>Ga0228711_1002008_pt1 | contig 30850 bp, 15 predicted proteins | sample MedpolnodulmetaG_2_FD_177996 | JGI IMG/M metagenome (GOLD analysis project Ga0228711, IMG submission 177996) | Root nodule microbial communities from Medicago polymorpha collected in Santa Monica, California, United States - brown nodules | ecosystem: Host-associated > Plants > Roots > Nodule... | reverse complement strand
AAGTTTGAGAGGAGAAGGGGAGGGGGCGTGGAAGAACAAGAGAGAATGGGGAGGAGTATGATTTCTCATTCAATAGAAATGGTGGAGAAATGAAATGAAAGTAGGAAAACTTGCTTTTATACTTGAAGGCACAAAAGACCATTTTGCCCTTTTTTCGTGAAATGTTTAACTTGATACTGCATGATAATATCCTTCGCCATTTCATCGTTCATGGACATTCACCTTCTGATACATTCGACTGATAAAACTCCCGTGGTTGATAAACGGGATATTACAGATTGTGTGAAAACTACTTCATATATGGCATTTCAATTTGGAGTACTCTCTCTTCTTTACTCTACTCATTTGTTTCGATGTTAATTAGAGAAACAAAACTAAATAATCTACTCTCTTTTTCATATTAAGTAGTATGGTTTAAGGTTTTCGCATAAATTAAAAAATGGAATGAAATAATCATCAGACATAACACTTTTACTAATTTATACCATTACTTTATAACAGAAAGACACAAACTTAAAGTTGCATTGAAAATTAAGAGAGAGAGAGAGAGAGAGGCGGGTTGAAGTATTTATTAGGAGCAAAGTTAGAAGAGAAAAAAATAAAGTTGTATTATTAAAAAATGTAAAATAGCATTCGTTTTGAAACAACCTTTCTTTTACTAAAATGACTCTAAGGGATTGAGTGAACGAATTGATAAAAATTATCCGTAACCTGATAGGGATCCACCGAGTACACACCAATCCAAGATTTAACAAGTTGCCAGAGATTACCAAAAATAGGGCAATGAATAATTAAATGATCAATTGTTTCATTTTGTCCACACCCTGATACACACAATTGGTCGTCCATATTAATAATGCCTCGGCGCACCAAGTTATCCTTTGTCGGCCATCTATTGCGAAAGAGGCGCCACGCGCAAATAAAGAGTTTCAAAGGAACACTTTTATGCCAAGGTGCCTCCGAAACAATATCATGATCGTGCATCTCCTGCCTCATGAGCATTTGATACACACCACGAACTGTGTAACCGTCACCTGTATTTGGTCTCCACATCCAGACATCTTCCACAGAATCATGCAAAGTAACCTTAGAAAGCAAATTCATAATCTCCACCACTAGATCCTCCTCCTATGCTAAGAACCGACGCCTCCACCCCCAAGCCTCCCCATTTTCACCCCAACCTAAGGCGTGCATCGCGCCTACCGTTAGTTCTTGGTGAATCGATAAATCAAACAGCCTCCTAAATCTCTCCATAAACGTCGTTGTCCCTACCCAACAATCCGACCAAAAATAAGTATTAAAACCGTTACCAATACGTTTTGAAATACTCTCTTCAAACCAATTCCCACCCTTTACTCCTATCCCTTCATGAATTTTTACTATTTCCCTCCACCAAGCCGACCCCATCCTACCACCCTCTCTAAGCCACCCTCTTTCCTCTCCATAACGGGACGACAACACCTTAAACCACAAACTGTCTCTAACCACTAAACACCTCCAACACCAATTTGCCAAAAGAGCAATGTTAAACTCATTTAGCCTCTTTACCCCCAAACCACCAACCTCCTTACTCGTGCAAATAGTATTCCAAGCAACCCAAGCAATTTTCCTATTAACCATTTTGCCAAAAAATAAAATAAAGATAAAAGATCTAAGTGCTACAAATAAATAAAATAAAGAGTAATAATAATTATGAGAAATGATATTCGTATAACCATTTTGTAACAATTTTTATGACAACTTTCTCTCTCACATTCACATTATATTTTTAGTTTCTCTCTATTGTTTTGGTTTCCGTGTCAATATCTACTTTTCTTTGTAAATTTATGGTTGTCCCAAAAGTTATCACACGAATGATTGCTCAAATAACACACCTCAATAATTATTTTTGTCCTTGAATGTGTAACGAATAATCACAATAGTCTTTCAATGTATCAAAATTCCAAAATAATTTTTGATTGTGCATTTCGTTAGTTAAAATTGTCTGACCTTAAAATACTCCTCAATTGTTAAAGTTGTAACATCGAAGACTTAAGGGAAGAGTTCGAAGGGGTGCACGGGTAATCAAGGATTCAAAGATTCAAGGAGCGCCAAATTCAAAGGTTATGTGAAGTTTGGGGGAGTGCTTACATAGGGGTTGAAGAACTAGGATAGTTTCAAGGAACTCTTGTAATCACATTTGTATTCAACATTGTTACTATTATTGGATGACCTTGGTGGAGGCGTTTTTCACCAAGAAGAGTAGGCGTAACTCGAAACGAAGATGATAAGAGTGAACTACTATAAAAATATCGGTGTTATCTCTCTTCCTTATCCTCTTTATTTTTTATAGTTGTATATGTTAATTGAATAATTGATAGAGTAGAAATTTATATTGATCTAAGTTGTTTTTGATAAAAATTGATCTAATTCCTTAAATTAGGTTTTTAATAATTTGCTTTGATCAATTGGTTTCAATTACTATCCAATTCTTGAATTGCATATGCATTGTGTTTTTGATTGATAGCTTGTTATATTCTCTTATAGGTTTGGATTTGAAATTGTCTAGTTTTGCAAATTGTTCAAGAACTATTAAATTTTGATTGTAATAAGATTTATATTGTGAATCTCTCAATTCTATGTTGAATCTTATTAGAACATAGTTTTATCTTTTTGCAAATTGTTGTGATTGTTCTTGTTTCCAATAGTCAAAACATTTCAAAGTTTTCTTTAAAACTCCTTAAAACTTTTTCAAACCGTTATTCAACCCCCTCTAGCGCGCAACCTTATTGGCTATATAGACCAACATTAGTCACTTTGCTTTTGCTTGTAAGTATCCTTAAGGACTAGATTTGGAGCTACTAGGCCAACCACAAATGGGTTTATCCCATCTTTTCTTAATTCCATATCTATAACTTAAACATGCGTAATCTCATACCGTAGACCACGGGTGATTTTCTAACTTGTGTGACAACATTCTTTTCTTTACCTTTGAAACATCGTGTTTCAACTCTCTCCGAACTTCACAACTAAATTGTGTTCGATATTATCAATCATATTTTGAGTAATATCCCCACTAAGATATACTTGATATTTCAGGATTGTACTTCGAGTCAAAAAGTAAAATCTTTTAAATACAACATTAATATATGTCGCCTCATAGCTTTAATTAATTACGAACTATGACAATTAATTTTTTTTTTTAGATTCTTCTACATGTTGCAAAAAATATATTATGATCACAATTTTTTTAGTTTAAGTCTTATTTAAAAATTCTCTCAAATAATATAAGGAGATATAATACAAAATAATGGAAAATTTTGTTGGCCTTCAAATATTCCATATTCTTATATGATGTGATGTATGTAAAAAAAACCTAACCTCTAAACCTTCTTCATTCGTTACACAATTGATAGCGGTGGTTTCAATGGCAGCTCTCGTTCTCAGAAAGTCAAATCGTCTTTCTTCTTTTCCCTTCTTCTCTTTATTCCGCAGTCATCTCACTCCTTTCCCTAGTTACGATTCTTATTTCACCGACTCAACTCCTTCCTCCCTCACCTGGTGCAGAACCATGGCTTCATGCAGAGACAGTCGTGTTGACATCGGTACTATTGGTCAGTTTGGACATGGAAAAACGACACTATCTGCTGCAATCAGCCGTGTGCTTGCTGATGAAGGGAGAGGGATTGCTGTCCCTTTTGAGGAAATCAATAGGGTTGCTGGGGATCACAGAAGCGCACATCATTTAAGCTACGAGACTTCAAAACGGAAGTATTCCCATGTTGATTGCACTGAACACTGCGATTATATAAGGGTATGTTCTGTTCTAGGTTGGTCAGTATTAGTTGTAGCTTAATTTCCTCAAGTAAATTGTTTCTATATTAGTTGTCTAATGTTTTGAATGCCAAATTGACTATATATAATTAGTGGTATGTTGGTTCTGGATATTGTGAAGGCATGTTGTTTATTTGCTTTTGTTTGAGTGTTTTAATTCAAGCTAATAATTCTAGTGGAATTCTCATAGCCTCTTGTAGAATCGCACATGTTCCTATTAAAATTCACAGAAAGATTAACTATATATAATTACGGGTGTGCATAGTTCATCAAAATTCTTGAATTGAAAATCTGGCTTGTTAGATAAGCTATAAGTTATTTTCAAAAGCTATCTCAGAGAGCTTATGTAAATAAGCTACACATCATAAGTTGATATAAGTGCGCATTTCTGTAAATAATAGCTGCAATATTAACCTGGTTACTCATGTGAATATACTTAATTACTGTTTTAACCAAAATAGCTTCTTCCTAAATAATAGTTGTAGCTTGATTAACTAACAGAAAAATTAACTATTCCTCGAACCACCTATATATAATTAATTAGGGGTGTGCATATTCATAGTTCGTGCTTGATTTGAAAATCTGGTTTATTTAAGAGTTGTTTCTTTGCAGAACATGATTAATGGAAAGGCTCACATGGAGGGTACAATTCTTGTTGTTTACGCACTTGATGGATTAATGCCAGAAACAAAAGAGCAAGTTCGACTTGCTTGCCATGTAAGTTTCTTGTTTGCAAACAATAAATGCAAGCTGCTTTTAGGTTAGTGTTACTTCCTTCTAACACTGAATTGTGTGCAGATTGGTATCCCATCTCTTGTATGTTTTATAAACAAAATTGATGCCATTGACAATGAGATTGTCTTGGAGAAAATCGAAGGGGATCTTCGTGGTGAGTTAGAGAAATTATAAAATTTGCTTTTCTCAATAATAGATGGATTTTAAACGTGATTTTTGTCTGCAGATCTTTTTAGGTTATACAAGTTCCCTGTTGAGGACATTCCAATTATCCGAGGTTCAGCATTGTCTGCGTTACAAGGTACAAATGAGGAGATCGGCAGGGCTGCTACTAAAATTGATGTCTGCAGTTGATGAATGTATTCCTGAACCTATTGGCAAGCTTGCTAAGCCGTTTTTAATGCCAATTGAGGATCTTTTCTCAATTCAGGTAAAAGGCCATCGGTTCTTTTTTTATCTTGCAGTACCTGTGTAACATCCAATGTTTTAAAATTCAAGTTTTCGTGAAAAGTTTCTTATTCTTTTAATCATATGAATATGTATGAGGAAAAATACCCCTTTCTATAGGTTCAATTACTAAAGTGCCCTTTTATATCTCCCATTTATTTTATTTCTAAACATCTACTCTTAATTGGATTACAATTAGTCTTCTATGTTTGGGATATTACATTGTTAGTCTCATAATTTTTAATAATTTATTGTTTATCCTTGAAATTGACACTGAAACAACACAATGAAGCATCTATCCAATTTCAGTTGGATATGATAGCTTGAGAAACATTGTTGTCTCTCGCTTTAATTTTAGTTATTTTTTGTAGGGATCCACGATAGTAGCTGGTTGTATCGAATATGGTGTCATTGGGGTTGGCCAGCAGGTGCAATGCGTGGGACTTAGACATGTATGATCTTTGTTTAGACTTTTCTTAGTTTTTGATTATTGATAATTCCTGCATTGTAACAGTGTTTACTAAAAACTACTTTTCTTTTTTGGCAGGGTCCTTTAAACGCCACTGTCACCAAAATTGTGATGTTTAAGAAAACCCTAAACAAAGCAAAGGTAACGGTGTTTACTAAAAACTAATTATTCCAGCACTTGCGCCTTTTTTCTATGTGAGATATTTACATACCATACTAATTCACAATTTTGTTGGCTGGACACTATGTTGGCCTTTTTCTCAAAGATGTTAAATATGAAGAGATTCATCGCGGTCAGGTTAGTAGGATTGTAGAGTTCTCAAATTAAAATGACAGAATCAATTTACCATTTTATTAATTTTACTTTGTCTTGAATAGGTAATTGCGATACCAGATACGATGAAAACATATACAAAGTTCTTGCACAAATATATGTATCAACAAAGGATGAGAGTGGGATGAATTTCAATTTTGTCTCTAATTCCAGACCTCGGTTTTAGTCGAGGACAGCTGATGTATCTGCCACACTGGTGTTGGCAGAAGATGCAGTAGCGAAGCTTGGAAATGATGTTTATGCTATGATTGAATTGGGCTCACCTGTTCCAATTGAGCCAGGTAATTAGGATCTTTTTCTTTTATATAAAAGGGAAAAAAGATGTTCTTTGCTCATCACTGTTACTTTACATTACAGGTCAAAGATTTGCGTTGAGAAAAGGCATCGATCTTGTTGGTGCTGGTGTTGTTTCAAAATTGATTGGATAAAAAGCGCTCAGACGTGAATCTGTTGCTACTGTTCTGTTTCTGGTTTTTGTGCGGCTGTCCTAGGGCTTTCAGCTTGTAATTGCTAGCTCTATGGATTATGATTTTGTTTAAACGGCTAGGTGTTTCTGTGAAATCAAAAAAAGATATGTATTTCTTTAGAGTTTAACAACTACTTCTATGATGTAATCTGTTCCTCACTTGGGTTGTTATAACTATCTTAATGATGCACTTTATATTTCTAAGGATGGCCAAGTATTGCTTAAGTGTTTTACTCGGTTCGAATTGAAGTTGTTTGCTTATGACTCCATAAATGGTACTTTGGAGTGTCCAAATATTAAAAAGAACAATGATTTGAGTCACTCAAAAATCTACGTTGAAAATTTGATATCTCCTTGTTCTTAATGTTAGTATGTACATGTTGTGCTATACCATTTGTGCAATATAATCAACTGCAATTGTATGTCAAACTTCAGTTCATGTTGTGTATGTTATGTTTTTTCAGATCAATGGTAACTTAGTGGATCATTGTTAATTGCTGGTAAATGGAATGTACTACATGAAAAAATGTTTTCTTTTTGGTTTCATTAATCTGTTTGTAAAAATTGAAGCCCAATTGACCCTAAAACTACTTGTTTTTTTTTGGCAGGGTCCTTGAAACGCCACTGTCACCAAGAATGTGATGTTTAAGAAACCCCTAAACAAAGCAAAGGTAACGGTGTTTACTAAAAACTAATTATTCCTGCACTTACGCCTTTTTTCTATGTGAGATATTTACATACCATACTAATTCACAATTTTGTAGGCTGGACACTATGTTGGCCTTTTTCTCAAAGATGTTAAATATGAAGAGATTCATCGCGGTCAAGTTAGTAGGATTGTAGAGTTCTCAAATTAAAATGACAGAATCAATTTACCATTTTATTAATTTTACTTTGTCTTGAATAGGTAATTGCGATACCAGATACGATGAAAACATATACAAAGTTCTTGGCACAAATATATGTATCAACAAAGGATGAGAGTGAGATGGATTTCAATTTTGTCTCTAATTCCAGACCTCGGTTTTGGTCGAGGACAACTGATGTATCTGCCACAGTGGTGTTGGCAGAAGATGCAGTCGCGAAGCTTGGAAATGATGTTTCTGCTATGATTGAATTGGGCTCACATGTTCCAATTGAGCAAGGTAATTAGGATCTTTTTCTTTTATATAAAAGGGAAAAAAGATGTTCTTTGCTCATCTCTGTTACTTTACATTACAGGTCAAAGATTTGTGTTGAGAAAAGGCATCGATCTTGTTGGTGATGGTGTTGTTACAAAATTGATTGGATAACAAGCGCTCAGACATGAATCTGTTGCTACTGTTCTATTTCTGGTTTTTGTGCGGCTGTCCTAGGGTTTTCAGCTTGTAATTGCTAGCTATATGGATAATGATTTTGTTTAAATGGCTAGTTGTTTTTGTGAAATCAAAAAAAGATATGTATTTCTTTAGAGTTTAACAACTACTTCTATGATGTAATTTGTTCCTCACAGTGGTTGTTATAACTATCTTAATGATGCACTGTATATTTCTGAGGATGGCCAAGTACTGCTTAAGTGTTTTACTCAGTTCGAATTGAAGTTGTTTGCTTATGACTCCATAAATGGTACTTTGGAGTGTTCAAATATTAAAAAGAACAATGATTTGAGTCACTCGAAAATCTACGTTGAAAATTTGATATCTCCTTGTTCTTAATGTTAGTATGTACATGTTGTGCTATACCATTTGTGCAATATAATCAACTGCAACTGTATGTCAAACTTCAGTTCATGTTGTGTATGTTATGTTTTTCCGAATCAATGGTAACTTAGTGGATCATTGTTAATTACTTGTAAATGGAATGTACTACATGAAAAAATGTTTTCTTTTTGGTTTCATTAATCTGTTTGTAAATTTTTTTGGTTCCTTCGATGTGCATTACATTTTATACAATCACAATCTGTTTGTAAATGTTTTCTTTTTGGTTTCATTAATCTGTTTGTAAAAATTGAAGCCCAATATTGACCCTAAAACTACATTTTTTTTTGGCAGGGTCCTTTAAACGCCACTGTCACCAAGATTGTGATGTTTAAGAAACCCCTAAACAAAGCAAAGGTAACGGTGTTTACTAAAAACTAATTATTCCTGCACTTACGCCATTTTTCTATGTGAGATATTTACATACCATACTAATTCACAATTTTGTAGGCTAGACACTATGTTGGCCTTTTTCTCAAAGATGTTAAATATGAAGAGATTCATCGCGGTCAGGTTAGTAGGATTGTAGAGTTCTCAAATTAAAATGATAGAATCAATTTACCATTTTATTAATTTTACATTGTCTTGAATAGGTAATTGCGATACCAGATACGATGAAAACATATACAAAATTCTTGCACAAATATATGTATCAACAAAGGATGAGAGTGGGATGAATTTCAATTTTGTCTCTAATTCCAGACCTCGGTTTTGGTCGAGGACAGCTGATGTATCTGCCACAGTGGTGTTGGCAGAAGATGCAGTAGCGAAGCCTGGAAATGATGTTTCTGCTATGATTGAATTGGGCTCACCTGTTCCAATTGAGCCAGGTAATTAGGATTTTTTTTATTTTATATAAAAGGGAAAAAAGATGTTCTTTACTCATCTCTGTTACTTTACATTACAGGTCAAAGATTTGCGTTGAGAAAAAGCATCGATCTTGTTGGTGCTGGTGTTGTTTCAAAATTGATTGGATAACAAGCGCTCATACGTGAATCTGTTGCTACTGTTCTATTTCTGGTTTTTGTGCGGCTGTCCTAGGGCTTTCAGCTTGTAATTGCTAGCTATATGGATTATGATTTTGTTTAAATGGCTAGTTGTTTCTCTGAAATCAAAAAAAGATGTCTTTCTTTAGAGTTTAACAACTACTTCTATGATGTAATCTGTTCCTCACTTGGGTTGTTATAACTATCTTAATGATGCACTTTATATTTCTGAGGATGGCCAAGTACTGCTTAAGTGTTTTACTCGGTTCGAATCGAAGTTGTTTGCTTATGACTCCATAAACGGTACTTTCGAGTGTCCAAATATTAAAAAGAACAATGATTTGAGTCACTCGAAAATCTATGTTGAAAGTTTGATATCTCCTTGTTCTTAATGTTAGTATGTACATGTTGTGCTATACCATTTGTGCAATATAATCAACTGCAACTGTATGTCAAACTTCAGTTCATGTTGTGTATGTTATGTTTTTTCGGATCAATGGTAACTTGGTGGATCATTGTTAGTTACTTGTAAATGGAATGTACTACATGAAAAAATGTTTTTTTTTTGGTTTCATTAATCTGTTTGTAAAAGTTTTTGGTTCCTTCGATGTGCATTACATTTTATACAATCACAATCATGCATTGCATTGGATGATTAGTGGTTTGGTTTTCTAAGATTGAAATAGGTATTTAGATGTATGTTGTTAAAATATATGATGAGAAAAACAAAATTGTCCAAGCTAACAAGTTTAGAAAACCAATATGTTCATTTTAGTTTTATATTTGAATATATAAACTAATTTTGATTTGCATGAGTTTCTCTTACTCTATTACCTGTTATATTAACATATGATAATTGAAGGAATTTGATTTTAACAATTATTGAGGCGAAATATTTTTGACAACAGTTTCTGTAACTATAAATTAAGTTAAATTAGTGTTTTATACATAATTGACATAGTAGTGCTAGAACAAGTATTTTGGTAAACCAAAGGTATCCTCCACGTGTGCGCAGACTAATCCTCTCGAGACAAATGAGATTCCTTTAAGTGGTTGACCTCTTCCAACAAATATTTTTTCCATGTGCACCGCAGAACAAGCTTAGATTAAAACATATCACCCAATTATCCACATTTACCAATCCATCAGAATGTAACTGTTTATAGAGTTTCTAAAGGACCTATGAAAACATGGTTATGGACACTTCTCATACCATCCTATTTTTGTTGTCCCTTTGTCCAGCTACATCCATTAATTGTGTATGAATAACCTCATTCCCAAAGTTAGAGCTAAAAGTGATGATTACACACACACTTCTAATTAACTACTTGTGCTACCATTTTGAATTTTTTATGATTGGTTTTGTTGGAACTAATGCTCAACTGCTGAGTGCTCAAATAGCGTTGTGGGTTGATGTTTTAACTTCATTTGTTTTTATTTCTTATCTGTGTTTGTTAATTACGTTATATAAAAATCACTATACAGGCATCAGACGCAGTACCTGTTACGACTGAAGATCCCGCACCCCAAACGCAGAACCCAAAGGTTGGAATTGTAATCAAATCAAATTTTGGAATTGAAATTGCCTCCGTCATTTAATATTTCTGAGAAGTCTCATTTTTTCTTTGACCCTAAAACAGGAATCTTTTCAGCATCAAGATACCGATATACAAATAAAATTGAAGCCCAATATTGTCACAGCTGAGCTCCCAAGGGAAAGTCTCACTATTTCAGAGCAGACTAGGGATGCAAATGTTGGCGCACTCTCTACATAGAAGGTTGAAAATTTTGTTCCTTTTTCAATGTTATTTCAGTGCTTAGCCTCATACTGATCAACATCAATCTAATATCTGCTATATTTTAAGAGGGATATGGACCAACTGTCAAAGTTCTTAACAAGCGCTCAGACGTGAATCTGTTGCTACTGTTCTATTTCTGGTTTTTGTGCGGCTGTCCTAGGGTTTTCATCTTGTAATTGCTAGCTATATGGATTATGATTTTGTTTAAATGGCTAGTTGTTTCTGTGAAATCAAAAAAAGATATGTCTTTCTTTAGAGTTTAACAACTACTTCTATAATGTAATCTGTTCCTCACTTGGGTTGTTATAACTATCTTAATGATGCACTTTATATTTCTGAGGATGGCCAAGTACTGCTTAAGTGTTTTACTAGGTTCGAATTGAAGTTGTTTGTTTATGACTCCATAAATGGTACTTTGGAGTGTCCAAATATTAAAAAGAACAATGATTTGAGTCACTCGAAAATCTACGTTGAAAGTTTGATATCTTCTTGTTCTTAATGTTAGTATGTACATGTTGTGCTATACCATTTGTGCAATATAATCAACTGCAACTGTATGTCAAACTTCAGTTCATGTTGTGTATGTTATGTTTTTTCGGATCAATGGTAACTTAGTGGATCATTGTTAATTACTTGTAAATGGAATGTACTACATGAAAAAATGTTTTCTTTTTGGTTTCATTAATCTGTTTGTAAAAGTTTTTGGTTCCTTCGATGGTGGTGATGAAGAGGAGGTAGGTGCAAACTTGCACCATGAACAAGAAGCCGGTGGAAGCTATAATGATGAACGGTGGGCATGGATGCAAACCGAAGTTCAACGAATAAGCACCGAGTAACAAAGACAAAGTGTTGAAATGGCCGGGCTAAGAAACGATGTCCAAAGGGGAAATCACATAAATGAAGAAAATAATCAAATGCTCCGGAACATGATGCAACACCTCCACCTCCAAGGTCCACCTTATGGACCTCAATAAAATTGTGAGCTAAATGTCCATTTAATCATACATTAATACTACAAGAATGATGGTGATGATGGTGGTTAAGTTAAATGGACATGAGATGCAGCTAACATTCCTTGTGTTTCTTATTTGACAATGCAGCTACCATTCCTTGTGTTTCTGACGACAGTTGTCCGAAGGTGATAAAACCTCTAGTTATAAACTGTATAGATAAATTTTGTGAGTACTTTATGGAGGGTGAACATGAGGGGCCATAATCACATAATTGCAACTAGCATGGTCAAATTTGAACAATTGAGAAAGTTTGGTGACAAAAGTGCATTTTACTCATTATTTATACGTCATAATGTTTGTTTGTTTTTTTGTTTTTTCTTCTTCTTCTATAAGCTGCTTCAAAATTTGATTTAAGTTTCTATGCCTCTTCAATTTAATCGTATTTTTATGTACTGCATTGTTTTTTTCTTTACTGGGTTTTATCCTATTGGGTTTTTCTATTTTGAATTTTAATGAGATAGCTATTTGTAATATTTGTTCATTTGGGTTTTTGTCTAGTCACCCCTAGTTTTTTTTTTCCTTAATTATTAATAAAAAGTTTCTATGAGGTGTTGTAGATGTTTATAAGGAGTTGGGTGCCAACCTTGATATCATGTATTCCTGTCTTGCGATGGCTCTGCACCTCTTTCATATATAAAAAAAATGTATTTGCATGTTGAAATATTTATGCATCATTATGTTTGTAGATTAATAATTTACTTCAAACGTGTATTATTATAATATAAGATGACATATTTGACAAGTGTACTAAATTACATTAACAATAAAGTAGTAAATAAAATATTGTCTCCACATGGAGTTGGATCGTTACTTTTCTTCTCAAAAATTGAAGCAATACTTAATTTTAAACAAAAGCAGTAAATGGGACTTTTGCATGAGATTTGTTTTCTACAAAGAAAATAAAATAGAATAAATCATTATGATGAATGCTATGAGGGTTTCTTGAATCCTCCCTATTTCTTTATTTTGTAATGACAAGTTCCAAGTTCAACTACAATTTGAGAGTTATGGTCACGTCGGCTAACAAAGTAGATATATCCCTATTACAACTCAAGGTCCCACTTATATAATATTGAACTGTAATATCTTAACGGAATATATATTATCAAAAGTATGAAATTACAGCAGACTATGCCACACTAATTAACTCCTAGTCTCTTGGCGAATTATCAAAGAAAATAGGCAAATGCTAAATTGTGCCCTCAAAAGCATAAGTTAAGGAAGTCATTATAGAAATATACATATTAAAAGTCGTGCATTCAACTTCTTAAAAGTTGACATATTATGTTTTCAAATGCAAAGTTACTCTTCTTAGATTGCTTAACATGTGCCCTAAAAACACAGGTTAACATGACCCAAGAAAATAATATATCTAGATCCGGTTCCTTAACTTATGGTAATTATTGATCTATAAAAAAGATTTGATTCCGGACCAAAAAAAAAAAAGATTTGATTCAAGATTGATAAAAATTGAAGAGCATTAAGACAAGATTTCTTAAATAAACATAATTCAAATTGCATCAAAAGAAGACAATATAAATTACATGGTTCATCATTCAAATCTAATCTAAAAGTGTTTAATTATTCATTGTAACAAAATATATCATCAAATATTATACAAATTATGCATACTTCAAGTGAAGAGAATACACTTAGATCTCGCATAAAGTTAAAAAAATCCCACTTTTGATCCTTAAAGTCGTATCTTTATGTTTCTGAGCCGTCAGGATTTTGTATATTAATGGATAAATATATTAAATGAAATTGTAATACACATATATTTGTCCATTAATATATTTGCCCATTACTGTAACTATCCAAAAGATTGTCTTTCTATGTTTTGAGAAGTATCGTTGAGCTAATTTTGAAATTGACATTTTAGAGCAAATTTTCACATTTTATTGATATTTAATTATGATGTGAAAGTATTAATGTGGTACCTTGAACTCGTTGTGGTACTGACTTTATTAATTATTTTATATTTTTCTTTGTTGGAAAAAATCTCTGTAAGAGTATTTGGATCTTGACATGATGCTTAATCATGTTATTTTCATTTGTTCATCTTTGATTGAGATTATTTGAACTAATTTATTGCTTATTTAGGTTAGTTGAGCAAAGATTACTCTCCGATCTCTATTATAAAACGAATTAAATTTTTAGGCTCATTGCAACATACTTCATTACATATTTTACTAAATTCGATCTAATGGTGTTTTGAACGATTCTTCTATCATGATTAATCGAACTATGCAATCCTTAATTCAAAAGGAGTTTGAATAAGTGTTCTAAATATTGGACCGAAACGGATAGTCTGATCGGAAACCAGTGTAGTAGGTGGTTTGGTTTAACAATTGGACAGTCAATGTTGTCGAACCGTAGTCAACCATTCAAATCCAGCACCTTACACAAATATCTTAAACGAGACTCATTAATCATTTATCAATAATTTTATATCATTATATTTTAATATTCTAATATTAAAATAAATGTGAGTTTCACTTAACACTTGATGTCTTCATTGAGACCTTTTACCTAATACGTACCCAAAATATTATTTATCCTCAATAGAGATACCTCGTAGGTATGAAGTCTTAAAATTTGAGACACCCCATTGATGATGGATATGGTCTTACTTTTAATCTCTATTTATCTCCATCTATGTCTTTCTAAAACAAAGTTGTCAAAGAAGTTGTTCATAAAGAGTTGTTTAAATATCACCAGTCCTCCGTCTCGAGAAATGATATTTGTACAACAAATTTGTAAAAACTTTCTTTCATACTCACATTATATTCTTATTCTCTCTACGTTTTTCTCTCTCTATTGATTTTGACCGATCAAAATAGAGAAAAACAAAGTTGTCAAAAAAATTGTTTACAAAGAGTTGTTCAAATATCCATACTCTTCAGTCTCAAGGTGTAGATGAGGATATAAATGTCCATATTTTATATTCACTTTGATTCTAAACACCGTCCCAATTAAGCTTAACCATGTCAACCCAAAACGATCAAACTTCACCACCATCTCAAACCATTGATCCTTACAAACATCTTAATCTCCTTCGAAATTCCAACAACACAATCACTCGTTTGCACCAAGTTCCATACACTCCCCCTTCATCTGACCCAACACTTCCGATCACAGTTCTCACCAAAGACATCACAATCAACCAAACAAACAAAACATGGGTTAGAATATTCCTACCCAACAAACCAATTTCCAATGATCACAAACTACCTCTCATTGTTTTCTTTCATGGAAGTGGATTCATCGTAGCAAGTGCTGGTTCAACCATGTTTCATGATTTCTGTGTGAAAATGGTTGATGAGATTGGTGTTTTTGTTGTCTCTGTTGAGTACCGTCTTGCACCGGAGCACCGTTTACCGGCAGCATATGATGATGCTATGGAAGCTTTGTTTTGGATAAGAAATAGTGAAGATGAGTGGTTGACCCGTTATGTTGATTATTCTAAGTGTTATCTTATGGGGAAAAGTGCTGGTGCTACCATTGCTTACCATGCAGGTATGTAAAATCATTTTCTAGATATGATTTTAAATATTTTGGTTCATTAATGTTAAGAAAATATAAACCATAAAAATACATATATTTGGTTTAAATTTAAAATTTCAATAAAAAAGATGTACCTTTACTTATTTTTTCATCACTTTTTAATACCTCATCAATCATATTTGTAACTAGTGTCTTTTCTATTATTACATCAAAATGTCACGTCATGTTTTAATTAATTTAGTGATGTGGTTTATTGAATTACACAGTGAAAACTAATTTGGGCATGATGTAAAACCTATCTTACTTGTGCTTGTGCACTATAAACATTAGTTATTAATAATATTATTTCAATTTTATGCCCTAAAAAAATATAATTTCAATTTTATAAATAACTAGTACTATAACAATTATTGGAAAAAAAATATTATGACTATGGTTTACATTTTCTTTTTGATATGATTGTTTACATCTAATATTTAATAAAATCAAAAATAATCTCTCTTGTCCATTATTTATCAATTTTTTATTCATTTTGTGAAAATCTTAAAGTTAATCGCACACCAAAAAAGAAAAAACTTAAAGTGACTGTCAATCATAGTGGGATATTATGAATGAAATTGATATATACCTAACTTGCTTTTGATAGTAAGTTACATTAAATACATTAAATTAAATTAAATGTAATTTCAAACTTTTGGTAGTATTTGTGTAATTCAACGAATGTGACCCAGTTGATGCTACTTGTCGAGCTTCTGACTGAGTAGGAAATATATGACTAACCACTGTGTTAACTTTGCCTTGTCGCGTGTGTTTGGTTATGCGATGGACAAAATTGATTTTATAGAATTGATTTTGATTAAAAGTGAATTGCGTGAAAAGTGATTTATGTCTAGACACCTTTACCATAGAAGCGATTTACATAAAAAATGTTGTTTGGTTATTTTGTGTCAAAATTGATTTTGGTTGTGTAAATGATCAAAATGGGTTTTTTTTATATGTGTGCATTTAAAATATATTTCGTTTAACTTTTTTACAAATTTCATTTCCAATTTTAGTTTTTTTTTTGGTAAAAGTTTCCAATTTTCGTTAGTTATTTAATTTTATGTTACTTTATTAATTTTAATACAATTTTAATAACAAAACCTGTCTACCAAAAATAGATTATTAATAAAACTATCAGCAAATAAATTTAATTTTATGTTACTTTATTAATTTTAATACAATTTTAATAACAAAACCTTTCTACCAAAAATAGATTATTAATAAAACTATCAGCAACTAGAGATTCATATTTATTGACTCCAAAAATCATACAGGACTATTAAGAAAGGTTTTTTTTATGGGCTTTCATATAGCAAGAAACAATTATTTCACAACAAAAAACACTGTTTACAACAGTGTATTCTTGAGTTTTCTGCAACACCAAAAAATGAAAAACTTCACGGCAACAATAAAAAAACGCAGACAACAATCAACAGTGAGATATAGTAACAAATTTCTTAAGTAGTGAATGGATCTGTCAAATATTAAAAGGTATGTGAAAGGAAGTGACAAGATTCAAGGGTAAAAGAGACAAATGGTGTTGTGTACTTTCACGTTGGATAGACACGATTTCAAGAAGTTAGGGAGAGCAGCTTCTCTAAGAATCAATTTTGAAGATGAAAACGTACGGCAGCGGTAAAGTGTTGGAGGAAAACCAAACACAGGGAAATCACGTTTCATAAATAGGACGTGCATTTAAGTGTTTTCGCCGGACAAACAAACCCAGACTATGATATTGCTCTCTTTTCAAATTAACCTAAACAAACAACATGGACTAGCATTTATTTTGTACATGGGGATAGGTAGTTTTAAGCCGTAGAAGATTTTTTAATTTTTACTTTTAATAATTGTATCTCACGAATAATTTTATATCTTTATATTTTAACAAAATTTGTTTATCTTTATACAATTTTTTAAATGTGATCCATAAAACTAAAAAGAGAAAATAAGCTTTCTTAATCGTCATTCTCTATAGACTATATCTAAAAAAATTGCTCCACAACAGTAGGGCTTATTTAGTTTGGTGTGTTAAATAAGCAAACATGTGCCACTGTGGTTGCTCTCGCAAACAGGGGAGAAAGCGAAAATCAAATATTTAAGTTTCTTTCTGAATGAAGTGTGGATAAAAATATCACCAAAAAAAAAAAGTGGATATAAATAATGCAAATCAAATTTAAAGGGTGTTTTAATTTTTTATTTATTATTAGGGGTGGGAACAGACCAGGTCGTTCGGCAGGGGCCTACGACCTAGTCTATTTAAAGCCTACCTCGGCCCAACTCGTTTAATAAAAAGGTCAGGCTCAAGCTTTTTATAAAGCCTATTTACTTAAATAGGCGAGGCTAAAGTTTACAAAAAAGCCTATTAAGTCTGTCGGGCCGGCCTATTAAGATTTTTATATATAATATACCTTTCATTATTGATAATGTTGATGCTTTTTTTATAAACTCAAGCTTTCATATGATTTGGCTATTTAGTAGCAGACATATTGATGTGATTAGCCCTTCGTAAGTATTTGTTATTTAGTATAAGTCATATTTGCATGCTTTAGGCCTTCATAAGTTTTGGCCTATTTAGTGGTAGTCTTATAGATGTTGTTAGGCCTTAGTGTAAAATAGGCTTTTAAATAGGCTTTCAGGCTTCATCTTGCCTTGAAAATAAGACTATGGCAGGTAATAGGTCAGACTTAGGTCTATAATTTTTGAAGTAGGCCAGGCTTAGGCCTTACAAAGCTCGGCCCGGCCTAGCTCATTTCCACCCCTATTTATTATAATTGTTATATATTTTTAAGGGGTTTGCTAGATATACCCACTAGTTTTTATGTGCGAGTGTTTTAGCAAAGATATAACTAAGAAGTTGTTAAATACACCTTAAGGTGAATGTTGTTAAAACACACCTTCTAAAAAATAAGTGGATATATGTTAGCAACTCCTATAGGCATTTGCTAGAATACACCCACTTATTTTTTAGAAGGTGTGTTTTAGCAAGTTATAATTAAAAAGTAGTTAAATGAACCTTAAGGTGTAGCTTGCTAAAACACTCCCACATAAAAACTAGTAGGTGTGTTCTAGCAAATCCCATATTTTAAACTTTTAATTACACAAAACAATTGTTTCAGGTTTACGGGCAGTAGAAGTTGTGAAGGATCTTGAGCCACTTAAGATTCAAGGGTTAATATTGCGGCAACCATTCTTTGGTGGGAAAGAGAGAACCAAATCCGAGTTGAAGCTTGAGAATGATTCAATCCTTCCATTATGTGTTACTGATTTAATGTGGGAGTTAGCACTTCCAATAGGTGCTGATCGTGATCATGAGTTTTGCAATATAAGGGTTGGAAATTGTTTTGAGAAGTTGGATAAGATAAGGGACCTTGGATGGAAAGTGTTGGTGAGTGGAAATGGTGGGGATCCAGTAGTGGATCGTGAAAAAGAGTTGGCACAATTGATGGAGGAAAAGGGTGTTCATGTTGTGAAAGACTTTGATGAAGATGGTTGTCATGCAATAGAGTATCATGATCCATTGAAAGCTAAGAAATTGATCGAGTTAATTAAAGGCTTTATTGCATAATTTGGTCTGGTTATTAGGTGAATATTGTGTTAAAAGTTTGTCTGAGCTATTATTATTTTTACATGTATGTGGTTTTTCTTATAGAAGATGTGAGCTTTTCTTTGTGTGTATATGTTATCGTGATATGGATATTGTATGATTATCTTCTTTTTTTTTATATACTAATAATACTATTTAATTATTTTATAAAGAAATTTTTATTAATGAAGTACAATGGGTACTCCAATCTATACAACAATAACAGCCCTAACTTTACATCATCATAGCGAGAAAACTCTACCTGCTTTTAAGGAAGGGTTGTAGAGCAATCATCAAATAAAGTGTTCGAAAGTTGAACAAAAGATCAACACAAGAATACCTTACGAGAAAGAGAAATGATATTTGTACAACCATTTTTTAACAATTTTTTGACAATTTTTTCTCTCATACTCACATTATGTTTTTATTCTCTCTCTTTATTTTTCTCTCTCTATTGTTTTTGACCAATCATAGGAGAGAAAAACAAAGTTATCATAAAAGTTGTAAGAAAGAGATGTAAAACTATCACAACTGATGTGAAATTCATGTAACAACTCTATCACATCTTGCTTCACAATTGCCCTACACTCCTTCACAAAATTGATGATAAAACCATCAGGTCCCGCACACTTGTTATCATCACAATTGTCCGCTTTGACAAAGTCTTGAAGTTGATACCTTTTTAGATAAGGTCTATTGTTCGACTCCTCTCAGAAATTATTAGCTAAATGATTTTTTTTACTATTTCTTTAAGATGCCACCAATTGATTTCTTCTCCTTCTCCCCTTAATGTTGTAATTAATAGTTACTTTAATTTCTAATTATGTCGACTGAATGATTTTATTTAATTTTTTTTACAAATCACAATGTGAAGTTTTTATATGTGAGTAATGTAAATGACATATTTGTGAAATTATGCGGAAGAAGTTTGAACAAACTATTAGTTTATTTCTTTATTTATAATTGGGCACGTCTTATAGAAAATAGGATACACCTCATTAATATGAAATAATTAAATCATTATGCGATATTTGAGGATATTAAAGTACTCTACTAGTTATATATGTTAGCCTAACCCATCAATAGGGATAGTTAAAAGAAAATCATTACTCCCTCTGTCCCATATTAGATGATCTGTTTGACAATGTGCACTTTTGACTTCATATATTTTGACCATATTTTTCTACTAATATATAAAGATAAATAATATCATATAAGATCTTGTTGGATTCATTTCGATAAATATTTTCAAAATATTAAATTTTCATAATTTTTTCAAATAGGGTAATTAAAGATATTAAAGATAAAAAATATGCATCGATAAGTTCGTTAGAGTCAACTAGGTCATCTAATAAGGGACAGAGGGAGTAGCATATGTTGTTTGCAAACACCCAAACACTACTTTTTGTATTGCGGTCATGTTAAACTTCACTTTCATATCATGTATACTTTTACTAAACAAGGCACTCGCGAAAACATGTTGTGCTTTAGGAGGGACGACGTTATTACTAGTAAAACTGCTAATGCCAAAATCTGAAATCGTGCATGAACATCGTCCAAAGCATTTCTCAAAATCAAAGTCCATACACCTTACCTCACTACCTCTCAAGATATTATCTTGTAGCATCCAATATTGGGCCTTGGAAGCCAAAAGAGCGTATGAGGAAGCCTCAAATGTTAAGTATAAACCCAATCCCCAACCCTAATAGTAATAGGTAAAGAAGCCATAATGAAGGTCCCCAAATAAGGGACCTCCACAAATCACAATGTCTTCAACCTCCCCTCGTAACTCTTTTCAAACAACATAGCCGCCTCTCCAAGTGAATCAGTTGGCACTTCCATAGGCAAAAAAAAAAGTTTGGCGATACCCATGCATAATGGAAGTAAAAGAAACTCAGTTTGAGGATCACATAAATGTAAAAGAAGATGCATTAAATCAACAATCCTTGAAGCTCTCTTCATGGTCATCCCTCGATAAAACATCTATCTATACTTACAGTCACTCTAAAAAGTTTCACCCCCAAGATTAGCCTCCCAATGTCCAAAAGAAACAAACGATTCTTATTGCCATCACACGATGAACAATAGATATCATTCTTACGAATATTCAAGTCAAGGCACAATCATGACCTGACCTTCCGTAAGAGGCAATTTCTGTAGTAGTTTGTTTGTCACTCGACTTTTCTTTTTTCTTTCAAGGAAGATGAATTTTAGTTCATTTTCGTCATATGTAATATGTTTTAAAGCATATACAATGGTTTTAAACTCTAAATGAAGAGATGTAAAATATAAGAGATTGGATATATAGTTCATAAGATAAAAAATAATGTGAAATAAGTATGTCAACCTGGTGGCCAACGCTATGTTTTACAAAACTTCCATTTATTTGACATGTTGTAAATATTGGAATGGAAATAGCAATTATTATTTATTTCAGTATTAGAACAAGGCTCATTAAGTAACCAAAAAAAGAATGAATTATGCGCTTCTTCCAACAAGTTTTACTCCCACCTAACCAAAATGACCATAATACCTCTGTGTGAGTTAACTAACACAAGTGTTAATCCTGTCATAGTTAACTCACGCTGCGTGAAGTGTAAATATATGCGTGAGTTAACTCACACAACAATTAACACATGCGTGAGTTAACTCACGCCCAGTCTGTGCAACATTTTAGAACAGGCAGAAATCTCTATTTTCCCTAATTTTTTCATTCCTTCATTCATTCATACATTCATTCAGTCAATTGCATATATTTTTCATCATTCAAGTAACAAAAATCTAACCAAATTTCATAGACCTCTCCGTACTAAATTCCTAGAAATTTAGTACGAGAACTATTCAGTTTCAAAGAACATGAAATTAAGAAGAAGAAAAAAGCTTTTGAGAAATTAAAAGAACAAAAAAAATCAAATGAAACCTCTGGATCCCAATTATTCAACTGCCAGTGGTAACAACGAATTTCCCAATTATGCACACCTTTTATTTCATAAATGTATTCTTGCCAAAGAGGGAGGGATTTTAAAGAGTTTGTTGTAAAGGGTGCTAATGCTTTATGAGGACATTGAACACACACGCGATTATGCTTTTCTTTAATTAAATAATAATTCCTAATTGAGTACTGAAGCTGCAATTTTTAAAAGAGTCTTTTAGGGTTTTAGTTAGTCGTTGTTATTTGTGAGTCACTCTTATATCACTTTGATATTAGAGTTGGACTTTGTTATTGAGTTGTAAAACTTTGAATCTCTCAAAACTTTTAACACATGCATGAATGATAAATTTGTAACCCTATGACAATAACGTTGAATTTTATGGATTAATCTTATCAAGAATTAAAATAATAAATTATTATATCAATTATTAATTCTAATTATAATATTGTACTAAATAAAAAGATATTTATTAATGGGATGTAATTAGAAACGGGACTTGATATGGGTTGGACCGTTTCTCATAGTAACCAAGTTGAGAGGTCCCACTCCTCACGGGTGCTAATATATACAGATTCAAAAAGCATCAGGAAACGAGAGAAGAATCTCTAAACCCTACTCTGTTCATGGCTTCCCCGACAACATCACTCGTTTAACATCCATTATCAAGATACACGTTTACTGTATTTTATAATATGCCATAAATTTGTATCTATGATTTTGGGCTATCTTTGTTATGGCTATTATCTTGTTCTCGCTGTCGAATCACGCTGACCGTACTCTTATTATATCAAATTTTAATATTAAAATATTGATTAAAGTTTGATACATATTAAACAATCGCATGATTACATTTTTTGTTGTTGTTGTTTACGATCCAAATATTTAAATACAAATAAATTTGATTGACTCATCGTTTCTTCAAATATTCTTCTGAAGGTTCTCGTGAACTTAGATCAGTTGGTAGAGACAATGCATAATATATGCAAGGTTCAGACTTTGAACCCCGAACACCACCCAAAAGAAATATTCTTCGGGAGGTTTCTTAGTCTTTCAATTCTAAGATTTTTCTCAAAATAATTATTGTTTTCATTGAGATTTAGACCATGGAAAAAGGTTACCTATAGGCTGGATTAAGGTGCCCCACCGAATACTCATAGGTGAGTGAAGACGCAAAGAAGGAAAGGTCTACCATCGGAGCAATACCGATAAAGTGAAAGTCATCGTTGATGTCGGCTCTTAAAGGGTGTGGCAATATTAAGAGTCCCATGTCAAGTAGATTAAAATGTTTGATGTGGTATTTATGCCACGAGGTTCTTCTACCTAATGGATTAGTATTTTGAGTTTCTCCTCGTATTGTGAAATAAGTATGTCAACCTGGTTGCCAACCCTATCATGTTTACAAATTTTCATTTAATTGCTATGTTTTTTTTTACAAATTTATTAGCTATGTTGTAAATATTAGAATGGAAATAAAAATGGGAATTACTTTTCCCACCCTATGGCCTTCTCTCGCGCCCTGTAAAATTTCCAAAAATGCCCTTGTACATTCCGGATTTTAAAATCCGGATACATGTTTACTATTTCAGATTTTATAATCCGGACAATTCTTATGTATAATCAGCCATCAGACTCTCTCACATTTCAACAGTTTTGAGTTTTGCTTTTAAAAACAACAAAAAAACTAAGTAAAAAATGCTAAAAACCTATCAAATAAAATCATAAAAATATATAAATAGCACCAAAAAATTCTAAGAATCAAATAAAACTAATGCAAATTTTTTCGGATTTTTCTAAGAATATGAAAAATTAAAAAAAAATGAAAAATGGGTCTAAACGATGAAATTTTGGATTCTAAGGGGCGGACTCCCGTAAGAAGTTCCTTCTATAGGAGTCATGGTCCTTGAATTTTTTCTGATTTTCTGATGAAGTTTCGGAACAATCCGATCAAGTCGCCCGAAAACCCGATTTTTGACTAAGAACAAGTAACAATGACCCAAAACAAAAGGATGAGAGTTAGGAAGATTAATATTGTCCCTAAAATGACTATCCATGTTACAAACATGTTTAGAATTTGTGCTGATACAGTTCGGATTATATAATCCGAACTGTTTTACCTTGAAAAAGGGTGTTTAGGGGGTTTCCGGATTATGTAATCCGAAAACATCATGTAACGCGCCTTATTTTTTGAAGTTTCCGGATTACAAAATCCGGAAAAATCCGTTACTCATTTTTTCACCCTTTAACAAAGGAAAACACCATTCTGGATTATGAAATCCGGAAACTCAAGAGCATTTTTGAAAAAAATAGGGCGCGCGAGGAAACACACAGGGTGGGAAAAGTAAATCCCAATAAAAATTAGTACTTATTTCAGTTTTAGAATAAGGCCCATTTAGAATAAGGTCCATTAAACAAAGCTCATTAAGTTTTACCTTTTTCTCTATTTAAGAATGTTTGTTTCAGCATTGGAAAATAACTTCAATATAGAGCTATTGATTTACATGGTACTATAGTTAGGCTTTCACATATACCTTTTTTTTTTTAATTAAGGGTGTGTTTGGATGGAGGGTTTAGGAGGGGAAGGGAGGGGAGAGTTTGCTTTTCATTTTTAAATTACGGACACTATGAAATATCTTATAAAAAGTTAACATATTAACATGATAAACAATCATATAATACTTCAATCACAATTAATTTATTTTAGAAAAACATGTTATATCGTTCGTAATTTAAAAACGAAAAGTAAACCCTCCCCTCTTTTCCCCCCTAAACCCTCAATCCAAACACACCCTAAGGGTAAATGTTAGTAGTTAGTTGTTTTTACTTATTAGTTTGGGTTTGATCCCAAGACTATAAAGATTTTGATTTTACATGGTTCTAGAACTCCTGATTTTGGGGGTTTGCTTTCGCATATACTTTTTTTTCTTCTCTTAATGACAAATGTTAGTAGTTAGTTGATTTTACTCCTTCGTTCGAGTTTGAACCCAAAACTTCTATTTCTTCTCCATTAGCTCAAACGAATTGAACTACCCACCCTGTTTTTCATACACATGAGAATAGTACATACATGAGATGTTAGGAAACCGATAGTAGAGTGACTGAGCTCCTCGCTCGGCGTCAATGATTTGAGAAAAATGGAATCACAATTGACGAAACACAACCAGCCTCGGCTAATTTTAGCTTCCATCAATAAATTTGGCACGCTTGAAATTATGGCTTTTACCAATAAATTCGGATAATATGGCTTTTACCACTGAAATTTTCAATCTACAGATCATGCCTATGTTGGGCATATGCACCTAAAGTCTGGTTTAGACAATCTGTCATATCATGATTTTAGCTTTCTTTAGGAGTCACTTTACTATCATTTGAGTCATTTTAGGTTTGTTTTAGTAGAGTTTAGCAAGAAGTGAAGAAATTAGCATTGCACTGAAAATATACGAAGTACATTGAAACCGGCTGGAATTTACCCTAACAAGACAACTACGTAGTCGTGCTATGTTTGTTACTAGAGCAACGAACTTGTCTCTTGGGGTATAGCCATTATACACGTTACATTGAAGAGAAATGAGGAAAAGAGTACTAAAATTCTTTAATTGAAATCGCAAATATGTCAAATGACAAACAATATCTTGAACATGTAGAAGAACATTAGAGTTCGAAAGTGAATATTATAAATGCAACAACATTTCAGTATATAAATGTCATTTACAACCGGAAGATGCTAAATAATAAGTGAAAACTAATGCCTATTTTTGGTTCCAATCATCACTCCTTGAATCTGAAGAGGAAAGACAACAGAGAATGACATCAAGATGGAAAAACTTGCTGCATGGAATATTACATTTAAGATGAATTTTTTTTCTTCCCATAAAGAGTAGCCATGAGTACTGCATAATGCTAATCCAATGTGAAGCCATCTAGCCAAAGGAGCAATTCATCTACAATGTCTAAAACCACAAGATTATTGAAGCAATTGTGAGTACTCAAATGAAGTAGCGACTAAAAATGATACAGATATGGTGGGAATTTTTTTTTGGTGATTGAAATCAATAAGTAGCATTAATCAGAGGGAAACAATGGCAGACCAGCATAAACTGAATGATGCATATAGTAGAAAAACTAAATCATAATTGATGGAAAAGGATTAGACATCTATTTATTTACTACCTACACTACTTGGGAATTTGATTGAATTATAAGGCCAATAAAGGATGCCTGCATGAAAATACAATAAAATCAAATCATTGGGTCCAATGTAGGGTGGTCACCGTTGCTAAAGACCAAATTGTAAGATTTTCTAGGGCACCTAGGAAGGTGATCGAAGAATTGATACAGATACAAAGAAGGTTCTTGTGGGATAAAGTGTGTTTACCGAAAGAAGAAGTGGGTCATAGAGTAATAATTTATCCCTTTTAAGTAAGTTAGTGTGAGGTGTCTGTCAGATGATAATGTAATTAGGTCGAAACTAATCAAGTTCGGGTATGAATCGGAATCAGATAAATTGCTTAATATCGAAGGTGAAAGTGGCAACGGGATGGATTCAATTTGGTGGCGTGATTTACGCTCAGTCATAAAGGAAAATGGTGTTGAAGAAAACTGTCTAACAACATCATTTTGGAAGGAAGTATGGCTAGGTATGCAGTCTTTGTCATGAGCTTCTGATAAGAATATAACAATAGCATAAAAAAGAAACTGACACGGAATCGCAGAAAATTGGAGCTGGAGCTGGCAGCGTGTTTTGAACAAATTTGTGGCAGAGTTGTCGACGAAACTGTCATGTGTGTACCTGCAGACTAGTGTAGCAAATGCGTTCTGTTGGAAACAGGAGGAAGCTTTCGGATTCACTGTTAGAGGCTTGCTGTTGTAAAACCTGCAGGTTCTCGACGATTTTGACGTACACGGCTGGGCCGTCAAAGATAAGTATGTTTGGATGGAGATTGCTTAAAATAGATAAAATATTTAAAAATTATATGGGTTCAACCAATAACAAGATGCTATCAAATTTGAAATTAATAGCGTAAAATTTCATGGAAAAAACACCATATGATACAAATTAAAAAAAGGATGAAAAGATAGCATTAATCAAATACCTTCAATTATAATAGTCCTTCAATTCAGTAGGTGTCATACTCAACATTTTTGAAGGATCTAGCTTTCCATTTAATAGACAGGCAAAACAAGATCAGAAAATACAAATAAAATTATAAGTAAACCACACCTTCTGAAAACACACAACCATGTTATGTTTGACACCATTTTATTACACATTTAATATAATGTCCTGGTAGTTCATTTATAATAAGTAATCATAAAAAATGTATTAAACTACAAAAAAAAAAAATGTAGCTGTAGCAAGTGAATTTCTACTTCACAAATGTCAAGCACATTTGCTTATATATAAACATTTAAGGTTAATAATTCTTATTAAAAAAAGTAACTCCGAACCTTGAGATTAAATGCCAAATTTTGTATCTTTTCACTATAATTTTGAAAATTTGGCGAAAATGTATCATGTGAAGCTTTCTCCAAAGCAACTACAGCTTTAACAGCAATATCTGGCCAGACAAAAGACTTGGAATTCTGTAGAGTGAAAAATGGTAAACGATCGATGAATTCATTATAAATTATAATCCTTAAAGAAAAGGAAAACAAATAGAACATTATGAGAATATAAATGTAAATAAACCACAGATCAGTACTTCAAAAAGTACCCTTAGAACATTATCAGAATCGTCCCTCCCTTTGCCTTATTTCTTCGTGCTGTCATCAGAATCAAACAAATATTGAACATTTTGAAGCAGCATCACCAAATGTTCGTCCCGACCGGTTTCTCCTGTTAGTGCATTAAATTTCACTAATATGTCATAACGAGGTGAAGTACTCTTTTTCGTTAAATCTTTCTGATCAGGAATGATGTCCGGTAATTCACCCAAATGTTGAATAGTTTTTTGAACAAGCTTATCAATTTCTTGTTGTTGATGGAGGTCATAGACCTTATCATTTAAATTCCTTAATTTCTTTTCTTTTGTGTTATACACCTTTTGCACAATAAACCCAGGAACCTCCTTACAAGTTGGAAGTTTTTTGTGTATGGGAATGAAATGTACAGCACACGTATGCATAACATTTTCTGCAAGAACCACATATTGGTGGAAACTATAAAATAACTCTCTCTTGATCTTCGATTTCCAGCTACGACCTCTCTTTCTTTCTGCTTCATCTGGACGGTAAAAACGATGCGTTGTGATCTTCAAGTTCCCTTTTAGGGATTGTTTAATGTCCTGACAGGAAAACATCACCGGCAATCAGAAAATCGAAGGGTGAATTTATTACTTCACTATTTTCACTATCATAATACCTAAGAAGACATCTAGTACCATAGAACTTCAATTTTCCAAGCCACCGCATCCTCAAAAATAAGGTATAGTGAATATATTTGACAACGAGTTCATCTTAATAAAAGGGGGTAGCTCAACACAGCTAAGAGATAAAGAGTTGAAGGTCGTGGGGTTCAAATTCAAACGAAGGAGTTACTAATATTAATCTAACTACTAGCATTTATCATTAAAAACAGAAAAACAAAAAGTTCACCTTAATAATTGCTACGAACGGCTTTTCATCTCGAGTCTCAGGCGCAAGAAGCACAGTGTCCTCCTGCAGATTAAATGTCGCCACGAATAATATTAAATTGCACAATCAGTTAACACACACAACATGCAACACTTATCCCATAATTAGTAGGTCTTAGAACTCAATTTCACATAGCAACCATCATCATCATTGCCCAAGCTAAACCCTAATAATCACAATTTGAAATGCACTACTTTCCTTTTATGACAAAACAAAAACATGTAATAATCAAGGTTTGAAAAAACAGTTACGTTATCGAGAAAAAGGCGCCAACAAAAAGATATAGGTAGTGGGCGTCACCATTTCCTCCCGCTTTTACAGAGTGAAGAAAAACTACGATAAATAGCTGCCACACAGGCTACAGCCGGAACAAAACACAGTTCATGACAATAGACAGATAATCCAGATATTTTGCAATTGAGATGGATGAAAATCACATTTTTAATTAGTACTTGCTTAAACATAAATTACTTGTTTGTGCTATGTTGTAGTTAATGCACATGGTGATAACGACAACTTATACAACAATTGTAACAGCCGAAAAAACAAAATCCTATTCACTATCGTGACGGTTAATTAAAACCTTGGTAATAATTATGATAGGGATAGAAAAAGCGTGCATTGTACTAGTTCTATTATTATAGCAAGGGTTTATATGTTAGTGGAAAAGATAAGTGAAAAGAAAGAAAAACAGGAAGAAATATCATACGAATGTGTATCGGTTTTTATCCAATTCGAAGGATTGAAAATGTTTTCTTCCATTCTTTGAAACCCTAACATGTTTGCCGATGGGTTTAGCATGTGATGATGTAACTTCTTCGCTGGAAGATTCATCTCCATCCTCCTCCTCCTCCTCCTCATCAACATCAACATCAACATCATTCAATTGCTTGTCATTCGGATTCATCTTTGCATCGCTGAAGTCCTCTTCATGATCATGTTCTTCTTGACGCTTCATCTTCATCGCTGTAGTAATCATGGTTGTTCAGAAAGAAAGAATGGCCGCGATACACGCTTTTCGCTGCGTTAGGGTTGTTGCACTGCATTAGGGTTGTATGGCGTTTTATATTTTGGATCTTTAATATATATACTAGACCATCGACCCTTGCGATGCACGGTCATATGAACTATAATATATAAGAATAAAGTATATCACATTATAGATTTAACCCGTAAACACGAAAGATAAAAAATATTTGAGATTATGGAAATCAAAATATCTATAGTGTTTTATAAAAAAAAAACACAGAGAGAGAATTAAAGACTTGATTAAAATGTGATTTTTAGATTCTAACCATTAACATAGTAAAATTGGTTGTTTACAAAAATGTTAATTTAAGATTTAGACTTAATAAGGTCTTAGTTTAGAAAGAAATAAAGTCAACTCACATAAGGATTTGTATTGAAGAATGCATTTTTTAAAAAGGGAACTCTTTTTCTCAAAGGAAACTTATAATTACAAAGTGTGGAGTATATTACATCCATTTAACATATGTTTTTGTAAAAAGGGTGATCAATATAGGAAGAACATAAACCAAAATATACATAATGAAATAGAAATGAACTAAAAATTACTCCAATTAAGTAAAATCCTCAGATGCAAACGCATTGACATAAAAATTTTAAGCACAGGTGAATCACATGCAAATATAATCATGTTTGTCCACCAATTTAGTCTTTTAAGTGGATCAAGACTAATGCAGTGCCTCACAGTGATTCTGCAAAAACCTTGGCAGGAAATAAAAAAGCAAATGAATGTAAAAAATTAACTTAAGCATGATTACCTATCATATATTTAGAGAAGATTTTTTTTTTAAAGAATATATTTAGAGAAGTTAGAAACATTAAAACCTCAAAATAAGCTCAACTGTATAAAAGTAGCAGAGAAATTAAGCATTATTACCTGTTATATATTTAGAGAAATTAGAACCCCCAAAAGTATCCTCTGAGCCGTAGATAATCCAAAGAGTATCAAAATTATTGTTTCACCTGTAAAATGTAGAATGGAGGAAATTAGTTGCACTGTAGAAGGTAAGGACAAAAAAAAGATTTTCCCCAACCAAAACTAAATAAACCTTTGAAGAATACCATATATAATCAGAAAAATGACATAGCTTCTCTCTCTTTCATGCATTAATTGTAACACCCTATTTCCCGACGATTGTTATTAAATAATAGGAATAAATTTAATAATTAGGATGTTACAAAACTTCACATGATATCACACAATAGCATATATTTTCCTTTTAAATAATAATTTCAACAACAGAAAACAATTCTCTATTCTCATTAATAAAAATTTCTCTTGTCATTCAACATCGAAGTAGAAATAACTATAGTTCTAAAGATTTAAACTCA
>Ga0228711_1002004_pt1 | contig 30871 bp, 14 predicted proteins | sample MedpolnodulmetaG_2_FD_177996 | JGI IMG/M metagenome (GOLD analysis project Ga0228711, IMG submission 177996) | Root nodule microbial communities from Medicago polymorpha collected in Santa Monica, California, United States - brown nodules | ecosystem: Host-associated > Plants > Roots > Nodule... | reverse complement strand
GTGAGTAATGCATTCAGGATAACATGTTTGTCTTTGAATTGTTTCCTTCATGTTTCTAAATAACTGAACTAATTTATCCATGATTTGGTGAACTTACTTTACTTTGTTAGAAAAGCCATAGTCAAACTTGGTTAGCAAAGTTGTTCTCATACTTAATTTGTTAGGGCGTTCATAGTTTTATAATATGTTTGTTTCTGCGGCAAATAGGCATCAAGCGTGTGTTTTTTCAAAAAACTAGTAATATTAGCCTCTTTATTTCACATCAAATAGCAATTTAGACGTGCCTTTGAGGTCACAAACGCACAACCAAACATAGTATTAGACTTTTAGTTTAAGCTTGCTCTGTTAGATGAAATTATTTTGTATCTGTTGCACAAATATGGAATTGACTAGTCTTTGTTGATTTTTGTGCTCTGAATTTAACGACTTAAAATATGATCTGTGTCAATGGTTGTATTCATTATGATGACTGTGTTATATGCTGAAAAGAGGTGCTACCTGTCTTAACTTTAGTTTGCAACTGTCCTGGGCTGTATATAAATTATTCTTAATTTCAAGCATATCGTTAAATTTCCCCTTTAAAGGCTACTGTCGCATCCCTCATCCTTGCCCACCCTTTTGTTCTGCATTTGTGTTTGTTGTCTGAATATTTAAAGAGAACGTTAAATTTTGGATGTGTGTTTTATGGAATTTTGTTTTTGAACTGATGTAATGAAGTGTAGGTATGCTTGAAGTTAAATATTTTCTTTGCTTGTTTTTCTTTACGGCTAGTTTGTTAGTAATGCATTCAAAATGACACGTTTGTCTTTGAAATGTTTGCTTCATGTTGTTTCTAAACAACTGAACTATTCCATTCGTGACTTGGTGAACATGGTTAGAAAAGACATAGTCAAACTTGGTTAACATAGTTCTCATTCTCACTTTGTTGGGCAGTTCATAATTTTAGTTCAAGATTGTAACATTTAATTGCTTTGTTTGATAAAAAAACATCAATAGTAGGGATCAAGTTTTTAATTTTATATTTGTTGCTATCTTTTGATGTGGTTGATATTCAATTTTGGTGTATACCGTCAGGCTCTTGGAGATTATACAAGAGTGATCAATGACTTTTCATCCCTGCCGTCTGAGGTGAGGGAAGGGAAGGTTGGACCGTACTGGTACCATGAGGATATGAATGCATTTTTCGATGACGTGGACCATTACAAGATGATCAAGGCTATGTGCAGGCTTTCTTGCAGTGAATGCGACAAGATGGAGGAGCAACAAAATGATGGTTCAAGGCGACAAAGGTTTAGGAATATAGGGCAGCTGAAGGGTCACCTATTCCACCGTCATAAGTTGCATATGTGCAGTTTGTGTTTGGAGGGAAGGAAGGTGAACTATTTATGTTTTGGCATTCCATGTATTTTTTGAACGACAATTTTGGTAATCTTTTTTTTATTGATTGAGTTTTTATACCATCATTTCTATGACATAGGTGTTTATATGTGAGCAAAAATTATATACTAGAGCCCAGTTGAATCAACACATAAGCACAGGTGATTCCGATGTGGATGGAAGTGAGAGTGAGAGAGGTGGTTTTATGGGGCATCCTATGTGTGAATTTTGCAGAACCCCATTTTATGGGGACAATGAACTGTACACACACATGTCTACGGAACATTATACTTGTCATATATGCCAAAGGTAACAATTAAGCTAATCAATCATGTGCTCAATAGGTGTTTATTTGTTTTGGTCTGAACTGTTAGAAGTGTAATGTTCATTATATCTGTGCTTTATTTGCAGGCAGCACCCGGGACAATTTGAATACTATAAGAACTATGATGACCTTGAGGTAAGAAATATTTGTCAGCTTCTTTTACTCTTTTTTCGTCTGAAAGTAAGGCTTTGCTGGATATTTCATGTTATTTGACCTGATAGTATTTGTATGGGCAAATGTCCTCTGATGCAGATCCACTTCCGACAACAACATTTCTTATGTGAAGATGAGGCTTGCCTTGCCAAGAAATTTATTGTTTTTCAATCTGAATCAGAGATGAAGGTGACTGATTACTTACAGCGCTGGGATCTTTTCCTGTTTCTTTATCTTTCTGTTAATGGTTTATTTGGAAGGTGTCTTGTGTGCAGTACATTACCTGCTTGATGATTTCCCATGCATGTTCATTTGGATGCTGACTATTTTTTATCTTACTGTTGTAACATTATCAGATGCTGACTATTTTCGTCGTCGCTTTTTCCTTTTTTATGACATAGAGACATAATGCTACGGAACATGGAGGGCGTATGTCACGGTCAAAGCGTAATGCTGCTCTTCAGGTATGTACAACGACAATCTTTTCTTCTTGAACCCACTTCTTATGTCTGTTGGTATTATTGCTAGTTTCCAAAGACAATATTTACTTCCATGATCCTTCTTAGTACCTTACAGAAGTTACCTTTCATTGTTTCCTCACAGATACCGACTAGTTTTCGATATAGACACAATAATGAACAGGATCAGCGCCGTGGAAGAGGCCGGACATTTCGTCGTGATCATTCTGAAAATCAACTTTCCATGGCCATTGAAGCCAGTTTGGAGACTGCTAATGCTGAGCAGACATATCGTGAGCCAACTTCAAGCAATGGGCCAATTGCTTATGATGACGGAGATGCACATATTGATTCCATCGTTAATCCGTTTGAATCATTAGCTACTGCAGATTCTGAATCAACTTCAAGATACCGTCAGGCCTTAGGGCATAGCTCTAAACCTCTGGTAGACTCTTCCTTTCCTCCACTTCCTGGCCAGGAAAAGTCCAAACACGAGTCTGAAGGTTCATCTAGCAATACTATGGCCGCACGTTTACGTCGGCATGGCAACAGAAATGTATCTGTTATTAATTCTGGAAATGCCTGGTCTGTACCAAGTCGTGGACCTGTACAACCTTCGCAATCTAAAAAGACAACAAATCGTGCTCTTGGAGGGTCTCAAAATTCTGGCCAGATGAAGACAGTAATTAACAGTGGACTTCCAGCATCAAGTTTTGCTAATTCTATTCAAGCCGCACATAGAACTGCTCATGGAAAACTACCTGCTGGTCCATCGAGGGACACACGTGACAATGGAAAAATCGTTCACTCTGCATCAGCTCCAAACCTTGTTGAGAACAACCCTGTTGGAGTTTCAATTTCTGATTTTCCTCCAGTTTCTGCTGCGCAAGTGAGCAAGTTACCTACAAGTAGCCAGCCTCCGCTGAATGTGGAGAATGTTCAGTCTGCCAACAAGTCCTTGGTTGAAAAGATTCGTAGTGCGCTTGATTTTGACGAAGATAGATACACTATATTTAAAGACATATCTGCTCAATATCGCCAAGGCACGATAGATACTGATGGATATGTGGACTGTGTGCAGCAGTTTGGCTTGTTTCATCTTGTACCTGAGCTGGCAAGACTATGCCCGGATGCTCGGAAGCAGAGAGAACTTGTGGAGTCTTACAATGCTGGTTTGCAAAGAAACGCTTTCCAAGAAAATGACGGGGTTTATGGCAGCGCTAGCACCCATCGCAAGGACAAAAATGTCGACAAGAAAGGTAAAGGTAAGTCATTAGATGTTAGGCGGAGTAACTCCACTGAGAAATTAGCAGATAGCTTTTTAAGCACTGTTCATCAACTACAGTCAAGTTATAAACCTTCAGAAGAGAAGTTGGAGGTGCTATCAAAGGGTGCTTATCGCACCGACAAAGGTAAATTAAAAATTGAGCCGCAGATTCAAACAAACTTTAGCAGTCAACATAAGACTAAGCTTGGTGGGCAGACTGAAACTTCAAATGGCAGTTTATCTAATCAAAATAAGGAGGATGGGGGTGGTGGGAACAAGCAGCGCAAGAAAGCTTCCAAGTTCCTCAGAGTGCGCCTTGGTGATGGTTCTGCTTCGGCCCTTCTAGATCTTGAAAACTCACGGACCACTTCTGATCCTGGAACAGACAGTTTAAATGGTAGCAATAATGATTCTGGAGTTGGGCTACCTGTACGAGGTGTTTGGCGAAAGGGGGGAGGTCAAAAACTCTTCCCCTGATTCTGCTTGACTTTGGCTTGGAAAATCAGACACATTTGAATTGGCTTGTAGAAACCACAGTTAAAAAGGATTGAACATAAAGGATTGAATTTTTGCTTAGGAGGTAATCATTTCATGGTATCAAATTTGAGTTAGATTTCAAGTACAGCAAGCTGGCATGGGAATTTTGTTGTTGTGTTGAAGGCTGAATTCCATTGGCTGAATGGGATGATTTTGGTTGGTTTGGGGTATATTTTGTTCAAGTGTTCATATGAAAGTGGGCACCAAGTGTACTGTTTACTTTGTACTCAAGTGGTGCTTTCTTGTTTTCTTACTATTAGTGTTTCAAGTATTTACTTACTATTTATAGTCAGGTCTGAATGGTAGAATTCATGTTGGCTGGTGTCCTGATATGAGTACTAGAGAAATCTATCTGTATTTATAAAACGAACATGGACATCAATGATTGAGCATATGCGTGGAATTTTTGGATTATACCTGCGGAAATTGTCATTAAATCTTATGTGGTTAGATGTCTATAATTAGCTTTTTAAAATTATTTGAAATGGAATTTTTTAAGAGTTTATTGGATAGCAAGTAGTTGGTTTTTGGACCAACTGGATTGGGGTGAGTTAGACCAAGATCATGCTACTGAGGTTTTTGGAATCCCAAACATTTTTCTCAAATTGGATCATCATTATTTTTTACATCTTTCTTTTAACCTTGTCTCTCGTCTCTCTCTTGATCTCAATTACTAGAGAGAGTAAGATTGAGAGAAAGATAGGATTAGGAGAGCGGTGTGTAGAGAAATAGTGAAGGGGATGATTCAAATCCCATTTTTTTAAGGGAAATTGTTGTACACATATGTTGTTGGACTGGAAAAAAAACATGTAAAGTATCAAAATACCCTCGGTAGTTAAGTGTCGAGGAAGATGGATCCGGCCACAGTTAACTACCGAAGAAAACCTCGGCAGTTAACTGCCGCCGATTTCCTTTTTTCTCGGCAGTTAACTGCTGATGGGTCCTGAAGCCATAAAATGGTAGAACCAGTTGAGGTAGAACCTATTACATGTGTTTTTACACATTGTAAACACATTGTTTCAATGCCAAATCATGAAGTTAATAAGCGAAAATTACCAACATAATTGAAATTGAAAATATGATACGAAAACGAACAATTGTCATAGAAATATGTCATCGAAATACAAAGTAACAAATGTCATGAAAATACAACGGAACGAACAAATGTCACGAAAATATACATCAAGTCCTAAAAATCTATCATAAACAGAAAATACTATTACTCCTGGTATCAGGCGAGCCTCTCGCCTCGTACCGCTCCCACTGCTCTGCAATGATCAGCTCTTCATTTGCTGGCCTCGGAAGATCTCGTGGAAGAGGTGGCAAAATCTGAGGGTGAGACACCGTAGTGTACCATAACATATAGTCATCCCTCATCCGCCATGTCTGCTCTCCTGCCGGCTCACCCCAGTCGAGCTCCTTAAGCGTGCAAGTGTTGAAGTCAAGGAATGCATGCATAATCTGAGGCGGTCGCGGCTCTACAACATGCGTCGGATGTCTAGGGACCCTCTGGACGGATCCATACTGCCGCAAAACCCTCTCGGACAGTGACGGTACACCCTACGAACACCACACATAATACAGCCTGAATACTAGAAAACCTCCTCAAAATCATGGATCTCCCTGTGCGCTTTGTACGGCCTCCAGCATACGTCATCAAACTGAATACGATCAAGCAATGAGCGATACACCATCCCCTCTTCATGACCCTTCTGTATCTTCCACCTCACCGCAACCGGATAGTTTTCAACATAGTCAGTGTTTGGATCAACATTGTAAAACTGAGGAAAATGCGCCAAAAACCATGCCTGCACAAACCAAACAAATCACATTTATAAATTATTACGCACGAAAAATATAACAAAAAAATAAAAGTTAAGGTTCACATTTATAAGTTTCTTACAGTGAACAGTGTCACGCTTCCCCCAAGAGCTATGTCTCCAGGCTAATAGGCCTCAGCTAACTCGCCGTATAGGTATGCCAGTGTCATCCCTCCCCAGGAATAATTACGCATCTCCGCGTAGCCGTCCTCCATGGCCGTCAGATAGACCAACTCGATGCGTTTGTTGCTTCTATCATCAAACAACAGGCATCCTACGAGATATAGAAGATAACACTTCACAGAAAATGTCCTAACCCTCTCCAGCTCCTCTGCCTCCCCTGGATCCTCTGGATCCGCCAATCTGTTAGCCCTATCAAGGTGCCTCGTATATAACTCCCTCAACGTCGGATAACTAATGTACCCACCATACTCTTTACCGCAAATTTTCTCTGCCTCCTCCTGCGACACACCTAAATGTCTCACCAGTAGTGCCACACCGTCATGTCTCAACTTCTTTTTCCCATGGCTCAACATCCGCCCTTCAATCTGAAGATGCATAAGACATGCGACATCATCCAAAGTCGCAATCATCTCCCCCAAGACCATGTGAAAACTGCTGGTCTCGGGATGCCCCCTCTCGCATAATGTCATCAGTAAAACATGAGGCACAGTTGCATAGCCCAAGTAAACCAAATCGTGTAACCCGCTCTCCCTAAGCGAACCCAAAAACCAATTTTGATTATCGTTTGGACGCCGAAGACTCAAAGTCTTAGCCCCATGAGTAATCGGTTTTACAACACGCACCTTACGAACCTGAAATAATAGAAAAATAAATATAGTTTAAACAATGTAAACATTTAACTGAACAAAATAAAAGTTAGGCCAAATACTTCCCCGGGTCCTTTAAGTTTCAAGTTTGTTTCAGATAGATCCTTTAAGTTTCTAAGATTTCAGATAGGTCCTTTAAGTTTCGAGTTTGTTTCGGATTAGTCCTTTAAGTTTATAAGGTTTCAGATAGGTCCTTTAAGTTTCGAGTTTGTTTTAAATAGGTTCTTTCAGTTTATAAGGTTTCAGATAGGTCCTTTATAGGGTGGGAAAAGTAATACTCACTGTTTTTATCGGATAATGGATTGCACTCAGTGACATAATTCACATTACATTAACCAATTCAATCGTAACGTGTGAGAGTGTATTATTATTTTTTTTAACATAAATAAAAGACCGAGAGAGAGAGAGATATGTAGGAAAAACATTAGAAAAATGTAGTCGATGTATTAGGCAATTCTTTTAAATAACATTTATTATAGAAACTTGTTTAACAAGCTATGGTGACATACATGTTATTTTTGAACTTATTTATAATATTGATTGTAATTTCAAATTTCAACTCATTGCTTTCTTAATTGTCTCATTGCATTCATAATTGTTGGTGCCAATGCATCGTAAGCTACTTCCCAAGCAGTACTCAATTCCTCGCTCCATTTGTCTCCTACCGCTTCTTTTATTGTTTTCAGCAATGCTTCTTTAACCACCTTTGAAACAACAAAAATATTTTTTTAGTGGATTTACTCATAGGCAATAGGTAAATGTTAACAAGATATATTGTAAACACTTATTTTCCTATTTAAGTATAACGTGTCTTATTTTCCAATTGTATTTACGCGTTACAATTGCTTGATAAAGTTAAGCTTCAATTCTATTGGTGGCTGAAAGCTAAACTTATAATGTCTTATTTTGACATTTCGGTCTCTGCAACAACTATAGTGATTCTCTAAAAAAAAAAAACAACTACAGTGAAAGTATTTTTAGCAATAAAAATTATCAGTAGTCAAACAAAATGAACAATAATTTAATACAAATAGCTTATTTGTTGATGTTGAATAATAAATCGTTGGTCTATTTAGCAAATATTCAATTATGAATATATTTGTCTCTTTGAAGCCTAGTTTTATAGAGATTAAACATTTTTAATCCTTAAGTTTAATATATAAAATTTTAAAAAAGATAATTTTTCTTTGCTTCAATAAAATTCTTTGTATTTGGTCCCCTCGTAAAAATTACTTTAACTTTGCTGCTGAAAATACTCACGTTAGTTTACCCCATTCATTTTTAATTAAAGTCAAGAATAAAAAGACAAATAAGGAAACACAAAAACAAAACACTTTGAAAGAAATCTTACAAAGTGTAAAACAAAACACTATAGTGAGGAAGATTTTGTTTGACAGATTCCCATGATGCATTCCACCAAAGTCTCTTGCTTCTCGGTAAAACTCATATTTCTCCTTTTCTTTTCCCCCTTTTTCTTTTTCGTGTTTGTATCTTGTGGTGTAAGAATTTACTTCTATTGCTTCTTTTTTTTGAATAAGCTAAAATGGATTAAATTAAAGAAAGTCAGGAGATTTCAGTACAAGGAGTGCCAAAGCCTCAGCTAAAAGAGTCAATTACAAGTAATAACAAAAACGGGGAGCCAAAACAAGCTCAGAAAAGAAAAGAAAAACTGCCCTGTTACAAAAATATTCCCAGACAAGGTAAAGGATTCAACCACCATGAATGGTAGGAGAAAACAAAACTAGGACGATTAGCTTTCAGCCACCAATAGGATTGAAGCTTAACTTTATCAAGCAATTGATTAAAAGAAGCTTCTTGTTGGTGAAAGATTCGAGCATTTCTTTCAAGCCAAATCACTCACACACAAGATAGCCAGATAAGGTTAAGAGCTGAGTGTTTGCTGTTAGTGAAACCGCTAAAGGTGCCAAATTGATATAAGTGGACTGGCACGTTTTCAGGAAACACTAAGTTGTAACCAAGCCAGTGAGAAATACCATACCAAAGTTTGCCAAAAAAATCACAAGAGAGGAATAAGTGTTTTGCATCTTCTATCATACCGCATCCACCCACACATAACTGAGCATTCAAATGTAAAATGTGTCTTTTGATTAGATTGTCTGTTGTTAGTAATCTATCACGTAACAAGCGTCATGCGAAGAGACTGATTTTGAGTTTCAAATTTCAGTAATGTGAGTAACTACTAAGTTGTTACTGGTTGATGTCAACAAGTGGTTATAAGCACTTGTGATATTATAACTGTTGGATGCATGTAAGTGTCAAATCCACCTGTCAGGATGAGTGGGCTGCAAAACAATATTAGATAATTATTTATTTAAATAGAAAATTAGGAGGTGTTAAAAGAAAAAAGACTTTATTTATCGTCATTTTTTATTTTATTTTAAATCTGTTGGCTTGTGGAAATGCCCATTGCTATTATAAAGAGTCATGAATCTTTTCTATAAATTAATAAAAAACTATATTAATAAATTAATAATAATATAAATATGTTTATTGAAAAAAAATCATTTTATCACCCGTTCATTATTTTATTTTTAGGGACCATTCATTAATCTATTAATCTTCTAATTTCGAGCTTGATTGGTGGAAAGTAGGGGGAAGAGAGAGATTAGTTTTTGGGTGAGAATGGAGCTTAATTTGATGGCAGAGAGGTGTGTGTTATTTATACACAAAGAATAGTAACGTAGATGTCCATTTACTTTATGAAATGGAGATGATATCTGCTCGTTTAAGGGGTGACATTGACGATAAATTTCTACTCCCAAAAACATCAGTATTGATATTATTTTGTTTTTCTTTGGTCTTTCTTCTCTTGGATTTTGCAACAACTCTAATTTGGCTTGTTGTTCCAGCAGATTGAATTATCGCCGTTGCAACAGGTTGAGTTCCTAATCATTATGTACTCATGTTAACCACCAAGAGAAATGCGGATGACTTCATAATATGCTCACTAACACATCTAGTAGTTTAACAATAATACACAAAATTCAAGAATCAATATGCAACCGTCAAACAAATTATATGAACGATGTCAAATTATCAAACAGAATCAGAGGACCAAAATACCTGCCATTCCAATTAATAGCGTACAAAGACTCTCTCTTAAAGTCTTTTTTTTAATGTTTAGCAATGGCAGTATATTGTTTATAGGGTGATGTCAACTTGTGCTCTAAGGGCACTTTAGAGCACAAGTTAAGAATCTAAAAAAGAATTAAAGCATAAATTTTGTATTGAAAAAAAAAAAGGTTTTAACTTTTCAAATCATTGAATGCACATTTTCCAAAAATAAGTTTCTGCATTTGGCTACTAAACTTGTGTTTTAAGGACTAAACTTGTGTCTTAAGGACACAAGTTAGCACTTCCCTTGTTTGTTTATGTACTTGTAGATATTTTGCTTATTCGTTTCCCACCTCTCCATGAATTAAACTTGTATCTCTCCGGTCATGGTCACGATTGACTTGGGTATAAAACTAACAATCACCGAATTGATTCTCATACATAGTACTCTTTCAATCATATTTATAAGAAACAATTAACTTTTTAGATTCATCAAAGAGTTGATGTATATGGTATATATTTTAGATCGAATACATTAATTAAACAATGAAAAACCGTCGTCGAAATTGTGATGTTCAAGCAACACTTCTCTACACATAAGGCGTGATATCTTAGATTAAATAACTTTTTGTTTTGAAATTGTACAAACTAGTTATGAAAGAAGGTGTGAGATAGTGGGTCCTCTGGTCAATTTATTAAAATTTAGGGTGTATATGTAAAATGAGATATGAAAAAACCAGTTGCTGCCTTCAGCTCCTCCCTCTTAATCCAAATCGTTTCTCTTCAAAGGTGTAGCCATAACTACGATGGTGCGTTCACCGTTCTAACGGCCGCACCACCATCTAACCCGTTGGTGCAGTTTTTTGATTCGAAGACCCGCTGCTCTGTTTTCCGTTCTTCGGCGAAGGGGGTGTCGTTTTGTTTTTGGGTGAGATCATGGCATCATGGGTTGGATATTTGTCTTGGCGCGCGTCGTCCTGTGTTTCTACGATGTTTTGGGGTCGTTTTGCTCCTTCCTCCTCCGAAGATCTGTTTTCTTCAATTGTTTTGTCGTCGCCGCCTCCTTCTAGGCGATTCCGTTGGTTCTACTATCAGTTTTGTAGGTGTGAAAAACAGGTTTTTGCTGGTGGATGGGTCTTGGCCTGTTTTTATGTCTGTTTTGTGTTTTGTTTATTATCGTTATTTGCTTTTATGGTCTGCGCTTTCTTTTGCTATGAGCTTGGGTGGTTGCAGATATGGCCATTTTGCGATGGATTGGTTTGTAAACCCGAAAGGGCTGTTTGGTTACTATCGTTTTGAACTCATCCCTCGATCTGGATTTAAATGCGTCATTGTGAAACTGGTTATGTTGGTGTTCATGCGCTTGATTTTCTGAAGTTTCTAGGTCTGTTGAGATCTGCAGTTATCGATGTGTCATTTTGTCCCTTCACTCCAGTACCGTTTATATCCGTCTCAGTCCCTGTGACTGTTTCGAACTGTTATGCTCAAAAGAGCTCTGTGCTTACTGCTTGTTCAGGGGGTTGTTGGTACGTGGATCTTGATACCGTGTTGGCCGTCGATCCATTCACCAATTTAAAACCCCTTTTTTATCCTACAGACAATCACTTTTCATCTTTTTTGTAATTTGGCTTTGTTCTCGTACGCGAGATCGCTGAGTTGCGCCCGTGAGTAGTGTTTGTTTTGTTAGAATTGATTAGGGTTGTTCCACCTGTTTGTATCACGATATATTTCCGTTTGGGTTTTAATGGATCAGGTCAAATGCCCTCCAACTTTGTAGCTCTCTTTTTATTTAATATATTTTTCCCTTTGCCTAAAAAATAAATTGTAAAAGGAGATATAATCTTTGATCCCCAAAGAAGCAAGAAATTGCACTAAAAAACTTTTGTACTTGAAGTCAAAGACCCTAAAATAGTTGAGTTAAATATTTTGTTAAACCCTACATCCTCGCTCTTCAGTTCAGCGTATCGTTGAAGTGAAAAAGAAACAGCAATGGCGACGGAAGAAGACCGACGCTTAACCGAATGGCGCCTGCATCGTGGCCCTTACCTTGGCGACATCTCAGCTCTCTGCTTTCTTCATCTTCCCAATCACTCTCTTCCTCTTCTTATAGCCGGTATCGTTTTCTTCTACTTCAAATTTCACTTCAATAATCTATTATCATTCATTTGATTAATTCCACTTCGTAATTTTAGGTTTGGGTTCGGAAATTCTGCTGTACGACTTAGAATTTGGGAAGATAATGAAATCGTTTTCGGTTTTCGATGGAATTCGTGTGCACGGGATTGCTTCTAGTTCTGAATCTGTGATTGTAGTGTTTGGAGAGAAAAGAGTGAAAATGTTTCGGTTTTCGTTTGAAAATGACGATTTTGGGAGTCCACTGTTAACATCGATCCATTTGTTGCCCAAGTTTGGTCATTGGGTTTTGGATGTTTGCTTCCTCAAGGTGAATAATATCCACTCATATTTACATTTCTGAATTAGCTGTCAAAACTCAAAATAACACAATAATTTGGATGATTAACGCAATTCAAATACATGTTTAGTTACATTCAGTGGATGATTTGTTTGCTTCCTCGTGGTTAATGACGTTCAAAATTATGATTAATTACATTCAGTGAATGATTGATGAGTTGCAACATCTTGTTATAACTTATGTTCTTTAACTATCTACTGAATGTAATTAAGCACATATTTTAACTGCGTTAACCATTTAAATTGTTGTCAAATCTGTGTCAAAATATCATTTATGTTCTGAATAATGAATGCTTCTTTTGTTCTAACTTGTGTTTATAAGTTTTATTTATTGATTTTTTTTTTGTTGCTTGCGACTTGCCACTTGGTAGTAGGGTTGTTTACCTTGTTCGAATGTGGAGAGTGATTTTCTTGCTATAGGATGTAGTGACAATTCAGTTTGCATATGGGACATTTCCAATTCTAACGCGGTTCTCAAGGTTCAATCACCAGGTTGGTTTCAATTTTACTGCATGGCATTGGGTTAATTTTTTTCTTAAAATATTCTTTTATATCTAATGAGTAACTATTTGTCATTGGATCATAGTACGATGCCTTTTGTACTCAATGCGGTTATGGGGTCACAATCTTGAAGTTCTCCGTATTGCATCCGGTACAATATTTAATGAGGTAAGGAAATTGCTGATACTTGATGTTTGTTCATTGTTGAGCTTGATAACGCATTGAATTTGTTTTCAACATTCTGCTTGAAGTCCGTCTCTGATTATCCCCGGAATAGTCTTTGACTTCCATAGCTTTTAAACCACACTTCAGAAATACTGAAGCAGTTCAAGTTAATCACGATAATCATCTTGGTGGAATACGACGTAATTACTGCTGTACACATAATACGACACTACATTTTTTTTTTCTTTCTCTGTTTAAGTTCATGCACTAAGGATCTATTTTCCGCACTTTGTATCTATATGCTTTATCAAAACTCTACCTTTAGTTTCTACGTATAATCATTGTATTTTAGCTATTATACTTTATATCATCCTTGTAAAACTTTCTTTCTGATCTTTTGTTTAATGTGTCCACCTTCCGATTTTTGTTTAATTACTTTAAAGAGTTTGGTTCGGGCAGATTGTCGTTTGGAAAGTATCCCCTGAACATGATAAATCTTCAACAACTCCAGAAGACCATGACCGTCAGGGATCTAATTGCAGCTCACTAAAAGATAATATGTATGAGGCTGTTCACATATGTAAACTTGTGGGACATGAAGGTTCAATCTTCCGAATAGCATGGTCGTCTTGTGGAACTAAACTGCTGTCTGTTTCTGATGACCGTAGGTGAGTTAGATTTTCAAATCCTATTGTAACAACTATCATATATTTATATTGATTAGAGATAACAATACATGCCATGATAATTTTTATAATGCAGCGCACGTGTATGGGCTGTTCCTACTGAAAGGGAAGATTCATTGTACAATGATCCCATTGCCCTTGTCTTATTTGGACATAATGCTCGAGTTTGGGACTGTTGTATTTCTGATCATGTAAGCCATTCATTTCATGGTTATGAAAAACTTAATCCTAAAAAAATAGTTTCTGATGTTGTTTTAACTCTTTAAGTTTTTGTTCATCATATCATGTTGTGCTCTTTTACCACCCAACAAAAATGGGTAAATCATTATATAGTATACTTTAATAGATATTTTTTAAGTTTCTTAGAAAACTATATAGTTTTTTTATTTAAAAGCCTCTCTGTTGACAATCTTATCGTCAAGACCAGATTTTTAATGCGAATTATCTCCCTTATTGGTGCTGCTTTCATCAGTGGCTTAGCCACTTCTTTTTTGTTGGATCACTTGTAATTGTATTTTGTATACTCTAACTTTGATTATCACTGAGACACTGCATAAATGTTGAAATGTGCAGTAATATTTCTAAAGACATCCATGTGCTGCTAACTTAAATCATAGTATCATTCACGTGTTGATATTATCAATTATTTTCTTTTCACCGGTCATTTATAGTCTTCACAGATAAAAATAAATTTACACATTAATGTATTTTTATTTATCTCATGACTGTTTCATTACTATAAATAAATTGTCTTCAATTCAATATTACAAATTCCTCAGTATTTAAAATTAACGACAATTTCAGTGGCTAATATAAATCTAGTTACAAAAACATTGTTTGAAATGTCTTTGACAACATTAAAATTGTACTTGTACTTTGTTCAATTTTCTGCGTAATTATCAATTTATATTGTTGATTCATGCAATTGAAATATCCCTTTTATAATTATTTTTTGCGCAGTTTATTGTCACTGTCAGTGAGGATTGTACATGTCGTATATGGGGTATTGATGGTGAACAGCTGCAAGTCATTAGAGAGCACATGTAAGTTCTTGATATTGATTATTGATTGTTCAGTGTTAAATTTCTATTCGTCGATCAATTGAAGCTCTGTGGATCTGATCAAATAAACATTGGCTATAATTTGTTGTCTGGACTTCTCGAGTTTGGACATCATGTGAACTTAGTATCTACAGGAAACAATTGCTATAAATATGTTATCTCGAGTCTCTTGGACTTGTAAATTGTATTATATAATCGACCTTATGTTTACCCCCTTAAAAGACCGGACTCAAAAATATAACATTTCTTAATTGTTATTGGTTTTTTTGATTCGCTTTAATGTTGCTGTATGAGGTTTAAATGAACCAAGGAATTTCATAACCTGAATGACGGGGTTTCTTACTAATAGATGTTTGAATTCTATCCTTTCTGAATGCTAAAGATGATTATAAGAGTGATTACTCGCAAGCTGAATACAATGAACTTCTCTATTTGTTTCATATCTTCCAATTATTGTGTGGTACTGCATTACAAGAGTCATAATGTGTGTACTACTCAAGTTGTTTGCTATGTTAGGTTTTTGACATCAAATCTTATTTTCATGTCTTTTTAATGAAATGTGTATTGGTTTCTATGTACAGAGGTAGGGGTATATGGAGATGTTTGTATGACCCAAATTTGTCACTTCTTATAACTGCTGGGTTTGACTCTGCTATCAAGGTGCATAGGCCTCATTCTTGTCTGTCCAGGGGTTTGGCAGCAGCACAGTTATCCCCCAGAAGAACAGAGATGTTTTCCATTTGCATCCCTAATATGTTGGAGCATATTGGATTGACAGACAGGTAGGATAATTAAATTTGATTAGCTCACTTTGGATGCCCTGTAACATTACAAACTTTTTAATTGATTTTGAGATGCCATTGTCTAAGTCAGTTGTGTTTGCCATATCCATGTTGACTGGCCTTTTTGCCTCCTTATTTGTTGCAGCAAGAGTGAATACGTTCGTTGTTTGCGTTTTTCATCTCAGGATTCTCTTTTTGTTGCTACCAATCACGGTTATCTCTACCATGCTAAATTATGTGAGGCTGGAGGTGCTCGTTGGAATCAGCTTGTCCAGGTCAGCAACGGGGCACAGATTATCTGCATGGATTTATTGTCCAAGGACTCATTTGAACATGGATGTGGTGATGAGGATTGGATTGCCATTGGAGATGGTAAAGGAAATATGACAGTTGTTGTGGTTACTAACAATGATTGTGCTCCTACAGTTAGATTGAGCTTTACTTGGCAAGCTGAAATGGAGAGGCAGATATTGGGTACTTATTGGTGCAAATCTTTGGGATGTAGGTAATGAGTTGCCTTATCTTATCTTTCGATAATAGCATCTACTTGTTTACAAGATGCTTTGAGCTTAAGCCACAGACAAATAAGTTGTGCAAGTTGATGCTGTGTCAACCAATTCTTTTTTACCCACTGCCTGATGATAACTGTCCTGTCCTCACTATCAAAATGTATATAATTCATAAAAGATCTCCGTCGTTATCCACACCATTATGAGACTCCTTGTGAAAAAAATAGACCTATTGCTAGTGTAGTTCAAGTCATCTCTCTCTATTTGGTTAACTAGCCATCAAGATTATACCAAGTTAAGCATAATCATACAATAGTTTGTTAGCGATATATTATATGGCGCAATCAAATGAGAGATCCTTGTGTTTTCTTCTCTTTTATATTTTAACCATTCAATTTATTATATTAGTCTCCTAACTATTATTGCTATTGTTGTTGTTGTAGTAATAATAATAATAATTATTATTATTATTATTTCTTTTGCTTTTGTTAGAATATAATTATAATATCTTGATATCAGCCCCATTCTCTAAGAGTGTGTTTGGATGAGGTAATTGGAAATTTTAGAGAGTTTAGAATTCTAGGCAATCGAAATTATTCAATTAATTTGCCTTCATTTCTAAATCTTTTTGTTCGGATAGAGTAATAAAAAATTTCATTGTTAACATTTTTGGGCTACTTAAATAAATGTTAAAAAATTTGGGTCAAATTTGAAAATTGAAAAATAGGTGTTTAGCATAGTATCTTAGACTATCTCTTAAAACTAGTTTCCATATTTCTTTGTTATCATCATTATTTGTTTCCTTATTTAAACAGGATTTGCAGTCTTGTATTATTATAAATAAATAATTGTTATAGTTTAGCGTATCATCAATCATATCAAACCTTAATCAAGTTCTTCATCTTTTTCTACACACTTTATCTAAACACCATAACTTCAACAACTTTTTTTTTTTGAAAGAATATAACTTCAACAATTTTGTTTCAAACTAATTAAGTGAAATGTATTTTTGCCGTTCTTTGGTGACACAATCATGTAGGTATGTCTTTACAACTGACCCCAGAGGAGGATTGAAACTCTGGAGGTTGCCTGACCCTTCACAATCTAATAGTCAAAACTCCATGAGGGATATTGTGTCACATGCAGCAGAATTCATATCAAGTTATGGAATGCGGATAATGTGTTTGGATGCATGCTTGGAGGAAGAGGTATTCATCTTCTCCCTTTTTACTTTTTTATCTTGTTGGGGGAGAGTTATGTTCAGTATTGCTTCGACGGAACCTGGCTTTATACACAATTAAAATACCATTTTAACAAAAACTTCTTTTATGTAAAGATCGGCCCTGACATTGTTTAACAACTAATTGTGAGAAACAGCGACATTGCTATAAAACTGTTTTTAATTTTAACTTTTTATTTTAACTGAATTGTAATTTAAAAAGGGAATCTCATTTGGAATCTGGATATATATTTGCAGGTCCTAGCATGTGGAGATCTACGTGGAAATATGGTTTTGTTTCCTTTGCTAAAGAATCTGGTGCTAGGCACATCTGTTGCACAAGAGATGAAAATACTGCCAATAAATCATTTTAAAGGTGTTCACGGGATTTCAAGTGTCTCCAGCGTTGTTGTAACTAAGCTTGGTTATAATCAAATTGAGATACGCTCAGTATGTTTAACTATTCATCCTTCAAATTGTGATAAGATTGGATACAATCAAATTCAAATTCAGATATAAGCATTTTGCAAACAATAACATCAAGAGCACAGCTAATATCAATCCATTAATTAAAGTTATGAATATGCTTCACTCTAATTCTAATTAATGACTTTTATTCATGTTCAGACTGGAGCAGATGGTTGTATATGCTATCTGGAATATGATGGGGAAATGCAGAATTTGCAATTTACGGGAATGAAACAAGTGAAAGAGTTGTCTTCGATTGAGCATGTTTCTGTTGATAACAACTCGGAAGATACATCATCAAGAAGCTATGCAGCAGGTTTTGCATCTGTAGATTTCATAGTATGGAATTTAGTCAATGAGAATAAGGTCCTTTGACTATTTTTTCTCTTTACTCTGCTTAGTTAATATTCATCTGTTGCTGCGTACATTACCAGATATTATAGCTATGATATCATGTGCATGTGGCATTATCAGGTGGTGAAAATTCCATGTGGTGGCTGGCGGCGTCCTCATTCCTATTTTCTAGGTGATGTACCAGAGATGAAGAACTGTTTTGCTTTTGTTAAGGTTTGCTTTTTATTTTGAACACTTGACTATTGAAAAAAATTAAGCAATATATATTTCTGTAAGCTTTACCTATCCTAAATCATATGACACCTGCTCATTCTGAAAAAGTTACACTCTTCCAAAAATTCTTTAGAGTGACGTCTATAATTCTCTATATTTGAGATCATTATATGCATTTGGTTTTGGCTTGAATAGGAACTCCATAAAATTGCTTTAAGGCCTCACTTTTTTATTGGTTAAACCTAACAATGGGGATAGACCGGATAAAGTTAAATAAAAAGATTTGTCTCCTCTATAGTGGGGTTGCACTTTAGAGAGTAAAGTGCAATTATAAGTTGATAACCATTGATTTAAAAACCGGTTGAGATTGTGGTAAAATACATGCATAGATAACAAATTACGAAGTCGCAAAAATTTCAACTTATGAATTTTCAATAAATGGTTATAATTCCAGATTTATGACGTGTTTAGTTTCACATTTAAAATCATAGACATGCATTTAGAGCTGTTTTTTCCGTGAATTTAAAGAAGCTAGAGATCCTAGCTTTTTTGGTAGACGTACTTCTAAATCTGTTGCTGCCGTGGAAACAGGTACTTAATCCTAAGAAGTGCATCCTTCACTTTAACCAAATCCTAAATAAAAGTCAGTTAAACACGATTGCCTTCTTGTTATGTGCAGTCTTCAGCTTTCAAAATTTTCCATCCATATCCATGGGGATCTGAAACAAACAATTTTCCGTATACTTATTTTTAATCTCCCTTTATTTTATTGCTTCAGTAACATGGGTGTTGTGATAAGTTTGAAAAAGTGTTAAAATTATTGCACACTTTTAGTGTTAAATTTCAACCCTAATTTTAGCAGTAGCTACTTTTTAAGCTTTGCCTATACCCACCTTTTTATTAGACACCAGTCCTATATTTTTGTGGGTGGTTGTTCTTTTGTTATCACAAATATATTTTTCTAAATATCCCTGACAAATAATTCCAATTTTTACAGGATGAAATAATATATATACATAGACACTGGATTAATGACAACGTTGGGAAGATATACCCTTTGAGTTTGCATATGCAATTCCATGGGAGAGAGATACATTCCTTGTGCTTTATACACGAAGATATGCTTCTAGGAGATTATTGTAAACGTGCATCATTTTCTAAATCAAGTTGGATTGCAACTGGATGTGAAGACGGGACTGTGAGATTGACTTGGTAAAACCATTATTCTCTGCTGTGTGTAGATCTCGTTTGAGTACCTCATAAACTCCTAATGTGTGTCTGTTTGTTTGATTTAGGTACTCTCCAGGTATTGAGAATTGGTCCATGTCAAAATTGCTTGGTGAGCATGTTGGAGGATCAGCTGTAAGGTCAATTTGTTGTGTTTCGACACTACACATCATTCCATCAGCTACAACTAATGTACCTGATGGGAGGAGTGAACTTAATGCTGCTGATGAGGACAAAGATAATCCAACTTTACTGATATCAGTGGGTGCAAAGCGTGTCTTAACTTCTTGGCTACTTAAAAGCAGGAAACTGGATGACAAAACTAACTTCCGAACTGATAATCAGCATGATGCAAAGGAACTTGATGATCAATTTTTGTCCAGTATGTCTTCTTCAATGACGTTCCAGTGGCTTTCCACTGACATGCCAACCAAATATTCAAGTACACACAAATATGCAGAAAATAATGTGGGGAAAGCAGTTGATGTTGCTGAAAATGGTTCTAAAATAAAAATTGATGCTGAAGCTGGATCACTGATTTCTGAAGGGGGTACAATGAACTTGGTCAGAGATAAACATGAGGATGACTGGAGATATCTTGCAGTCACTGCTTTTCTTGTTAAATGTGCTGGTTCCAGGTTAGAGGAGATGCCTAACATTTGCGTCTTGGTTCTGTATAACTCAACTAATTTGAAACTAAAGTTATATTTTGTATATTTTCCAGGATATCTGTCTGTTTTGTTGTCGTTGCTTGTTCAGATGCTACAGTTATGTTACGGGCTTTAATTTTACCCTTTCGCTTATGGTATTAACAATTATTTCCATCAAATTCTATGAACTTTTTCTCTGCTTTCTTTTATTTCTTGTTACATCTTACCTAGCTCTTTCCCTTTTACTTGATGACAGGTTTGACGTTGCATTACTTGTTCCTTTATTGGCACCTGTTTTGTCATTGCAGCATATCATCTTTCCCATACGTATTCCTTATAAAGGTTTGTCTTGCACTCCATTTAAGTGATTGGTTGTTCGAGTTGCGAACCACTTAATCCCTTCTTTTCACATGGATGTAGAAGTTCTGTTGTAAATTGTAATACTACTAGAATTCTTGAAGATCGTCTCTTCAAAATTTAAGGGGTAATTACCTGTTGCCGAATATCACAATTAATGGTGAAAAGACTCAAATGTATGATGTACTCATCACGAAAGCCTAAATTGAAAGATGAAATTGTCTCAATATTTTGGTTTACTTATGATTGTGGGCTTCTTTTAATAGTCCAAGGATCGTATTATAAAATAGCGTGATATTAGCCTCTTTAGTGCCTCTGTCTCCATGAAACGAAAGATATTATTTGTTAAGATGAATGTCCTGTTCCTTTGTCATACCTTTTAAAATATAACTAGAATAAATTTTGAGGTCCTTCGTATATTTTCTGCCTTATCTATTTCCCTGCTTTAATGTGTTTGAACTTTCTTTTGCAGATAACATCAAAGTTGGAAATGTTTACATTGTGATTAGCGGATCTACTGACGGGAGTGTTACATTTTGGGACCTGACTGACAGTGTGGAAGCTTTTATGCAGAGTGTTTCAGTTTGTGATGTAGAGAAGCTTTTTGATTGTCAAAAACGACCACGCACAGGGAGAGGAAGTCAAGGTGGTAGACGATGGAGAAGATCTTTAAGCAGTGGGTTATCAAAGGAAAGACAAGACAACAATCAGGTGACTTCAAAAGCCAAAAACAAGGACAAAAGCATCAATTCTACTACACATGGGACCTCTTCAGTGCCAAATAAATCTGAAGACAACAATATGGTTTGTTCTCAAACCAGACATACAGCTTCCCCGGTGTTGGAAACTAAGGCTGACGATTCCTCAGCGGAAATATGTGAAATACAACCTCTACACCTTTTGAAAAATGTTCACCAATCTGGTGTCAACTGTCTCCATGTTTCACAGATAAAAGCCGGGCAAACTAATGATAGTTCCTGCGTGTACAGCATAGTTAGTGGGGGTGATGATCAGGCAATTCATCATCTCGTGGTTGAGTTATCAACTAAAACAATAAATATTGACTGTGGGGTTTTAACCCCAGATGTAGCACATTTGGTCACTGAACCTGAATACTTGAAGAACACCAATTTTCAAAATCAGAGCAGAAATTACGAGATCAGATTCTTAAATTCTGAAAAATTTCCTTCGGCCCACAGCTCTTCTGTGAAAGGTAATTCTGTGAAATTAAACTTCCCTATCTACCTACTTTTTGTGTGTCTATAATGAACAGTAGGCAAGGCATGACAGGCTTTCTTTGTCTGACACAATGCTTTATTGGCTTTCCCACTAATTTTTTTCATTAACTTCATCTAGCATTTTGTCCCACAGAGAATCTTAAACCTATTATTATTCCCGATAGGATTGTTCCTTGTTATGATAAAATGATAAAGTATTTATAATACTTATGAACCATATCCATTTGAACCACTTTATCAAATTGAAGCTAGTGCATGGATGTCTGAACTTCTAGTATATTTATGAAAGAAAGTTTGGTCAGTTTTGTATGACTATCAACTTTTATTTTATGAAGGTGTCTGGACGGATGGGTCTTGGGTGTTTTCGACTGGACTTGATCAGCGGGTCAGATGCTGGCATCTTCACCAGAGTAAACTAATAGAACGTGCACACCTAATAGTTAGTGTGCCGGAGCCTGAAGCGTTATCTGCTAGGGCATGTAGCAGGTGATTATTATAGAAGTGAATGACTGGGTTGGGTGATATATCATATTGTTCTTTCTCTAACACTTGCTGGTCCCTTACGCAGGAACCATTATCAGATTTCTGTTGCTGGAAGAGGGATGCAAATAGTGGACTTCTCAGGATACCAGCACGATGAATGATGCGAGGATAATTGATTGTTGTTATTTTATTCTATTTTTAAATCAGAATAATTCATGGAGGTGCATGTTCAACCTCGTTCAGATGTATCGGTTTCTAAATCTAATCCTGCTGATATTTTCTGGTATATTGGCAAAATGGTCTCCGGTTGATCCATGCCTCTGAAAATTGTTGGGAATCTGCAATGTGCAATTTTGATTTATATTGAACTGTAACTTGTACTATAAATTATTTTAAATCCAAGGAGACTGTTTCGCATTGATGTTTCTCACTGTTCCCTTTCGAGCAAATTTATTTCCTATATTGAAAGAAGATATCGTGCTTATCACTCTTATTTGATATATGTTGTTTTATGCCACTATATGCTTTTCTCACTGTGTTTCCTTGACATTTGTTAGTTAAATGTATCATGTTTATTAATTTAATATGATTGAATATTACTAGAGTATTAATTCACCAATTTTGTCCTTGAAATTGTAAATATACGTGTTTTAATATGTGACGGAGTATGTATTATTAATAGATAGATATGAGCTGCAAATATTTTTTAAAATTCCCATTTCTCCTGCAAAATGATTAAAAAATAAATGGCGGCAAGCTGTGCTTGGCTGGCTGGTCATGTGCTAACAACTTGTCTTCTACTACTATTAAGCTATACCAATAAGATAAGCACGTTGATGCATTTATGGTGTTTAGATCCAGAATAGCAAGCATATCTCTTGTTTCAGATTCAGCCTTATGCATTGAAAAGTTGCAACTGCCTCATAATCAGCTTATACGAGTGAGGCAAGGATCTTAAATCAACTACATTTACAGCTGTTTACGGTTCATGATTGATGCGGATGCACAATGAGGATGGGACTAAATCTCCACATACATATATTGTAAAGTTCACATTCGTAGGTGTTCTTAATTGCTTTTGTGTTTTCAACAGATTTTTTTCTAGGGTATACATGTGTTGGTTACCGGTGAAGGCGGGACCCAATATATTTTGAAGCTTAAAATAAATTGTTTAAAAAAATTACATTTATCTCTTCTAAAAAAAACTGTTGGTATCTGAAACTTGAACGTATTAGACTTTGTATATCTTTAAAGTATAATTATTATAGTTGATGTAATCTTTTGTTATATAATTTAAACTTGAATATACAATCGCATATAAGAGTTTTTATGGTCTATAGCTTATATATTTTTTTTTTTTAAAATTATTAAACTTAAATAAGCAGTGCTATATAGCACGACTCCTTACCCCGATAAATTTTGACAATGCAGAAATCATGCAGATGGTAGAAGAAAGTTGGAGAGAATAAATAGTTAGTAAAAAAAAGGTTAATCCAACATTTTGAGTCTAATCGGCTGCATTCGTGCTTGTTGGTCATCGTACGAACATGCATTTTTCAACTTAAATAACTTATAAATATTTTGATGCCTAAATTTGAAACCCAAAATTTAAGGTGCTTTTGAAGTTTTGACAAGAGTTAATCATAACGGTTGTTCAAGTTGTATATATGAGAAAAATTGGTTACTAGATGAGAATTTACCTTTTGTGTCTAATAAGTTGTCTAACAGTGTTTTTTTTTAAAAATGAGACTAAAAAACTTATATTATATGGTTTTTCATATAGAGATTTATCAATGCTAAATAGTGGCATGTGTATATAATCTGATTAAGAAAAACCAGTGGAAACGTAAAATATAATAATATATAATTATTGATTGGTGAGTAAGTAAGAGAAATGTAAGAACTAGGAATTAGAGAGTGCATGCAAAAATAGAATTATTATTTTTGTCAATTTTACTGTAAATGTCACATTTAAAAATGAGAACAAACAAACACAACATAACCCATTGCGATGCACACAGTGCTCTTTCTCTTTACTTGATTTGATTTTATTCTTTCTTTTTGGGTAAGGACCACAACTGCACATGATCTCATTACGTTTAATTAAAGGAAAGAATATCATCTCATGTTACAATCAAAATCATAACGGCCTCTGCAATGCTCCAAGAGCAAATTAAAATCATAATATCTCCGAACAAACTTTGTTTAAATACAACTTTATTTTGAATTATATTTAAATAAAAGTTGAATGGAGTTTGTTGATAGTAATTTTATCTTAGTTTTATATTTTCAATATTTAGGGTCCTCTAATATGGACCATGAAAAAGGACCACGAGTGAATCCCTAAAATGACCTATTATATAGCAAATTATTATTTTTGTTTATTGTGAAATTTAACATAAATGCAAATAGGAGGAGCTAAAATTTACAAAGTATATTTTGAGGCTTTACTCAACCACGTTTTGAAATTGTACAACGGTGCCTTTCTTCTTCTTCTTTTTTTTAATATTCTTTTTCAAAAGTTTTTTCAATTAAAAGAATTAAAAAAGAAACTACCATTTCAATTGTTGTTACCATAAACCATTGCACTACAATTGTAAATTATATGATTATGATCGTTGCACATGATTTAATTTATCTCTTTTTAACTTTTCCTTCTGCACATTTTATTTGCCAATAAACCCCAACCACGATAATTTTTGGTTATGTAAAATTGTGACAATTTTCCATATATCTCAAATCAAAAAAATGCCTCATCTTTTATAAATGTATCCAATACCCCAAATCTACATCATAACCCAAATTTTCAAATTATATTTCTATCAATATCAACAATTTTTATCTCAATCAAATAGTCCTAGCATGCCTCATGTGGTTCAAATGGATAGTAGTGGTGTACAATTAAATGATCAAGAGCTTGCAATATCATAATTTTGTACTCAATGTGACTTAAACTATTATCTTAGGTGAAGAAGTCAGAACTACATCGGTTATGAATATGTCAAAAATAAAAGTTTAATCAAAGAAGGATGAACTTCTCATTTAATCATGACTCGATATTTAAAAGGACCCAATTGTAAGGATTGATAAACAAGAAAATAGTTTTTAAAAGAGGATTAGTGAAGCTTATAACAACCATCGTCAAAGAATTTTCAAGAGATATATAGTTTTCTTGCAACTTATTTGTGTCATGTAGTTTTCTTACAATCAGGATACACTATTTTAGCCAGCAAACCTTCAACAACTATAGACATCGTAAATGGCCTACGCATATAGGAATATGCTTCATATATTCATAGCCACGACCTTCCCACTTCATTGGTTCCTTGTTTGGCCAACATTCTGGTTCCTATTATCTTCTAACCAATGGTGAATTTATGCATTAATAGAATAAGCTAATAACAAAAAGTTTGCTTCAGTTTGCATACAAAAAGTTCCACTTAACATTGATAATTTGATACAGTTTTCAGTAATAGACAGGTTATGAGTTGCCTCTTAGGGGTTTCCAACAGGGGATGATTAGTCACTAACACGTTTGATTATCGTTGGACAAACTACAATAGAACTCTGATTGCAACATAAAATAAGTTTTTTCTTTTGGGTAAAAATGATTTACCTTCTGCATCGTCGTAATCTTGTAGATTTGATTATTCACATAAAAATAATTTAATATCCTTTTAACAAGGTCAATGTAAATATTAATTTGTTAATTTTTATACTATTCAATTTCATGAGGTCGACACCGACACTTCAGGCGATATCTTAATAGTATGAGTTTAGTCTTGTAACTTTGAGGTATAAAGTACAGATTCTCCATAAAACGATTGTAAAATTCCTCTTTAATTAATAAAAATTTATCTTTGTCTCAAATTTAAGAAAATGAGGCTGAAAATTATATTTAATAGAGATAGTTAATATTTATGGCTCGTTCTTTAATGCACAAATGAAGTAGTATCATGAAGTAGATAGTGTACCCTGTAAGTTTTCCAACATTTGATCAATAAGCCCATCAATTGGATGAACTCAAATATGGAAATTTATTGATTCAATTAACAGTGAAAAAATAAATTTGTACATGATTCAATATTATTTACTTTTTTTTTTTGAGAAATATTATTTTACTTATACATCATTGAATTAACTTGATATTTAGTGGAGACAAAGTAAAACTATTCAATAATAATTAAAAAAAAGTAAGTTAGTTGAGAGACATCTCTCAATTCTAAAATGAATGTTCCTTAAATTGAATTTTAAGCTTAACTTTTGTTTACTTTTTCCTCTACTTCATTCACAGATCTAGCACGGGGCAGTAGGGTCAGTTGCCTCATTTGTTTATTATTTGTGTTAAATCAATACTTACATATCGTTCATATTCACTATTTTTTTTTCAATTCTTATTATGTTTTTACCTTGTGCTTCTGTTGGAATAAAAAAAAAAAACTAACAATCGAGAGCAATTATAAACCACACTTATATGAATTTTGATTGCTCATGTGTATCTATATTTTTACATTAATTTTATGTTATGACCTTATCAGTTATTAAAATGTTTGGATCCGTATGTGATCTGAAATTTTTTATGTTATCACACACTTTTCTTTTAGTCTTTGATTATTAATTTGGAAAATTGGATACTGGAAGTGCACTTAACTGGCTATGACCCCATACACACACTAATGGATTGGGTTGGTTGAGTTAATATTGTCATCATGCCTAAAAGCTAATTTACTTATTCACTCATCTTTGCTATGTCCTTTGGTTGGTCACCAACCTCCTACTACTTACCACCTTTCAAAGAACAATCATGCATGACTATGTATTTCCACTTGCAAGAGTATACTATATCCTTATCACAATATATTCTTTTTTGTAAAATAAAAAAACTGGTCCCATTTTATCTCTCAATTTAAAATATTAATGATTTTTTTTAAGACAATATTAATGAAACATGAATATTTATTTTTTTATGATACTTTTTACTATTTATTACTCTAATTTTCTAATTCTTTTTCTGTACAATTATCCTTCTCTATTATTTTTTTGTAATTTTATAAAATAATTTATAATTTCTCTTTCTCATGCAAAATTAATATATTTTTTAATTTATGCAAAATGTAAAAATGACTTATAATTTAAATGAAGATTATATATATATATATATATGAGTTTTGTTAAAAGACGCATTTTATGAAGATGTCTTTTAGCAAGTTATTCTATGAACATTTGCTAAAAAACACCAACTAATTTTTATGAAAGTGTCTTTTAACAAAGTTATAACTAAAAAGTGAAAATCACACCTTGAAGTGTGAATTGCTAAAAGACACTTTCATAAGTGGCTTTTAGCAAAACCCTATATATATATATATATACACACACTAGTCAATTTATTAACTTGGATATTTGGTTTGATCCCTCGTTGATGAATTCATATATATAGTCCACGTGACTAATTATTTCGTATATTGTGTTTGACTACAATTTTTTTTACAAGAGTTTGACTGCAACTTTTGTTCACCTTAGAATTTATACATATTTGTATGTTATTCATCATCTTCTTGTTCATCTCTGAACTACCTGCAAGCTAAATCTATAATTTTATTTTTGTCGACACCTTGGTTAAACTATTTACTAGGTAATTAATTTGAAAGGTCTGTTTTTTTTAATATAAACAATTATAAAATATCTGTAAGTGGTAGCTGCTTCACTATCCCAACTAACCCCAACATTTAGTGATCACTGATCATAATATATAAAAGTTTAAATGATATGCAAAACTTGTGTAGAGTGGTTTTAGTTAACATCTGATGAGAGTATATTATTTTATTACACAATCTTTTAATGTTTATATTTTGAATTTGATGTATGAAGTAGTTAAGCACTCCATCCGTTTCATAATAGATGTTTCTTTTGAATTTTAGAAGGTTATTAAGAAAATGATTATTGGTATTGATTTTAATGATAAAATATGTTTAATTTACTAAAAATCTTTATTAATTATAATTAATGAGGTAATTAAATGATTGAAATGCAATAAATAATGATATGTTAGTGAAAAATAATACAGTAATAAATATTGTATTTGTATTGTAAAATGGACAAAAAAAATACTAATAAAGATAACACGTATTGTGAGACGGAGAGAATAGTCAATTCTTATTGATTCTCTATACAACATAAATACCCTCTCAGGGTTCAAACTCATTTAACTCTATGAAGTTTTTTTTTATTAAATAAAATAAATAACATATACTCAATGTCCTTTCTGTTTATATTTTAATTTTTTATAGTTTTTATTTTTTCCCATCGGAGATGTCCTAATAGAACACTAGGGCTGCCTTCAGCTGAGGTTCTTCGGCGGTTTTTGGAGAAATGATATTTGTACAACTATTTTGTGATAACTTTTGGATAAATTTTTCACTCATATTTACATTTTGTACTTACTCCTTCTCTTCATTTTTCTCTATATATTGTTTCTGATTAATAAGAAAAAAGAGGAAAAAATATTATCATAAAAGTTATCACAAAATAGGGTGAATTCTAAGGTGAGGGTTCAATTAAGTCCCTCACCGGTGAACCATGACAAAAATACCATTAGATCTAATTAATGGTCTAGATTTATTGAAATAAAAAATGAGACTATCAACACTTGTTCACACACAAACATTCCTCATGTCTCCCTCATCTGCCTCCCCTCAATTGCATAAATGTCTACTGAAAATTGAAGAAATGTAACTAACGTGTTTGCAAACATTCAAGCTTTGTAAAAGATGACACACTTTAATTAGTTCTCTTTGCTTAATATGTTTACTAAGATAAAAAAGAAAGCAGATCGATTTTTGCATGTTCCTCCAAATAATTTTTAAGTTCAAAGACCTTTTGTATTTGTCCTCTTTGTTTTCTATCCGCGAGTGGTACAGTGTTTTGTATTGCTCGTCGTGAATAATATTTGCTGATTAAAAAAAAATAAATTCAAAGGCCTTTTTTATCACCTTCATTTCAAACATAGTTTCAATTTATTTGTTTCTCTGTTAAACGCCTAAACCTAATTTATGGCCATGAAGTATTAAGGTTTCAAATTTTAGGGATTTCTTTTCTAACACAATAGTTATATTAAATTTGACTTTAATTTTACATTTTGTAACGGTGTGAAAATGTTTGATGAAAGAAATTGTGATCCTGTAACTTTCTCATCCTGCCTTTTCGAATTGATATAGATGTTTTCTACAAGCATACTCTAGATTTATAGATTCCAGGGGAGTTGCATAGGATGAAGAAATATAATAGGGACAAAATTGTATGTGAAAATGTATAAATGTTCTCAACTATATTTTCAATAAATCTCAACCAATGATTCAATCTAACGATATTTTCTTCATGGTCCACCGATGAGAGACTTAATTAAACTCTCACTTTTGAATTCACCCATAAAATATAGTAGTATAATTTTTTTCAATAGGAGAACTTACATTTTCGGTCACACAAATCAAGGTAAAATATAGTCAAACTCGTTTGGAGCAACTAACTACTTCATTGTAAAAAATGCTACCGTTTTCCTTCATAAAAAATGTTATATAACTTGTGATCATTTGAAAATATTGCAATCAATTTTTATCTTATAATAATTTCATTTTTTATTTATTTGAGTTTCAATTGACAATACTTAATTAAATTACTTTAATAAATTACTATTTTAAGTTGTAATAAAATTAATTGTAAATAAAATATTAAAACGTGAGTTAAGTTTTGTATCAAATATGTTGAGTTGCACTATCTCCTTCCCTTAGATTCAATTTCATCGTATTGTATATATTGGGAATTCTTTAATTGACTAAAAACCTAAGTCATGCAAATTGAATTTGGAATAATATAATATAATGGTCATATTGGACGTGCTAGTTGCTACGCAATCGTGCCATATTTATCTTCCAGAGAGCACAGCAAACGTCAGGTCACACTATTAACCACCCAAGGCACTACTGCCACGTTTAACATTTTAATATTGTCATTATATATACATTTGTTTATTCTTTTCTTTTGTTGGTAATAATATTTATTTATTCTTTTGTCTTCCTAAAATCAACCAAGTTCCAGTCAAAAATAGAAAATCAACCAAGTTGAATGGACTCTTATGAATTAATTTTAGTATTATAGTACTTATTTTCAAATATTTTTCTTATCCATGATACAACAAGAAGCAAACCGTTCAGTACGACAAAATTAATTAGTAAACAGTCAATATCCATATTGCGTTGTGTTATAGACTTTTTAGCATACCATAATAAAACAGCAGCTATAGTTAACCCAAAATATTGAGAAGAAAAAGCTCTTTCTTATTTTCTTTTAAAATATAGCAAAATTTTCTTGACCGAAGTCCAATACCACCTTATTTAAGTTATATAAGTTTCATTTCCTAAAAAATAAAAGTTAATTATATAAGTTTCATGCCACTAAAAACTCAAGATACACACTCAGTGCCGTTCATTAGAAAGTGCAAAGAGGTCACACTACTAGAAAAAACAAAATTAGCGAGGGAAATTAGTGACGGAAAAAATGAAATTCCTCACAAATTCCTTAGTCGCAAAATTTAGTGACGGAATTAGAGAGGGATTTCACGTTTTCCCTCACTAAATATCCCTCACTAATT
>Ga0228711_1002003_pt1 | contig 30871 bp, 24 predicted proteins | sample MedpolnodulmetaG_2_FD_177996 | JGI IMG/M metagenome (GOLD analysis project Ga0228711, IMG submission 177996) | Root nodule microbial communities from Medicago polymorpha collected in Santa Monica, California, United States - brown nodules | ecosystem: Host-associated > Plants > Roots > Nodule... | reverse complement strand
GCACTAGCTCTATCCCTTAAGGAGAAAGGAAAGAGATGTAGCCTTACGGCCTCTTGGTTCGCTTTCAAGGTTCCGCTGAGTCTTAAAAAAGTTGAGATATGCAGATTTGGATCCTCAGCGGGTGATCTAGAAAACTGATTTTGCTGCACCAAGTTAAGTAGTCCAGGCTTAATCTCAAAGTTGTTACCCTCAACCGTTGGGTACACAATAATAGCATGTGGCTCTTCCGTAGAAGGTGTTGCATACTCTTTGAGAGTGCGTTCAGCCATAGCGATATTATTTCGTGCTACTCTCTTTCTTTTATGTAGAAATCTTTCGATCTCGGGAACAAATTCACCAAGACTTTTAGACCTTTGCATAAAAGAGCAAGAACCCAAGAAGTTAATGGTAAAAAGAGAGAAATAAGTAGTAAAATAAAAAGAAAAAGAAAAATTCTAATCACTAAGAAAAAGTTAATCAAATTAGTTAACTCCCCCGCAACGGCGCCAAAAACTTGATGAGTAAAACCGCAAGTGTACGGTTCTACCGAAGTAGTAAAAAGAGAGTATCGTTCCAACAAGGAGTTGTTCAATTGAATTAACTTTTAGGGGATGATTAGAAGAAAGTTTAGTTGTAAAGATTGGGTTTTTAGAAGTTAAAAAGAATAATAATAAAAAGCGCCTTGGGATTATTGGTTCATCATAATAACAAATCCTTCACAAACAAACCCTGAACCATAACTTTATATTCGACCTAATTTCTAAAGACAAGTTTCTCTTTAGCGTATCAAAGCTTCTTTCGAAGTGTAGTGACTGTGTTCCTCTAGCAACCACGCCTATTCTCATGGTTTATTGCTATTAGAATCCCTGAAGAACGAAACTTTACATGTCTCAAGGTTTGCTAGACTATTCTCATGTTTCACAACCCTTGTCTAAATTCACTTGTTCCAATATCAAAGCTCGGCTGTCACTTTATGAATTGATATTTGAGATGATGAATTAACAAATACTAACCCTCGGTTGTCGCTTTATGAGTTTGGTATTTGTTAATTCATTATAAAAACGGTGAATTAGATTAGAAAGTAGGTTTATATAAAATTAGGGTTTATGGCTTGGTTTGATTAGGATTATGTCATTAGACTTATTCAACAATCCCAAGACAAGAAGAATCTACTCACTCATGATCATCGTAAACATAGAAGAGGATAAGAAGAACATAAAGTAAATAACAAGAAAGTAAAAAAAAGACCTTTTATTAAGAAAGACAGTTGTCACTATTGAATTCCAAGAACAAAAGATGAATTGTTGTGATAGCTAGCTACTCTATTTATAGTTTACAATGACTTAAGCCCTAAGAAATATAGCACTAGAATGTTCCACAAGAAACCACGGCCTTTTAGGTCAGAAGTAATCTAATAGGTAGCTTGTCCATGAAGCAGAAGCATTAAAAGAGTATCCTGAAGGTTGGCATGGTCGTGCTGCTGGTGGCACGGGCCGTGCCAAGTCTCTGACTTGGGGAGTGACATATTTTTGTCCCATATTTCGTATTTTCATCCCGAATCAGCTCCTAATCCTCTTTCTTTTGCTCCAAGACTCAATCTTTAGATATTTGTTCCTGAAATATAATAACTTGCAATTGAAGTAAAATAATTCTAAAAATGAAATAATATTAAATAAAACGAAATCAAATCTAAATAAAATAGACTCAAATAATATATTAAAAACACTAATTTATTGACTCATCACTCCTCCTGAGCCACACACTCCTGCTGGTCAACCTGCTCATACTGGGGCTGATACGGCTCATGCTTATGTTCACGCTGATACTGCGTCGGGTCCACTATCTAGGACACATCCGCTTGTGACGATGATCCCTCCGCATCATCAGCCCAACCAAACCTCGTGCCCCCACATCTTCGACAACCAGCCAGAGGAGGGTGTTGTAAGTCATTTTCTCTTCGTGCACTACTTGGAACAGACTCCCTCCTTAACCTAAGTTTGTCAGCTCTCTGAGAGATATCTACACAACAATTAAAAAAGCAAAAAATCAATGATTTATTTCATACGGACATTGTGTCGTTTCTAACTATTCAACAACAATACTTAAATTTTGGCAGTGTCATTTCAGTCCGTAAACTACCACATTTCACTCAAACTAACTGTAATCAACAATAACAAACCAATTTCTAACTAATTTCATCATTAATAATCCAAAAAACAAACAAAATTTCATTGAGACATTTTATCAAACACCTAGAGTCTAACTTTTAATCAACTTAAAATCGAACAATTTCTAAACCCTAAACTACCACATTACATTCTAAACAACATCTAAACTACAATTCCTAACTTAATTCATCCCTAAAAATCCTAAAAAATAACATGCAAACTAAATTTCTAAAAACCTAAAAATGTAAAATTTCTCAACAAAAAAAAATGTCAACAACAAAAAAAAAACAATGCAATAGGATAAGCCATTGTTGTTGGTTTGCGTGATTTGATGTTGATTTGGTTGAGTTTGATGAAAATCGTACTTGGTGGGAAAAAATCGTATTTGGATGGTTTAAAAGTGAATGAATTATGTTTATGACATTGCTGTTATATATAACAGCACGCAGCGTGACTTAAGTCACGCTAGGTTTATAACAGTTAACTCTCATACTGAAAATACCTAGCGTGACTTAAGTCACGCAGGGGTACATTTGTCGATTTAGTTGGGAGGGGGTGTTTTTTGATGGAGAAGAGCATTTTTTAGTTTTTTTAGCTAGTTCCATTCTCTTTACCCAACACCTTTTCCTCGCTCCCAACTGAAAAGACCAAAATGCTCTTGTGTGAGTTAACTCACGCTAGTGTTAAATTTGTGTGGGTTAACTCACATTGTGTGCTGTTTATGGCCAGGCAGAACCTCATTTCCCATCTAAAATTCTCAAATCACCCAAATTCGAAATTCCTTCAACTTCAAATCAAACAACACTCCAATAACAAGTAAGTTTTCATAATCATTCACCATTAACCTTTTTATGTTGGTATGATAGATTTTTTTCACTTAAATTATAACTTTTTTAGTTTTAGGGTTTTGTTTAAATTTATTTATTTTTTTTGCAAGAAATGATACCATAAAATTGTTATGATGACTTATATTGCTTAATTGTTTACTCATAATCATTCCCATCTAATTTTTTTTTTTTTTTGCAAGTAAGTTACATGTAAATGACTTATATTGCTTAATTGTTATGATGTTTGCATGTTTATGTTAGATTTTTCTCTTAAATTAGATTTTTTTAGTTTTAGGGTTTTGTTTAAATTTTGATTTTTTTCGCAAGAAATGATACAATGTTACATGTAAATGACTTATATTGCTTAATTGTTTAGATTTTTGCATGTTTATGTTGTAGTTATGAGTTTTAATTTATGTATAATTTGTAATCCAAGTGTTTGATGAAATGTTTAAATGGGTTTTTCATTTATTGTTTAATTTTTTATGGTGTAGGTTTGAAACACGACCAATTTGTTCAGTGTTAGCATACGCTTCAACGGTGAAAATCCTCAGATGTTCAAGGTTCGGTACATTAATGTCACGTTAAAAGGTCTTAAGTATCAACTGGATGAAATCAACCAAGGACTCAACCCCAGAGACAAGGAGGGTGTAATACGTTTAGTATGAACGTCCAACGTTGGACAACGGGAGAATAACGTTCAGTCGACTAGAATTAAAGAACGACGACGACGTGAGGAGCATGTTCTCGATTTTTTGGCAGCACAACATGGTTCCGTGGATCGATATGTTTGTCACGTTGCAGAGATCAATTAAAAATATTCTCAACAATTTGTTCCGCTAGAAGATCGTGATTAGGTAGGGAATGCACCTTCCATCTACAACAATTATCTTACCTCTGAAAATAGATAAGGTCAAACTTGTTAAACAACAACTCTCAAGCATTCATCCGGAAGTTGTATGTTTATGTAGCGTAGTGAATGTAGTGATTTGCAATCTCCTTTGAAAAGTCAAAAGATTAAGAGAACACGACATGTATTATGCAGAATCAACTATATAAGTTATGATATCAAATTCCTTCTTATAAGATAAGTGTCACGGAATGCACCTTATTCTTTATGTGATGACTCGTCTTATATGAGGGAATTTGATGTGATAACATATATAGTTGATTTTGTATAATACATATGTTGTGTTCTCTTCATTCTTTTGACTTTTCTTCGAAAGTTGCAAATCTCTACTTGGATGTAATGTAATGATACCACATATTTATTTTTTGAATTTATTTATTACGCAAATTTTATCGAATTTATTTAATACGCGACTTTATTCGAATTTATTTAATATACAACTTTATTCGAAATTATTTAATACGCAAATTTTATCGAGTTTATTTAATACGCAAATTTTGTCGAGTTTATTTAATACGCAACTTTATTCGAATTTATTTAATACTCAACTTTTATTGAATTTATTTAATACGCAACTTTATTCGAATTTATTTAATACAAAACTTTATTAATAAGCAACTTTTATCGAATTTATTCAATACGCAGCTTTATTCAATTTCACGATGGGTTTAATTAGTGTTACATTATATTATTTAGATAACAAAATCATAAAATAAATGCAAATATAAATAAAAAGAAAGGAACAAAAATAATACATATAACATCTCATTTTATTAATATGATTTATACAATTACAATAATTGATACATTTTATTCGAATTTCCTAAATCTGCTTCTTTGGGACAAAAAGAGACCAACCTTGGGATAAAAAGAGACCAATCATCTTAGGGGAAAAAGCATCAACCATTGGGGTAAATCTAAATATGGTTCTTTTTATACCATAAGAAGATTCTTTTTATCCACGGTAAAAAAATTGAGGTAAAAAGAAGCAGATTTAATTTTACCCAAGGGTTAATCTCTTTTTCCCTCTAGTTGATTGACCACTTTTCACCCCAATATTGATTTCTTTTTTCCCCAAAATGGTAAAAAGAAGGAAGGAGAGTGAGGAGAAGAATGTGAGATTATGGTGTGAGGAAATTGTGAAGGTTGGAGGGGTATTTATAGGAGGGAATGGTAACATAGGTTTTAACTACACTAAATGCAGTCAAAAAACGTGTAAAAATGATGTAAAATCAAGGTTGAATAACTGACAACCGTCCAAAAAAGTGTTCTTGAATTCTGACCACTGGCCAAAGCAGCGTGAGTTAACTCACGCTGTGTGACTTAAGTCACGTTAAATTACAATGAGCGTGAGTTAAGTGACTTAACTCACGTACGGGTAAAATTGTCAATTTGCGAGCAATTTGTAAAGAGCAAAAATTTAAATTTGAAATTCTACCTATAAAAAGACATTTGCCGCTACTTTTTCTTTTTGTATTTTCATTCCCTCTCTCTCTAACTCCTATCTCTCTCTTTCTCCGATGGCTGCTCCAATGGAGTTCACTCGTGAAGTGGACAAACACATAAAAAAATGAGTTCAAATTCATGGCAGAAATTGGATTCTCATGATTCGTAATCATGAACTGTATCTTGAAGAATTCGATAACAATGCTATTAGAGTAAGTATTTTGCAGAATTTCCTTTTCTCATAGATTCACCTAATTTTGTTTTTAATTTTGTGTAAATCATTAAGATTGAAGTTTATTCTTAGATTCACTTCACAATTTCTAAAATCTTAGATTCAATTTCGTTTCTAATTTTGGTTTTTAATTTTATGTTAAATCAATTGAACTTTATTCTTAGATTCACTTCACAATTTCAAAAATCTTTAGATTCAATTTCGTTTCTAATTTCGTGTTTAACTTTATGTTAAATTTGAAGTTTATTCTTAGATTCACTTCACAATTTCGAATATGATTAAATTCAATTTCACGATTCAATTTCATAATTTGTTTCTAATTTTGTTTTAAAGGTTTCGATTCAAGTTAAATTCAATTTCACGATACAATTTCATAATTTGTTTCTAATTTTGTTTTAAAGGTTTTGATTCAAGTTTATTCTTCAATTCAGATTGTGTTGATTGATTGATGAATTTCTACGTGTTGTGTTAATTCATGTTTAGATTCAAGTATTTTGTGTTAAACGTTTAGATTCAAGTTTATTCTTACGTGTTTTTAATTTTATGTTGATCGATGAATTTCGAAAATTAAATGTAAATGTTTAGATTCTATTGTGTTAATTCATCGATTCACACGTTGTTTCTAATTTTGTGTTAAACGTTAAGATTCAAGTTTATTCTTACATGTTTCTAATTTTGTGTTGATTGATGAATTTTGAAAATTAAATGTAAATATTTAAATTCAATTGTGTTAATTCATTGATTCACACGTTGTTTCTAATTTTGTGCTAAACGTTTAGAATCAAGTATTTGTTAAACGTTTAGATTCAAGTTTATTCTTACGTGTTTCTAATTTTGTATTGATTGATGAATTTCGAAAATTAAAGGTAAATATTTAGATTCAATTGTGTTAATTCATCGATTCACACGTTGTTTCTAATTTTGTGCTAAACGTTTATATTCAAGTTTATTCTTATGTGTTTATAATTTGATTGATGAATTTCAAAAATTTAATGTAAATGTTTAGATTCAATTGTGTTAATTCGCCGATTCACACGTTGTTGCTAATTTTGGGTTAAACGTTTAAATTTAAGTTTATTCTTATGTGTTTATAATTTGATTGATGAATTTCAAAAATTTAATGTAAATGTTTAGATTCAATTGTGTTAATTCACCGATTCACACGTTGTTGCTAATTTTGGGTTAAACGTTTAGTTTCAAGTATTTTGTGTTAAACATTTAAATTCAAGTTTATTCTCACGTGTTTCTAATTTTATGTTGATGGATGAATTTTAAAAATTAAATGTAAATGTTTAGATTCAATTGTGTTAATTCATCGATTCACACGTTGTTGCTAATTTTGGGTTAAACGTTTAGATTCAAGTATTTTGTGTTAAACGTTTAGATTCAAGTTTATTCTTACGTGTTTATAATTTTATGTTGATTGATGAATTTAAAAAAATTTAATGTAAATGTTTCGATTCAATTGTGTTAATTCATCGATGCACACGTTGTTGCTAATTTTGGGTTAAACGTTTAGTTTCAAGTATTTTGTGTTAAACGTTTAGATTCAAGCTTATTCTTACGTGTTTCTAATTTTATGTTGATTAATGAATTTTGAAGATTAAATGTAAATGTTTAGATTCAATTGTGTTAATTCATCGATTCACACGTTGTTTCTAATTTTGTGTTAAACGTTTAGATTCAAGTTTATTCTTACGTGTTTCTAATTTCGTGTTGAGTTATGAATTTCAAAAATTAAATGTAAATGTTTAAATTCAAATTCACTCTGGGTTTAATTAGTGTTACATTATATAATTTAGATAACAAATTCATAAAATAAATGCAAATATAAATAAAAAGAAAGGAACAAAAATAATATGTATAACATCTCATTTTATTAATATGATTTTTACAATTACAATAATTGATACATTTTATTCGAATTTCCTAAATCTGCTTCTTTGGGGTAAAAAGAGATAAAACTTTGGGTAAAAAGAGACCAATCATCTTAGGGCAAAAAAACATCAACCATTAGGGTAAATCTATATATAGTTCTTTTTATACTCTCAGAAGATTCTTTTTATACACGGTAAAAAAAAAAGAGGTAAAGAGAAGCAAATTTAATTTTACCCAAGGGTTGATCTCTTTTTGCCACAAGTTGATTGACCTCTTTTCACCCCAATATTGATTTCTTTTTTCCCCAAAAGGGTAAAAAGAAGGAAGGAGTGTTAGAGGAGGTGAGTGAGGAGAAGAATGTGAGATGATGGTGTGAGGAAATTGTAAAGGTTGGAAGGGTATTTATTGGAGGGAATGGTAACATACGTTTTAACTACAATAAATCCAATCAAAAAATGTGTAAAAATTGTGTAAAATCAAGGTTGAATAACTGACCATCGTCCGAAAAACGTGTTCTTGAATTCTGACCACCGGTCAAAGCAGCATGAGTTCAAATTCATGGCATAAATTGGATTTTCACGATTCGTAATCCTGAACTGCATCTTGAAGATTTCAATAACAATGCTGTTAGAGTAAGTATTTTGCAGAATTTCCTTTTCTCATATATTCACCTAATTTTGTTTTTAATTTTGTGTAAATCATTAAAGACATTTGCCGCTACTTTTTTAATTTTGTATTTTCATTCCCTCTCTCTAACTCCTATCTCTCTCTTTCTCTGATGGCTGCTCCAATGGAGTTCACTCACGAAGTGGAAAGACGCATAAAAAAATGAGTTCAAATTCATGGCAGAAATTGGATTCTCATGATTCGTAATCTTGGACTGCATCTTGAAGATTTCGATAACAATGCTATTAGAGTAAGTATTTTGCAGAATTTCCTTTTCTCATAGATTCACCTAATTTTGATTTTATTTTTGTGTAAATCATAAGATTGAAGTTTATTTTTAGATTCACTTCACAATTTCTAAAATCTTTAAATTCAATTACGTTTATAATTTTGATTTTTTTTTTGGTCTAGTAGTGTAGTGGCTAGATTCACAATTTCAAAAATCTTTAGATTCACAATTTCAAAAATCTTTAGATTCAATTTTGTTTCTAATTTCGTGTTTAATTTTATGTTAAATTTGAAGTTTATTCTTAGATTCACTTCACAATTTCGAATATGATTAAATTCAATTTCACGATTCAATTTCATAATTTGTTTCTAATTTTGTTTTAAAGGTTTCGATTCAAGTTTATTCTGATGAATTTCTAGGTGTTGTGTTAATTCATGTTTAGATTCAAGTATTTTGTGTTAAACGTTTAGATTCAAGTTTATTCTTACGTGTTTCTAATTTTGTGTTGATTGATGAATTTTGAAAATTAATTCATCGATTCACACGTTGTTTCTAGATTTGTGCTAAACGTTTAGATTCAAGTATTTTGGGTTAAACGTTTAGATTCAAGTTTATTCTTTTGTGTTTATAATTTGATTGATGAATTTCAAAAATTTAATGTAAATGTTTAGATCCAATTGTGTTAATTCATCGATTAACACGTTGTTGCTAATTTTGGGTTAAACGTTTAGTTTCAAGTATTTTGTGTTAAACGTTTAAATTCAAGTTTATTCTTACATGTTTCTAATTTTATGTTGATGGATGAATTTTGAAAATTAAATATAAATGTTTAGATTCAATTTTGTTAATTCATCGATTCACACATTGTTTCTGATTTTGTGTTAAACGTGTTTAGATTCAAGTATTTTGTGTAAAACGTTTAGATTCAAGATTATTCTTATGTGTTTATAATTTTATGTTGATTGATGAATTTCAAAAATTTAATGTAAATGTTTAGATTCAATTGTGTTAATTCATCGATTCACTTGCTAATTTTGGGTTAAACGTTTAGTTTCAAGTATTTTATGTTAAACGTTTAGATTCAAGTTTGTTCTTACGTGTTTCTAATTTTATCTTGATTGATGAATTTTGAAAATTAAATCTAAATGTTTAGATTCAATTGTGTTAATTCATCGATTCAAGTTTTTTGTTATGTTCAGTGATGTTGAATTGGAAGTTGAAAGGTGAAGCTGCTGAAGCCGTTGAGAAAGAACAAGAAGAAGAGGACGAATGAAGTGATTCGATGGCTAACAATTCCGATGATGAGGATGGGGAAGAAGTTACTGATGATAATGAGTATCACGAGGGAGAACCACTTGTTGTTGAACCGCTCACGGTTGTGTTTCATGATAAAATTGTGGTATTCAATCTAAAATAAGATGATGATGTTGATTCTGATTGTGAGAACAAAGATTATTCTCCTCATGCTGCTAAGAAGAAAGATGATGATATTTCTACTGTTGATGGTGACAAGGAGAAGACAGTCTCTCCTGTTCTTGTTTCTGTTCCTCTTGGTTCTGCTAGTTATCATGCTAATTCTAGTAAGAATGAAATGGTCATAACATTTCTGCTGGTGAGACCAGTCATCAAGTTATGATAAAGATACTTAGTGTGATTGCTAAACAATTAAGTGAAGTCAAAATGGATACTGATACTAAAAAGAAGGAAAATGAATAGATCTCTACATGAGTGGGAAACATGGATTCCCAAATTACCGTGGTCTGTTATCTTAGTTACTTCCTGATTCGGGTAGGTTTTCACCAATATTAAGTATGTCATTGCCCTTAATAGAAAAAATAAATAATTCACATAATAAAATTAAATAAGAATTATAAATTATCTGAATAAAGAACTTAAATTAAATAATCCAACAAATAAAATAGAGGTTCATCTTATAACCCGACCCTAATAGGGTTGTTACTCATGGTAACTAAAGACAAATTACAAAAGAAATAAAACATACTCTACAAACTTAAAGTGAGGAGAGACTCATCTCTTAAAGCTTCTATTGCTTGCCTTCTTCCTGAATCGCTTTGTTCTGAATGAAAAATTATGAATGACAGAAGTTGTATTTATAAGTTTGGTTTCCATATGGGTTTGGGCTTGAAAATTGGGTTTTTCCACTTAAAAGGCGCATGGCTAGGCGCACATGCCTATTTTTCCATGCCCTAGGCGCATGGTTCATGCCCTAGACACATGGGTGATGTTTTCTTACGCCTAAACACATGTTTCTTCGTCTTTTGGGTGTTTCCTTGCATATAAGATGTCATGGGACTTGGATACAAAATTCCTCACTTTGTAATGTCCTTTTGAGGCATCTTGAATCTTCATTCATGATTTTCCCAAGATCTTCACAAGTCTTCACGATGTTTTACTTTGCCGGTTTGCATTATTTCTTCTTGAATTACATCAATACACCCTATAATTGCTATGTTTTGGGAAAACTAGAATTTGCACGAGTCAAATAGAAAACATTACAAAATGTTTCAAAAACCATATGCAATCGTTCTAATACTCCTCTATTTTGGATTAAAACTAAATAAAAATGACTAAAAATACGCTAAGAATAACGTAAGATGATATGTCATCATTATCCCTGTGGTTTGGTTAGGTATGTACGTGTGATCCAATCAATCAATGCTACGTCATTTTTTGACAATCATTCATTTTAAAATATACTCAAATGTTAAACAAATTTTGTCTAGAGGATACTGATACCCTACCAAACTTCAAGATATCTAAGAATTTATCAAAAAATAAATTCATTAAAATAACATTTTTCATGTATCTAAATACAAATGAATTTATGCCCAACTATCTTTTAATTAAAATCAACTTCAACCAAACTCTTCATTTTGTCCGTTTTAAACCCTAATTGCCATCACTTTTCATTTTCTTCTTCTATCATCTATCAAAGATGATCAATTTTTACCAAAAAGCATCCATCCAAATTGTTATATTTTCATTTCTCTTTTAATTAAATAAGTGATTTTCACATATTTTAAGTCTTTAAAAAACAAATTTTAAGTCTTCTTTAATATATTTTATTCTATTAACATGAGTGTTGTGAGTTTGTTTAAACATTCATCATTTTTATTCTTAACGACTTTGAATTTATGTGATATCCATGTAATCTATCCATTTAAATTAAATGAATATTACTTATTTTGTTAGAAAAGAAAATTGCTACCAATCAAAATTCTCATTCAAATTGTAAAAAATATTTACATTTATTACCTAACATAAAAGATACTCTAGTGATTTTTCTAGAGGAAGAACTCTATTAATGAAAACTATTTTTCACAGCTGCAAAACCAACACACCGGTTCAATATCAATTTCCATAAACCTTACACACTTCTTCCAGTATCTTCTTTTTTCAACCCACCCACATCCATAACTACAAGACCCGATCCAAACCCGGTAAATTCACTCACAGTCGAACATTACAATCTAACGAATCACCCAAACCCGAATCCAAATACCCGAATCGAAAACAAACTCTCGTTCAAATTTCATTCTCCCGCTTCAAACCCTTGATTCAAATTTCAAACCCCAAAAACAACCGTTAGATTCTTTCTTCCATTTTCAATAAATCAAACCCTTTCTTTCATTTCCATCCCTCACAACAACAAACTCATTTCTCATTTCAACTTTCTCTCTCCTCTCTCTCTCTCTAGAAACTTTCTCTCCGACGACACTACCTCCGTGTCAACCACCACTTCACCACCATGGAAAAACGTCCTCTCCAACCGTCCACCACCGCGAACATTCCTTCGAAAACAATCGAAGAAATGTACCAAAAGAAAACACAGCTCGAACACATTCTCCTCCGTCCCGATACCTACGTCGGTTCAATTGAAAAACACACTCAAAATCTCTGGGTTTACGAAAACGACGAAATGGTTCACCGTTCAATCTCCTACGTTCCCGGTCTCTACAAGATCTTCGACGAGATTCTCGTCAATGCTGCTGATAACAAACAGCGAGATCCATCCATGGATTCGTTGAAAGTAACGATAGATCCTGAGGCGAATACGGTTTCTGTTTACAATAACGGTGACGGTGTTCCGGTTGAGATTCATCAAGAAGAGAAGGTTTATGTTCCGGAGTTGATTTTCGGTCATCTTCTTACGAGTAGTAATTATGATGATAATGTGAAGAAAACTACTGGTGGAAGAAACGGTTATGGTGCTAAGCTCACCAATATTTTTTCTACTGAGTTTGTTATTGAAACTGCTGATGGACGGAGGTTGAAGAAGTATAAGCAGGTAGTGATTCGTTTCTTGTTTGATTTTCGTTTTTTGTTGAAGATTTTGTTGTTGATTTTAGCGGTGGATTTGGTTTTTGATTTGTTAATTGTTTGGTAATTTTGTTTTATTGAGTTGTTATTTGAATTTCGTTGAATTTTTTGGTTTAGAATGTTGTTAGGGTTTTTAGTTTTTGATGTTGTGAACTGAAATTGATTTTGATTTTGAATTTGTTGATTTAGGGTTCTGATAAGGTTTTTAGTGTTTGGTGCTATGAATTGAACTTAAATTTGTGGATTTATGATGATTCTGTTAGGGTTTTTAGTGTTTAGTGTATGAACTGAAAATGATTTTAATTTTGTTGTTGATTTTAGAGGTGGATTTTGTATTCTTGAGTTTTATTTGTCTTTGTTTCATTTTTTTTTTATTTTAGGAATTTTCGGATTTATGATTTTGCTAGGGTTTGATGTTATTATGATAAGCGATTGAATTTTTTGATTTAGGATTTTGTTAGGGTTTTTACTTTTTCATGTTTGATGTTGTGAACTAAAACTGAAATTGACATTTAGGACTTTGCTAGGGTACTTTTTAATGTTTGTTGAAATGAACTAGGATTGAATATGTTAATATAGGATTTTGCTAGTGTTTTAAATTTGAACTGAATTTGAATTTGTTGTTTTAGGATCATGCTAGATATTTTAGTGTTTGATTAATGAACTTAAGTTTTTGTTGATTTGATGATATTTTGGTATATGCTCAATAGGAGACACCATTTTAGTGCATACAATGTAGAATCCTTGCATTTCATGTGTAAAGTTAAGTATATTAATTGTGGGTTTAGAATCCTGTTACAGTTTATATTTTGAAGGAAATGTTTAAAGGTTTGGAATATTTGACTATTGTTCGGTTGATTTTCAATTTTACATTTCTGCTATCATCTTTGTGTTAACAAACCAGTATCGTTGCAGTACTTGTTTGCATTGTTGGTTTTTGATTTTGGTGTTTTCATTGTTTCGGCTAGTGCTCAGTAAGTGCTCTCATTTTGGTGCTAGCATTGCAGAATTATATGGTCGTTTGTTTTATATTTGCTTTCATTTGATGAATGGTTTCTTGTTGCTTTGTTTGGTAATAAAAAAGCCTAATTCTCTCTGATACTTTGAAGTTCATCTTCTATGTACGAGTTTTTGGACTGTTACTGAATCTGTTTGGATTAAATTTTTGTGTTATGAAGGTGTTCGAAAACAATATGGGGAAGAAGTCTGATCCAGTGATAACCAAATGTAAAGCTAATGAGAACTGGACCAAGGTGACCTTTAAGCCTGACTTGGAGAAGTTTAAAATGACCTATCTTGAAGAGGATGTTGTAGCTTTGATGAAAAAGCGTGTGCTGGACATGGCAGGGTGCCTTGGAAAGACTGTTAAGGTTGAACTCAACGGCACAGTGATTCGTTTTAAGTCTTTCAAAGATTATGCCGAGCTCTTCCTGAAATGTGCTGAGAAGTCCAAACCCAATCCCCTGCCAAGGTTTGTTGCTATAGAGATATGTAGTTGAGAACTCAATCTGCATGTGGGTTGGTGTATTTTCCTTTGTTTTTATCTGACATGACTTGGGTTCTGTTATTAGGACTCATACCAAAGTAGGTGATAGGTGGGAGATTTGCGTGAGTCTAAGTGATGGGCAGTTTCAACAGGTGATTAGTGAACTTCTAAAGTATAGTGTAACTTGCAGGTTCATTGAGGTTTATTTTTTGTCTTACACACCTTAAATTTTTTCTTCACCAGGTCAGCTTTGTTAACTCCATTGCTACAATCAAGGGTGGGACTCATGTTGATTACATCACCAATCAGATTACTACCTATATAATGAACAAAGTGAATAAGAAGAAGAAGGATGCCAATGTGAAAGCTCACACTGTGAAGAATCATTTGTGGGTTTTCGTCAATGCTCTGATTGACAACCCTGCTTTTGATTCTCAAACCAAGGAGACACTGACAACTAAACCAGCTAGTTTTGGTTCGAAATGCGATGTTCCAGAATCGATGCTGAAGGATGGTTAGTAGCTCCTCATTTGTGTTTTTGTACTGTGATCGATCAACAGGACTGGTGTCTCACACATGTATTGTAAATCTTTGCAGTTGAAAAATCTGGAATAGTGGACACCCTCCTATCATGGGCAGATTTTAAGCAAAGTAAAGATTTGAAGAAAACTGATGGTACAAAGACTCAGAGGCTTCGTGGGATTGTAAAGCTTGAGGATGCCAATGATGCTGGCGGAAAGAACTCTGATAAGTGTACTTTGATATTGACAGAGGGAGATTCTGCCAAGGCTCTTGCTGTAAGTTATCTATTGTCTATTAACAAATACAAATAGTAAAAGTATTTTTCAAAGTTTAGTCTGACCATTTTTCTTTTTAGTACACGAAGAAAAGGTAGAAGCATATAGTCATATTACATTTAATTAAAGCCCATCACAAATTCCTACCATTGTACAAAGAATAAAAAATTACTTGATGTAATTTGACAATTTTTTTTTCATGAAGATGGCTGGGCTCTCTGTTGTGGGTCGAGACCACTATGGTGTGTTTCCATTGAGAGGCAAATTGCTCAATGTGCGGGACGCTAGCAATAAACAGGTAATGGAGAACGAAGAAATTCAAAATATAAAGAAGATTCTTGGACTGCAGCAAAACAAAGAGTACACAAATGTGAAGTCTTTGAGATATGGTCATTTGATGATTATGGCTGATCAGGTGAGAGCTATTAAAAAATTTTAGTATTTTATTAAAAAATCATAGTATTTTAGTGTCGCCGGTAACAGTTGGATATGATGAGGCATGATTACGTTCTATGTGTGGTTTTCTCATTCCCCCGAGGTTATAATAGCTTAACTTTATGTGTGATTTAGGATCATGATGGCTCTCACATCAAAGGACTATTGATAAACTTCATTCATTCATTCTGGCCATCACTGCTTAAAGTTCCATCTTTCATGGTTGAGTTTACCACTCCCATTATAAGGGTTAGTATTATTAATGCTGTATGTTGCTGTACATACCGTTGAGTAGTAGATCCCTTTCTGTTCTCATCCTTCATTTATCTCTTCTCTCTTTTTTATGATGAGATACATTTATTTTGCTATGCAGGCTTCTCATAAAAATGGGACAAAATTGTCATTTTATTCCATGCCAGAATATGACGCGTGGAGAGAAAGATTGGGGAACACTGCGAATGCTTGGGCGATAAAGTACTATAAGGTTAGTTGTTTTGAGCATGGAGAACCTCCATATATTTTTACACTTGTAAAAGTATAAACCACTATACGGGGGCTGATTGGGAACTATTTCTAGCCTGTTTTCCTGACATCTATGGGCAAATTTTAGTCTGTTGGTGCGACTCGAAGAGGTTGGCATCAGTTTTTGTTTAAGCTTGCTTCCAGCCTCTTTTAGAGTGTGTTCTACATCAGAAGGGATATCTCTGCCTCCATGGTGCGATATTGGTGTATTTTTTCTGCAAATCAGGGGTGTATTTTTTCTGCACATCACCCTTTGCCTGCACTATTAGTAGATTGGTTTGCTTGTTGGTGCTGTAAAGTTGGGCTTCCATTCTGATTGGTTAGGCTGGTTGTTGTGAAGTTGACTTGTTTGTTGGGGAGGTTGTTGTAATGTCGGTTATGCATCATATAATCTGTGTACATTTTGCTCATATAATTTGCTAAGTTTTTACCACTAACTTTTGCTTTTCAAAAATGAAACTAATTGAATATGTTTCATGAATTATTTTGGACATTATTTATTAAAATAATTTGAAAAAGTATAATTCTGTTATTTCTGCCATGGCTCTGCAACCCGCGACACATGATACAATTGCTAGTTTGAGTTGTAGGAGATCAACAATTTGATCCTTTTTAGATTTTCTTCATGCCAAATTAAATTTTGCCCTTATAATTCTCCCTCTCTCAATGTTTGCTTGTTTGTATAGGGGTTGGGTACAAGTACTCCCCAGGAAGGAAGAGAGTACTTTAAAGATCTTGATAAGCACAGAAAAGACTTCATTTGGGAAAATGAACTCGATGGAAATGCAATTGAGCTGGCATTCAGTAAGAGAAAAGCTGAAGATAGGAAGAACTGGATGCGTAGTTTTGAGGTTTGATTTTTACAAATATGAGAATCTGTTTACATAAGCATACTCTTCTAGGGTGTATATTTAACATACAGTTTACCATTCTCTGATGTGACAGCCCGGTACTTGTCGTGATCATGAAGCCAAACTTATAAGCTACAAGGATTTTGTTGACAAAGAGCTTATATTGTTCTCAAGGGCAGATCTCCAAAGGTCCATTCCCTCTATGGTTGATGGCCTTAAACCTGGTCAAAGGAAGATTCTTTTCTGCTCATTTAAGAAAAATTTGTCCAAAGAAGTAAAAGTTGGCCAATTTATTGGTTATGTGTCTGAGCATTCTGCTTATCACCATGGTGAACAAAGTCTTGCCAGCACAATTATTGGAATGGCACAGGATTTTGTGGGCAGCAACAATATCAATCTTCTCACACCTAATGGTCAATTTGGGACACGTAACTTGGTGAGATGAACCGGCATAGTTTTTTTTGTTGTATTCACAATGTTTCTTTCTTAAACATGTACTTACCGAATTATTTTCTTTTTCAGGGTGGAAAAGACCATGCAAGTTCCAGATACATCTACACTCAGCTAAATACTGTAACCCGTAGCCTCTTCCATGCTGATGATGATAAGCTTCTTGAGTACTTGAATGAGGATGGGAGATCCATTGAACCAAACTGGTATTTTGTTTCTCTTTCCTTTCCAACGGTTATTTTGATTGTGATTCGTATGTACAACTAAGGAACCTCATGGAGCTGATTCAGATTCTACTTGTCACCACGCAGGTACATACCAATTATTCCTCTGGTTCTTGTCAATGGTAGTGAGGGAATTGGGACAGGTTGGAGTTCTTTCATTCCTAACTATAATCCACGAGAAATTATTGCCAATGTTCGACGTTTGTTGAACGACGAGGAAATGGTGCCTATGGATCCATGGTACAAAGGATTCAGAGGAACCATTGAGAAAAGCGCCAAGGAAGGAGGCTATATAGTCAATGGCTCAGTGGAGGAAATAGATGATCTAACTTTCAGAATCACTGAGCTTCCTATTCGAAAGTGGACTCAAGATTATAAGACGTTCCTTGAATTAACAACTGAAGGGGCGCCCAATGTGAAGGATCCTCTCATTGAAGTAATACGACCTATATCTTTCTCACCAAACACACAATAAGATAATTTATGCCGTTTTCATATGTAAATTTTCTTTTTTGCAGGATTTTAAGCAAAATGGGGATGATGCAATCGTAGACATTGAAGTCAGGATGAAGGCAGAAAAAGTACCTGCAATAATGCAAGAAGGATTGTTCAAGAAATTTAGATTGACCAGCACTATTAGCACAAGCAACATGCATCTTTTTGATGCAGAGGGAAAAATTAAGAAATTTGACACCCCAGAACAAAGTATACCCTTCTCTATGCATAATTATTGAATCGCAATATTATGTAATGTTTTTTATGCCACTCACTTTGTGTCATTTCTAATGCAGTTCTTGAAGAGTTCTATCCACTTCGGCTGGAGTATTATGAGAAGAGAAAGGTGTATTATTGTGGCAATTATGTGGTTTTTTTCTCTATATCCTGTAGTGATTAATATATGAACTGAAATAAAGTTGTGCAATTATGCAGAAATATATATTGGCCAACCTTGAACGACTTCTGTTGATTTTAGACAACAAAGTTAGGTTCATATTAGGGGTTGTGAGTGGTGAAATTATCGTAAGCAACCGGAAAAGAGCTGAACTGTTGATTGAGCTGAAGCAGAAAGGTTTTACTCCCATCCCGAAGAAAGGTAAATATGCAGAACCACAAGTTGCAGGGGCTAATGATGACAATTCAGAAGATCAGGAAGATGGTGTGCAGGAAACTGCATCTAAGTCTGTCAATGTTGAAGGAGCAACATGGGGTGACTACGAGTATCTTTTATCCTTGCCTATTGGTACTTTGACCCTTGAAAGTGTTCAGAAGCTGCTAGATGAAAAGGCCGACAAGGAAAACGAGTTTGAGATTTTGATGGGAACCCCATCAAAGTCACTGTGGTTGAAGGATCTAGACGAGCTTGAAAAGAAACTTGATGTAAGAGACAATTACTTATTTTGCTTAGTTGTATTTAAAATAATGAATGTCTGTATTATTACTTTCTTTTATTCATATATATATTTCACTTGTGTTTCAGGAGCTCGATAGAATAGAGGCAGAAGAGGGTCAAAAGCGATCAAGCATGTCAAATAAAAAGAATCGTTTTGCTACAAAACCTGCAAAAAAGCCACCACAGCCGCGAAAGAATACTAAGAAAGCAAATGTTGAGCCAGAGAATGACAATTCTTCAATGGAAATTGGTAAACCTGAGTTGTTTTATAATTTAATTAATATTAATATTATGTGTAATCTTTTGAATTTTGACATCAATTCGAGTATGAACTGTCTCAATTTGCATCATCAGAGAATGCTGTTGAAGTTGTAAAGCCAGTTGAAGTTGCAAAACCAAAAGGACGAGCAGGTTCTAAGAAGAATGCTCAGAAGGTATGTCAATTGACAATTTCCTGTATTGAATGTTTTTCTTCCAATCATGTTGAGCACTTACACTTGTGCTATATATCATCAGGAAGCTGATGACGAAATTCTATCTCTTCAAGAACGCCTAGCTGTGTATAACTTAGAATCATCTGGTGAAAAGTCACAAGGTAAATTTTATTTTTTTGGGATGAATAAATGTGTTCTGAATCATCAATTAATTTCCGACGCTTGTACATATAAAGTACATATGGTTACACCTAGTATTGATGTTAGTGTTTTCTTCCACAGCCATGGAAGAAGAACCCCCTGTGCCGCCTGCTGGGAAGAAACAGATTAACAAAAGGGGTGGTGCTAAAAAGAAGTCAAATACCATAGTGTTGGAATCAGACAGTGATAACGAAGTTAATGATGTTGAAGATGACGATGATGACTTCGAAGTTCAAGAAAAGGCTGCTCCAGCTAAGAAGGGTGGGAGAAAGCCGGCTGCTCAAAATGCTAAGAAGGCTGCTGCTGAGGATGATGAGTTTGAAGTTCAAGAGAAGGCTGCCCCGGCTAAGAAGGGAGGGAGAAAGCCTGCTGCTCAAAATGCCAAGCCACCTGCAAAAGCAGCTGCAGCTCCCAAGAAAAGAAATGTAGGCAGCAAATCAACATTGGGTCAAAAATTGTTAACTGATATGTTGCAGCCAGCTGAAAGTATAGGTACATCACCAGAGAAGAAAGTGAGAAAAATGAGGGAGTCACCATTTAACAAGAAGAGTGGTTCTATATTGGGCAAAACTGCTAACATGGATGTAAGTCCAATTGCAGATTTATCTGAGGGCTCTACTTCTAACTCTCCTACTGCAGAGGATGAGGTGGTTGAGATTGCACCTCAGCCAGCAAGGGCTAGACCTCAGAGGGCCAATCGTACTCAAATGAAATATGTAGTCAGTGAATCCGAGAGTGACAATGAGTCTGATGATGAGGATGCAGAGTTATCAGATTTTGATGAAGACGACGACTAGACTATTCGTTTGATTGCATTACAATGAAGTTGGAATTTTATGAATTAGTGAAACTAGATGGTGGCTGTTGTGCTGTTATCCTGTAAAACTTTGATCTGTGTCTTGCAGATTTTCATTTTAGTTTGATGAGTTTGCATGAATGAAAGATTTATGACTAACCATATTTTTTCTACCCCTTGAATTAAGTTCAGAAGTTAGTTTGTGTATATTGATGATTTCGTAGTTCTTATATATTATATTAGTTATGCATCATTTACACTTTTCTGAATCCCTGCCTACAAAACTGACTCAGGAGTTTTCTATTTCTTTGTTGCTCCAGACAATTGTGTACCTAACCATCTTTCTATGTTTCTGTATGGTAAAAACTGAGACAGTCATGGAGACACTCTTGTTAAAATAGAGTTCTCCCTCCTTCTCTTCCTACAATGACCTATGCCTTCAAATGATTTTAAATAAGGAAGGTGTCCGCCGCATTTGCAAGATGTTTCTCCATGTATGCGGTTTTGCCTCCAATTGGAGGACTGTGCAAAACATTAATTATCTAACTGCATCTGTTTCTCTTGATCTGGGAGGATGATGCAGCTAATCTAGAGAATTTTGCACTTCTATCAACTTGAAATCTTATTATAGTGAGGTTTACTGCTAGATGTCGTGCAAGATGGCTGACAAAGCTGCACAGGCAAGTGCTTCTTTGTTAACTGTCCCACCAATGAATACGACTGCTAAATCCTGTTGCTTGTCATCTTGATAAACGTTCAAATGATCCAAGGCCTCTGCATGTGTTAAAAATGCTGCCATATATTTGCTTTGTGAACATAAATGTTGATTTCTGTTTGCCGTAAGTCAAGTGTACATCCCAATTTTTATGTGAACTTCACAGTGAATTTTTCATTACCTCTATATATATATATATATATATATATATATATATATATAATTTTTTTTTACTCATTATTTATGAAGGTAACATTTACATGCAAACTATTGTAGTTTGAGTATTGTGACAGTAAAATGGCAATGCAGGTGCTTCAGAAAATAAGGAAATATTGAGTTACATAATTGAAAGAATTAATAAGGTCCAATTTAAGATTCAGATGTAATACAAGGAAGGAATTGCTCTATTATAACTAGCAATTTAAGATTTTGTCGAAGTTTGTGTCATTGAATGTATAGAGCAAGGAAGGAATTTAAAATTCTTAGTTTTTATGTCGTATCTGAAATTCTTTATTTAACTTCGACAAAATAGTAGTACTTTATAAAATTTCTTCATTTTGAAAATTCTCTAAATTCATTATTGAAAACAACAAAATTTAATAGAAGAATTGAAGTTACCCTTTATTAAACAATCCCACATCCAAACACACTTTTATGAATATATACATTTGAATTGAATTAGTCACAAGCTAGTTTTTATATATTTTGAAGATTTCTTATATTAACTGTTATCATTTTAATGAGTGGTTGAGTGGATTATCTATTACTAATTGCACATCATTTGCACTTTTCAGAATCATTACCTGTACGTATATAAAAAATTGACTAACCAGTTTTCTATTTCCTTGTTTGCTAGATACAATTGTTTCTACTTCTACTCTACCTATATCAAATTTTCTATTTTTTTTCTTCTTATGGCTACCATCTAACCATCTAAAACCTGTTATATGACATGATAGAAAAGTCTTCATCTAATCCATCTATATCTCCTTTAAGTCTATGTTGTTGAATGATCAAAACTGAGACAGTCATTGAGAAATCTGGTCCTGAAAGAACATCCCCTATAGGTCCAAGCTCCGGACACTGTTGCCAATCATTCATACCTTTTGTTAATATAGAGTTTACCCCTGCTTCTCTTCCTACAATAACCAATGAGTATTGCCCTTCAAATGATTTCAAAATAGTGAATGTCTCAGCAGCACTTGCAAGATGTTTTTCCATGTATGCAATTCTGCCTCCTATCACATGCTTTTCGTAGAATTGTGCGAAACATTCATCATCTAACTGCATCTCTTTCTCTTGGTCAGGGAGGATGATTCTGTATCCTACTAATCTTGAGGATTCTGCACTTGTATCTACTAGGAATCTTATTACAGTAAGCTTTACTGCCGGATGTTGAGTGACACGGCTGGCATAGGCAAGTGCTTCTCTATCGTCTTTTCCACCAATAAATATGACTGCCACATTTACTGTTTTTTGACTTCTTGATAATTGTTCGAATGATCCAAAGCCTCTATCTACTAGAATCCCAACAGAACATGCGGCACTTCTTAGTACCTGTTCAAAACAAATATTATCTATAGGGTTAGCTACATGTACCGAAAATGATGCCATATTAAACCTATATAAGTATGTAACTATTATTGGTATCTATAGAGATAATAACTTTTAGTTTCGACATAGTGATATTTTGACAATAATTGGATGTTTAAAACATTTCAAATATGTGGTTAATTAAGTAGTGGATTGTTAATGAACATGATAGGTGTCGCAGCTCATTAACCATCTATTGAACGAAACCACAATTTCGGATGTCATTAGTAACAATTTTCAGGTGTTTAAATATAAATGATAATCACTACCATCCTAAATATGATTAAATATACATGATTTACAGGTGTTCAAATATACACCGAAAAATCATGATTAATTACGTTCGGTGAATGATTACCGAGTTATGATACTTTGTTATATTCATTAGTAATCCATCTAACGTAATTAACCAAACCACAAATTTGAATTGCGATAGCCATCCAAATTTTTGTCAAATTTGTGTCAAAATACGACAACTCTAGTTTTAAGACATTACCTTTCTGTTCACATATCTGAACCCTTGATTACCACTATCAAATGTTCCATCCTGACGTTGTCTCCTATGGAATTGTAATATGACAAGGGGAATCATCAAGTCCTCTGCTAAAATACAAATCTCTTGTGGCATGTTATTAATTGTTGACAGTGCCATGGTTCTTTTCAATGTAATACCTTCACCACTATCTAAAACATGCGCTTGGAATGCATTTGTTACTTCTGTGTCTTCTACAGTTTCTGTGTGCACTCCTTCACCCCTCTCTAAAGTTTCTGATATTTCTTCTGTTAGTTCTATAATGTCGGTGACATATACTAGAATACCAGGATCAGCTTCCCCTTTTGAAATCTCCATAAAGTTTATGGAAGCGGGAACATTGTGAGGTCCATGAACACATAAGAGGATCCTTAGTTCGCTCGATGGATCGAGTGATTGAAGCGCTAAGCGATGAGTAGGCACCTTTTTCCTTGCACGTCTTATGATTTGTGCTACGACTGATGGTATGTACAAAACAGTGAAAAAGATTGCCAATATCATCCCAATGGCCGTCGACTTACTTGTTGCTCTACCACAACCCATCTGTTAATATAGTAGAACGAAATATGAATGAGCCAATATGATACTGAAGTAACTTATATGCAAGACATGATTTCAGTGACTTGTGTTATACACAACAACAATCAATGCCTATTTTCTCGTTCTGAAAATGATATATCTTTTCAAGATGAAAATAGTATAAAATATGGAATCTAGGCATAAGGATTTACCACTTTGACAGCCAAGTAGATATGCAAATGACCCTTTGTAGTAAGAAGCAATCCTACAGCAGTTGCTTCAGGCCAACGAAATCCCTCTGTGGCACCAGAAACAAGTGCACCACCGACTTTTCCAATTATTGATAAAACTATAAGCATAAGTATTTGTGTCCATGTGTTAATATTACCTGCCTCAAAGTGCCTCAAATCAGCTTCAAACCCAACCCACAAGAAAAAAATTGGAAAAAAAATTGTATTCAACAAATAGTTGATTTTGGTGATAACCCATTTTGAAACCCTACCTTCCCTAGGAAAACAAACACCTACCAAAAATGCACTTAAAAGTGGACTAAAACCATTTAATGATGAAGAGGCACACATTAACACCACAAATGCAAGTGAAAGTATCAAATGTGGACCTTTCATATGTCTACCTTCTGGATTTTCATTACCAACCCAATTCATAAAAAACGGCGAAACTAATAGTGTGAATAATACTTCTCCCAAAACTACAAAACCCATTCTGATCTTTTTTTTAGTCTTAGTATCAAAGGTCAAATCATCGCATGCTTCGGGTAGTGGAACGATTATGTAACAAATAGAAAGTAAAAAGTAGCAAAAAAAATCCGAGTACATTGCAGCCGCGATTGTAAGCTTCCCGATATCTGACTTTCCGATTTTGAGCTGTGTTAGCAAACGCGTCAACACAGGCGAACCTGTACTAGCTAGTAGAAGGGAAAGAGCTGTTGTGAATTCTAATATTTTATCTCTGTTTGGGAAGTAACTTACAAAAGGGGAGAAAATAATTCCTAGTAAGATTGTTATGCAAATTCCTGGATAAGCAACTCTAACATGTCTTGGTGGTTTTTGTAATAGTATATAAGGGTCCATTTCTATCCCTAATGCAAACATGTAACACATCATACCAAAATCAATTATAAATCCAAATGTCCTGTTGAATTTCTCAAATAGATTGCGTACAAATCCTATGTTTCCAACAACTATTCCTACCTGCATTCATATACAAGAGATAAAAAAAAATCATAATCATTATAAGAAAAAATTCATTTTCAAATCCTACTTTTTTGTCTAATAAAGTAAGCTTTATAGAAGATTAGTCGTGCAGAGACATCATTATCGGACAAAGAGATCTCGTCTCGACTATGTTGAGATCTCAAACTCCAAACAATTATATGCAGCATAAACAATGATATAATGAAAATCGATTTGAGATATAGAAACTTACAAGTATGTCAGAAGTGATTCGAGGATGTGAATAAGGCTTTGTCAGAAAATGCAAACCATTGCACATAATCACCATAGCTATAAATAGAAAAAAGTTTTTCCCTACTTCAACAGTGAGATTAGTCAACTTTTCACCACATGGAGAGGATTCTTCTGCCATATTGACAATCCAGAATCAACCTCTCTTTCTTTTATTTCTTTGTCTAGATTATCTTGTTTCTTTTCTTCTTCATTTTCTTTGAAGTTTCAACCACTAAGGACAGCATTTTCTTTTTTCCTTGTAACTTTTGTTTAGGTATTGAATAATTGTCAAAAAAATGTTTTTGTGAAAACCAATGGTTGTTATTTCTTAGCTTTCTTTAAGGAGAAAATAGAGGAGGACATCAAAGACATACATGATAGTGGATCTTTGAGACATACAGTGTGTGGAAAGCAATGAACCGTAAAACATGGATACATCACAAATGTAACGCTTCATCCCTATCACTAATTCACTACATATATATATATATATATATACAAAAATTTCATTAAATTGTTGAAAAAATTCATGTGGCTTAAACAATATGGCCATTCGTCAATTTGTAAAAACTTTTAGAATCAATATACAGTTTGATTACAAAAAAAATGATATTGCCAATACAAAAGGTATTAATATACAAAAGAAACTAGCTTTTTTATATATTATAAAAAAATTCAACACATCACCAAAAATAAAATAAAATTTCAATACACCAAATCCGTTTTATCAAATAAAAATAGATAAGAACATATGACAATTCATTCTCAAATCATTTGTAAAATATTATAAAACTACAATTAATTAACAAAACCTAGTAATCTTGTTCAAAAAACAAAACCTAGTAGTAACAAAAGGTGCCCTTTCATTCACTTGTTCTAGCTGACAACTTAAACCTACATAGAGGGCAAGAATTGCCTATCTCCAACCAATCGCGAATACATTTTGAATGAAATGTGTGCAAACATGGCATACTAACGCAAACTTTAAAATCTTCTAAAGAAATAGCACATTTTCCCTCCTTTTCAACTTCCTCCAATCCCTCAACACATGACTTTGCCGCAGGAACCAATCCAGTATCTTCTTCATCTTCGTTGCTTTCACTACTTTCATCAATTTCATCAACAAACTCAAAATCAATATCATCTTCACTATCCCTTGTTACACCAAGATCAACTCGAATAGAAAGAACCCTTTGATTCTTATGTGTCATGTTAACCATTTTACGAGCACATTCCAAGAGTTTTGATACTACAACCCAAAAAGCATCTTGAGGAACGTCAATTTGAGAAAGCCATGATACAATAATAGTTTCTTGCATCAATTCATCCTTCGACACATTTGATAATGTGTGATACTCTATTTCAAAAGAAGTTTCAAAATTCCTATTCAAAACGAACATATTTGTGCACTCAAGCTCGATATTGAAATACTTATCATTAGGGCATGATGAAATATTTTGTGTGTCATAATCATCGGTGGAAGAAAAGTTTGGGTATACATCGCAAAGGTATTCAGCCATGGATGAATGAACTGTCGAAAATAATGAGGGTATATTATGCGAGGAAACTTGTTGCAAAACTAAATGGAGAGAGAATTTGGGAACGTATTGAGAGCTAGGTTAAAGGAAGAATGGCCTAAAGTTGTATACATATTAAAGATCCAATTTTTCCACTTAAATTTAAGGATCTAAATTATACCAATAATATTTTATTTGGAGATTTGATCAAAAATTATTTCCTCACTTCTTTATATTTTTACTTTTCAGAAATAAGGAACTAAGTAAAAAAGATAATGTAATTAATTCAATTTTTTTATATATAACCGATACGGAGAAAATCTGGTGAGATTTAATTATAAAAAAAGACATGGTTTAATAAACTTTAATTATAAGAAAGAAAACCGTTTTCGATATCTTTATGAGATTTAATTATAAAAATATACATTCGGAGATTTGTTTTTATTTCTTGAAAAATATTAGTATGTTAATTGTTTGTTTTTAATTTTTTTTTCTTTCTTTCTAATCTTTATTTTTGAGAGCTATTTTATTTTATAAAATACTAGCAAAAAGACAGGAATTCACGTGCCCGTCTTTTTGCTCTTTTTATTGCGCCGACGTTTGAAAACTATGAACGTTGTTTTTTTTTTTTATATAAAATTTTGATTTTGATTAAATATAAAAATATAAATGTTAGTTGTTTTCAAGTTATAACAAACCAAACTAACCATGATTGTTTATTTCAATAACACCATCAATAAAATAAAAATATATAATCTAAATTCTTATTTTCAATGACACCAACAACAATCTTTATCTTTGCTATTGGAAATACGAGCATTACCGTGCCGTATGTCCTCTCTTTTTACCTTGCCAACGTGTGTGTATATTTTTAACTTTTTTGAGGAACGTGTGTATATTTTATTATGTTTGTTTGTATAATTTTGATTACGATTTTTAAATATTACTGAAATTATTCGTACATCAATTTATCTACAAATTATTGTCAAAATATAGAACAAAATTATTTATCAACTCAACATATTTTGGCTTGTTTGTACATAAAGAAAAATAAAATAACGATCATTTTCTTATTGATCTATTATCTAATTATGAAACTTAATGTCTGCCAAAAATACAATCTTACCCCTTTTTAATATTTTGACACATCATCAAAATTATATCCTTTTGTGTCTTTTGCTTCAACCTCTCCCTATTTTTGCTCTCTTAAAAACAAATTAAAACAAAATTGCTCAATAAGACACACTAACTTAATCTTTTTTCAAAAGAATAAACAAACTTAATCCCAATCAGAATTTTTTTCTATAATTCAACTACTAATTATCTAAAGAGTTTAAACAATTTATTCTCTATCATATCTATTCTCTAATTATGAAACTTAATGTCTACCAAAAATACAATCTTACACTTCTTAATACCAGCAGAAAGACGGGCAAGATAGTGCCCGTCTGTCTGCTCTTTCTACTGCGCTAACGCATGTGGTTATTTTATTATGTTTGTTTGTATAATTTTAACTTAAATTTTTATATTTTAAAATATTAATGAAAATTATTGATATATTGATTTACAAACAAAATATTGTCAAGGCATATAACAATTATTTATGAACTCAACATATTTGAGTTTGTCTGCATATAAAATAAAGAAAAAATAATGATCTTTTATTGTTTATTCTAATACTAATTAGTAACATCATAACATAAATGTATAAATGACATGTTATGTAAAAGAAACATTGCGATAAAAGAATATCTTTAAAAACTACATTTTTCGTAAAGTCTCCATCTTTTCCTTCTATTTTCCCTTCTTTAATTAGAACTTTTGTTGAATTTGGAGAAACTCCTCTTAATAAATTGATAAAGCTACGTATAATTGACCATGACTGAAAACATGTCGTAGAGGATAGATTCTGACATTGGGAATGGTCATCCCTTTAACATTAATTTTTGCTCACATTTGTTACTAATCTTTTTTTTAGAGGATTTAAAGTTCAATCTTTAACATTATTTTTTGCTCACGTTTGTTACTAATCTTTTTTTTAGAGGATTTAAAATCCAAAATTTAACATTATTTTTTGCTCACGTTTGTTACTAATATTTTTTTTAGAGGATTTAAAGTCCAATCTTTACCATTATTTTTTGCTCACGTTTGTTACAATTGATCAAAGGCTAAGGAAGAGTAACTTATATTAATAAAATAATATGGAAATATTGTTTTTTGTGAAAGGGATATGAAAATACTTGGCTATATTTGTCGGTTGTATTGAAGGGTTAACGAGGAAGATTAGTGACATGGATTACTAATCCACGTGTTATTTTATAATTGGTTATTTGTATTTAAAATTAAGACCCAGAAAAAGAGAAACACAAAGGGTCACTGACTCAACATGACTTCTTGACAAGCGAAAGGAGGAAACCGAAGGCAGGACTACACCTCCGACGTTGGAGAACCCATTCCAAGGCAAGCAGGAATGAAGCTTATGAGTTAAACTACAGTCTGTCGCCAATGTTTCTCTCTAAACGCAGAAAAAAGACAACAAAACTCCTAAGTCTCCTTACACGCAGTGGGAACCACCGCCACAAACGGGAGAAACCACCGCATCGGAGTAACTTCTACCCTAAAAACATGCATTTCTACGGTTTCTTAAACAGGAAACTAAGGAATTCAAGCATAAAAATAAAGGGAAGAAGGATCATCGGGACATTACCTGTTACGATGGATGAAAACTGAAATTGAAGTGAGAAATTGAAGGTTCGGAAATGCTTCGTCTTTCAAAGAACTCTTGGAAATTTTCTAAGCTTCTGAGATACGAAGTGATAAAAATGTTCCAAACAAGCGTTTGAACTATTTATACCCACTTCACAAACCTTTCAAAGGTCAAGAAGTCGCAATACTGTACAACCCTTCACGTACAACTCTCCACTCATAGTGACCTACCCACGGTCCAGATCAAATCAAATCATCCATCCAAGGGCCCTGATTAAAAATAGTGGTTCCTCTAACGTCAGGATCAAACCAAGGGTATTGATGACACCTTCGAAACACAAACCAAGAATACACTCCAGACACTAGGTACTCGAGTACCATAGTAGCCTTTACACGTGTCACTCATAAACCAAAGGTCATGTCTCCTCAATCTTTCCCTCAAGACGTGGGCATTAATTGCGGAATGACAATCAACCAAACTTCCTGACAAGGGAGTCTTTCCATCCGACCAAGAAACAATCGAGCATTCATCCGCCGAACACAAATCATTCTACTGGCGAACCTGTATGGCAATGAAACAAAAATGCCCGGGGAGTAGCGAGCATGTTCCTACAATCGCTCGTCCAACTCCCTTCAGTATTGTAGTTGTCCAAGACAAACGGCTCCCAAATGCAAGGCATTCTCACACGTCTCAAACAGCTCGACTCCCCAAGAGTGCAACTTTCTCCTTTGACCGTTTTATGAGCAGCAAAATGCGTCCGCCCTTAAGTCATCACTATTCATCAAGAGCAACGACTTGGGGGGCTATTGTTCTAGACCAGCCAAAAGGAGCTTTGGCCCATTTACCTAGGCCCAATAATACTCAAAGCCCAAATACCACGTTTGGCAACGTTACTTGCGACACACCCCTTCCCCGCGATGGGGGTGCATGGAGCAAGCAAGACCGGTTCAAACGAACCACAACGTCTCTCTGCATGTTCCCGCAATAATCTCTCTGGCGGTTACACTTCCCACAATTTCGTAACCGCTAGAGCCTGGTGTGCCATTACAACGGCTCTGCAGCCCTCCACCTATATATATATAGGGGACTCATAGTAGTCCCCAAGGTAGAATCTATCTCTTCCTATAAACCCTCACTCTCTGATCTCTACTTGAGCGTCGGAGCGCCTGCAGGTACACACCCCCCTCCGTTCCAAGAAGCACTCTGGACGCATTCTACCACCACTCAAACCATCACATTTAAAACACCGGCAATCACCTTCTGATCAGGTACGATCATCATGTATTTTAACCCTATTTTCTTTATATATAGTATCTATACTATATATAAAGAGTCTGTGGAGATCACTCCACTGAAGTGAATAAAATAGTCACAAGGAAGGGGGGGTTTGAATTGTGACCCTTTAAAAATTAACCTGCAACTTAAAATTAATTATCAAGTGGTTTACTTGGAAAAGTTAAGTTAGTGAAATTGCTTCAGAACGTTCTGACGTTCTTGTGCAGATTATACAGAAACTGATTTAATCAAGTAACTGTGTTGTGTGTGTATAGTGATACTGAA
>Ga0228711_1002002_pt1 | contig 30883 bp, 23 predicted proteins | sample MedpolnodulmetaG_2_FD_177996 | JGI IMG/M metagenome (GOLD analysis project Ga0228711, IMG submission 177996) | Root nodule microbial communities from Medicago polymorpha collected in Santa Monica, California, United States - brown nodules | ecosystem: Host-associated > Plants > Roots > Nodule... | reverse complement strand
GGGTCGATTTTAAACTCGCAGAAAGGAAGAAGAAATGAGACAATGAACTTATAAAAACAAATACTGCACATACATACGGTACATATCCGGTAGATACATACAGAACTCTTGAATTAAGGGCAAATTGGGAAATTCAGGGGGCATAAAAGATTTTGGGGAGGCTTATAAAGAAACGGTCTTAAAAAAACCCAATCTAGATTATGGGCCCATAATTCAAAAACTGTAACCTAACGGCTAGTTCATTGTATATTGTTTTAGGTCCTCCAACGGTCATATTTTGATGCTATCTTATCTATCTTCCTTTATAAATAAACCGCGCCGTTTAACCTAATCATCATACATCTTCTTTTATCTTCTTTACAATCACAATCTTGCGCTCAAATCTCTCTATCTGCAATATCACTTTCAACAATGGAGACTCCTTCATCCACTGCAAGAAGAGTCACAAGATCACAAACAACCACCTTGACTGCTTCCAACATCAACAACATCCCATCTTCAAGTGAGTAATTTTCTTTCTGAAAGATTTAATTTTGGAAAATGGGTTTTGATCATTTTCAAGTTTGATGGATTTTTCTTACTAAAAATTTGATTTTGGAAATGGGTTTCGATCATTCTCAAGTATGATGATTTTTCTTTATCAAAGATTCGATTTTTGAAAATGGGTTTTGATCATTTTTTTTCTTCTTTACTTTCTTGATTCAGCGAAGATCGAAGACTCGGAAAAGAACGCTTTGAAATCAAGACAAAGAAAGGGGCAAGCACAACAACAGGATCGGTGTGCACTGATCGACATATCCAATGATTCTCCCATCGTTGGCCTTGCAAATGGCGAGATCGAGACACCTCTGTCGAGTATTGCAAAGCAAAGGGGAAGCCGGGTGAAGAAGACTCCAGGTTCCGGTGAGGCTTTGTTGAGGGGTCAAGTAAAGACCCTCTTGCAAAAGGTTGAAGAAGAAGCTGAGATTTCTAAACTTACAATGGATGTTCGTCCTTTTCTTCAATTTGTTAACTCTCCGATGCAACTTCTTGCCCCAACTCCTGCAAACACCCCTCAAATCCTCAATGTTCACAACACTGCCACTGGTTTCACTGAGTTTTCACCTTCTTCTGTTGTTCAAGAACAACTCATTCCTCAGGTTTGTCACAGTCTCGTTAAAAGTTATGTATTTTGTGTGTTACATATATTTTAGTCCTTATTTTTCAAGAAAACTTGCATGTTTTTTTTGGTTAATTCATACAAGTAGTTTGTTAGTGATATTAAACATATATTTAGTCCTTAGTTTTTCAAGAAAATATTGATTTTTTGTTTGATTTGATTTTTGTTGTCAGGTGCTGAATCAAGAGAATGTTGAGTCTGAAAAGAATGTGCTAAGTCCACTGCTGTTAGATTTCTCTGACAAATCTGAGGTTACAGAAGACTCTAAGATGGGGTCCACAGAAGATGATGGTGATTCTATTTGGTCAATTCAAGTCAATGCAAGCACACATGATGATGAAGATGATGATGAGGAAATAGCTGAAGTAGAAGATGAAGAGGATGATTACTATGAGGGTGTTGAAGAAGAGGAAGAGTATGCTGATGGAGGGTTGCTACTTGATGAACTGTGTGAGGGTTTGAGCAACATTGGTGTGAATGAAGGAAATGTGGTTCCAAAGTTTGCTGGGAAACATACACGATTTTTGTATGATAGTGATGAAGATGAGATTGTGGAAGAGGTTGTTGAAGAATCTGCTGATTCTAACTCTGAGATTTTGCATTTGAAGGGGTTGCCAACTCCAAAAGGAAAGCATATTCGTTTTTCTGAGGAAGAAGAAAAATCTGATCTGTGATTTAGTTTTGCTTAGTAGATTTGTTGGTTGTCTCTCTTTTGACACCACTTTTTGGCTTTTGTTTCTTTTTATCTGAATGGAGCAGCTAGTGCTAGGACCATAACATGTGGTTGAATGCTCCAATGAAATTGTTACTTTCATTATTGCTTAATTGACAAGATTCTTGGTTTATGATTAAATCCATGATAGCAAGTACAAATTTCTAAAGAATCGCATATACAATCAAAGACAAAAAAAGTGGTACGTTTGTGACAGAATATATACAATCATCAAAGACAAAAGACATGACATCAACCATTCTGTTATTCTAAAGTAATAAGACACTTTATCAAAGTGAATTTCTAAACTGCAACTTTGGCCATTGTTGCCACTCATCAGAGCCATGTTCCTCCTATTTTCTGGTATGGTTGGTCTCTTTTGACACCACATTTTTGCTTTTGTTTTTCTTTTTACATGAATGGAGCTAGTGATAGGACCATAATGTGTGGTTGAATGCTCCAATAAAATTGTTTCTTTCATTGCTGTTTAACTGATACTAATAATCTTGGTTTTATTACCTGGGAACTAGTGGTTAAATCCAATGATAGCAATTACAAATTTCTCCTGTAAATTGGGTAAATGTTTCAAAGCCAGAAGGTACTTTTATGACATGGTATAGAGTAAAAGGACATGAGATTAATCATTCTAAGTTATTCTCTAAAGTAATATTTATCCAAGTCTTCTAAAATGAAACTTGTGAACATTGCTGCCATGTAATGTAATATAGCTGCCAAAATCTTTGAATTACAAGGATAATTTGCTGTATTTTCACACGCCAAAGCATCATGCAGATGTTGGTGTATGTGATCTAGAGAAGGAGAAAAACTACTATAATGAAACAGTGACTAGGAGAAACATTGTCATCATGCATGTTCTTGGCTACAGTCATTCTACTTCTAAACTTTGAAACTACTTTTGCAAACAATGGTGTACAATATTCAATAGCAAAGGTACTAAATTTATTTTGTGACAGTTCAAAACGTATAACTGTGAGTTTAAAATAGAGTTGTGTCATTGGAGCACAGTTTTTGACAACTAAACGCCACCTGTATGTCATTCTTGTGAGCCATGCGTCTCTCCCACAAAAAAGAAGAAGGGTGAAAACGTTTGATCTATAAATGAGGGGACAAGTTTCATGAGATTATAAAATAGGGAAGAGAAAAAAAAAATTGTCAAAAAAAAAATAGGGAGATAAAAAAATATAATTAAGCCAAAAAATTATGTAATTGTTTTCCAAATAAAAATGCAATTGTTAATTTAATTAAAATACTATGGAGCATGCAGGAAACCGAGTTTAAAATAAAATCATATTCAACAAAAACAAAATTTAGAATTCTGAAAGTTATAGCTCTAGTGGCAAGCGAAAGAAAAACCACATATGAGTGGCAGATTATTACTTTTCAAAAAAAATGAAAATCTTAAAATCAATCTAAAAAAGGAAGGGCTCAATAAAGAATAAGGGGTGCAGAAAGTAACTTTTGGATGAGTTTACATGTACTACATCCAGTTCCAAAATTTCCTCTATTGCTTGGCCCCATGACAGGATAATGATATTAAAAGGGATGAGAAAAATATAACCACACAACATGTTATCTTCATTCCTCAGCCATATTCATTCTACTAAGCATAGAGATGGGAACCACCTCCCTCTCTTCAAACTCACCTTCCCTCATCAATATTATTCTAACTAGACGTTCAAGTTCACTCCCATCAACCAGACACAACCAATTCCTCTCATTTCAACCTATCACTTCCCTATCTTTCAACTCCATCACCTGCAACAGCAGCAGTAGCACCAACACAAACACCGACGACGATGAAAAAAATTCAGTTCAAGCACCAACTCCAACACCAGCTGAACCGGTTGAACTAAGGCTGCGGCGAAGATCGAAAAGACAAGCCAGAAAACAGAGAGAGAATGGAACTCTCACAAATAGCATACAGCAACCCAAGGCAAAGGCCGCTCCTAAGAAATGGGAGGACATGAGTTTCACTGAGAAGGCACTTGAGCTTTATGTAGGAGAGAAAGGTGCTCTCTTTTGGCTTAACAAATTTGCATATGCTTCAATCTTCATAATGATTGGGCTATGGATAGCCTTTAGGTTTGTGGGTCCTGCACTTAATATTTATCAGTTGGATCAACCTCTACTGTCACCTGAGGATGTACTGAAGGGATCTTCCTGATCTCAAGTTTTGAAGAAATTTTATGAAACCAATGATTAATTTTAGCTTCTGAGCCAGGTGCTCCTGAATTATGTTGTTAAGCTTCAGAATTTGGTCTGTCTTTTTATCATAATGCATACAAAGATTGGGTGTAATTTGAATATACAATACTATAACTATTTAGGAGCACAAAAACCAATTATTTTGGTTAAAATGAGGGTTTCAATGATAGTCCTTTATTTTTCTTCTTTTTATTCAAGGACACAAGCACTTTTGTTTCTGATCGTCGATGAAATACATAATTGCTAAGTATCCTAGTAAAGATGATCTTAGTAGTTACATTCTGTCGAAATAAAAATGATGTTAGTAAGTTACATGTTACTAAATTGCAATTGCAGTTGCAAAACCATTGAAAAGACTTCCAAAGCACAACGATGTGGCTATGGTTGCATATAACAAGGAATTGGATTACTCTTGCCCATTTTATGGTAACAGATTCAGTTTACAGTTGATGGCAATTGTCAATGAAACACACTAAACCCCCCAACGATTAAATATGGCCACATGAGTTGAGAGGCATCAAGTGAAGAGTACGATTAATATAAAAGTGAACCAAAAGGTTGTAACAGTATAACTGAAATTTGAGAAAGATGGACTCAAGAGCTAACTATATGAACAGAATAGTCACAACTCCCCAAAATCATCTAAATTGCAGAGTATTTATAATAAGCATACAGCTTTCGGAAACTGTCATTTATGTCTTATGTGAATTCAATGAGCCTGTCATGAATATCAACATTTTGCTGGCAAAGTACATGCTATAAATTCAAAACAAAACTCATCAAAACTAGGGCAAGCAACAAAAATACAACCAATGAATTCAACATTACACAACATTGACGGGTTGCATGGGTGCCACTCTAAGCGTTTTACACCTGCAAATGAGAAAACATTGGTTATTCAATAGCGTGATGGCAGATGCAAACATACTTGATGGATTCATAATGACTAGCATGATATTGCCTTCAATTGGAGGGCATTCAAGTTTGCACCTCGAAATAAATAGACTACATGAAAGAGAGAATTACCTGTTACACTCTAGTCTGGACGCATAATTATGATTGTTGCAATTTGTGCACATCCAATCACCACTTCGCCATTGCTTCGCTCTAATAAGTCAAATAGATAAAAGTATTTAAATTGTGAGCCTATGAAAGTATAATACCATCATTGGAGAAGAATTAATTACCCTTTTCCAAGGAGTGCGGTAGAAGAAGGAATTGGAAAGAGTGGGGGCATTGGCAAACTTGGTGCTGAACTAGAGGTATAAGCAGGAAAGAGTGCAGGTCTTGGTTCTGCACTGGTCCCTACTGCTTGCTGCTGATCATTCGTCTGTAAACAAAGAAAAACTGAAAGACTGTAGGAGGAGAATATTATATATAAAAAAAAAAACCACAACAGTGGTCAGTGAATCAGAAAGTAACAAAAGAAACAAAATCCTTACAGGCCCTACGTTCAATCTCTTGTTATCCCAGTCATAACCCAATTCTTCAGAAGCTAACCGTTTTGTGCCAAGTGCTTTACACCAAAAAAAGTGGAAACAACATGAAGTTTAACAACAATTGCTACCAAAAAATGAAAAATCTAAAATATTGAAGAGCTCTACATAAACCGTAAGAGAGAATACTCTGAGAGTTGTGAACTAGAGCATAGTATCTGTTCATCGAAGATATAACTAATGCAATTTGCACTTACAGTCTACACCAAGGAAGGAAGCAATACCTGGTGGAGAAGCATTGCATTTTTTACACTGCAAATTATTTCAACATTGAATCAGAAAAATAATGAATACTTCATTACATGTGTAGTTCAACATCATTTAGATATTTAGATATAAAGTTCAAGATCATACTTGTGCACGTGAGGAGTAATTGTGGAAGCCGCAGTTACAGACCCAGTCCCCATTGCGCCACCCATTTGGAGTAGATGGGTTCTGACTAGAGGAATTTTCAAAGGGATGTCCAGAACTATAATTTACACCTGGTGGCCATAGGGAAACTGGCTGGACACCAAACTTTTGTGCTCCAGTAACAGGCCAGTTATAATTCAAATTCAGCGACTGCGGTGGCCCACCGTTTCCAATCAATCCAATATTCATCCTTTGCTCTGGTCCTCCTGGAACCCTGGAAAAATAATGTGGATAAGCAGGGAAAGATGCTCCTGTCATTGCAATGGCTGGCATGGCCGCTACCTCCTTTGGTTGTCCGCACTTCTTGCACTTCTCTCTTGATGCATAATTGTTGTTAGTGCAACCTATTGTTCCATTGCATACAAACACATCCCCACAAAGCAGCCACAGAAGGAAAGGAACCCACACCAACACGTCGCACGCACACCAAATACACATACAAAAAGCACAAAACATCTCAACCTAGTTGATACCAAGTTCTTCATTTCAATTTTAAAAAGATCATAAACGAAATGATCATATGCCAAGTTAAACTTGAGCATCATTTTATCCCTAACAAGTGGGAAGGAAAACCTATACAGGTATGACATAAATAGAGCTCAAATGGGTGATGGCATACCTCTTTCCTTGAGAGTTATACAGTTTTTAACTTTTAAAACAAAATACACAAAGTTGGGACATTTGTGAAATTACAACAAACAAACTTTCACCAAGTTGTTGAAAACTACCCTAACCACACGTAGCATGTGAAGATGTAGATGTCTTATAAGCAAGCTAGAAACAACTACGAGTCTGTTTGGATTGACTTTTTTGAACTTACCTACTGACATATAGACACTTGTGAGACTGTATGGAAGGACCTTATAAATACCGTTTATAACATGTAGATAAGTTGTTTTTAATTATTTCTATAAGCTCTCCAGGGTGACTTGCTCTATTTGGACAAACAACTTAATTTGCAGCTTATAGCATACACGCTTATCTTGATACGCACTATGTATAAGCTATTTATATAACAAAAGATAAAATAGAGTTAAATTGTATTTGTATAAGCTATAATTTTTTTTCATAATCTATCCTGTAGAACTTGTGAAAATAAGCTGAAAACCTATCTTGTAGAACTTATGAAAATAAGCTGAAAACAGTCGTTCAACATGTCATAGGACCCGTTTGGATTGACTTATTTTTGAGCTTATGCAAAACAGCTTATGCTAATAAATAAGCTTTTATGTATTAGTCATAAATTTGTCAAGGTAGTTTATGAAAAAACAACTTATGAAGATACAATGTTCGTTAGTGAGAACTTATGAATTAACATAAAAGCTTATCTATTTGCATAAACTATTTATCATAAGCTCAAAAATACGTCAATCCAAATGGGCCCATAATCTATTTTCATAAGTTATCTCAATCAGTCTCACAAGTGCTTATGCTAGTAAATAATCTCAAATAAGTAAATTCAAAAAATGTAGTTTATATGAAAGCTATTTCCCTTCATTTGATCTTTTGTTACAAAATAAATTATACATAAGCACTTATATGATAAGCACTTAATCAAAATAACTACATTACTACACTAGGGGATTTGGAAACATGCAACTTATTCCACTTCATTCACACATTTTCCACTCACTCATTCATACCAATTTAACACTTAATAATAAAAACATACAAAAATTTATTTTCTCACCCCCTCAATAAAATCTCCAAGAAATAAATAAAAGTAGGAAAAACAAAACCACCCAATTCAAAAATCACATGAATAAACAAGAAAACTGAACATTTCAATATACAAATGAGATAGCCAAGACGAAAAAGGAGAGAAGGGGGGGTTGAGAAAGTAACTAACTAACCGGTGCAGATCCAATCGCCAATACGAGGAAGCCATTTGGAATCAGCAGGGGTTTTGGTATCAACGAGAAGACGTGGTTGTTTACATCGATTGCAGAATGATCTGAAAGCGTAGTTTCTGTTGTTGCAACCACTGCACTCCCAATCACCTTCTCTTCCTTCCCCCATTCTTCTTCTTCTTCTTAATTTCAGTGTCTTATTCTTCTGGGAACGAAATAATAACCAGGGGAAAAAGGATTTTGGTTTTGGAACAAACAAGAGAAATCAAAATTTTGTGAATTTATTTGTATATATGAGAATGAAAAATATATTAACCCAATGTCTCTTTTTTTTATAAAGAAATGATATTTCTACGACCACTTTATTACAATTTTTTTGACAATTTTCTCTTTCATAGTCACATTATATTTTTATTCTCTCTTCATTTTTCTCTCTCTATTGTTTTAGACCAATGAAAAGAGAGAAAATGAAAGTTGTCACAAATGGTTATACATATGTCATTGCTCTTTTTTATAATATCATTTTTTTATTTATAATTGCATTAATTATTTATTTTTCTCGTCCGGTAAGAACAACTAAGTTTGTAACTACGAGACAATATTATGCAGAGTTTGATTCAAACTTCGAATTCTTCGCTTTTCATTTTTAAAGAATAATTATTCATAGACACCCTTTTTTCCTTACCATCAATATACACCCCCATGTGCAGGGGTAATTTAGTATTTTCATCTTACCACTACTCTCTCTTTCACTTGATCCTCCACCTTTGATGTCACGTGTCACAGTTTTATGTGGAGGTTGAATGTGTATATGCCACATGGAGGTGTCTATGTATCATTGCTCTTTTTAAAATATGTAACCATGTTGACTAAACTATTTGACCAAAAAAATATTCATTTATCAACATACCACGTTTATTTTTCCTCCAAAAAATAACATACTCTATTTATTTAAATATTCTTCTTCAATCAATAATAATATTATTTTAAAAACATAAATTAAATATTTCTGTTTAAGATTCCCTAAAACTATTTCTCTTTGAGATAAAATTGTAAAAATAATAGTAACACAAAAAAAATTAACATGACTATCAATTTTTATAATTTCATGATTTAGCCAAAATGGTCATATATTTATGGACGGATGTAATTTACAATTATGTTCATTATGATCATAGTCGGGCGTGAAGCGAAACATGGCAAAGGCTACGGTAGGAGACCTCTTTAGGTCTCTTACCGTAGGAGACTTGAATTTTTTTTTTATTTTTTTGTTTTGAAAAATGGGATGTCAATCATTAGAAGTAGTTGTAAAATTTTGAATGGCTAAGATCTACAGGTTATATAACCCACTGAAATTGTAATATTTAAATATCTATATTTATTTTGAAAAAGGGTATTTTTGGCATTGTTGGTAAAATTGGAAGCTCATAGAAGCTCACGTGCCTTCGCAATTTTACGAGCTTCTATTTAATTTTTGGCCACTTGTTTTTTTATTAATTAGTAATAATTTTAAAAAATCAAAATTAAAAACATCATGCAATCTTCATCTTTTTCTCTCTAATGTTCAGCCACTTACCTTCTTTATCTTCGTCCATTCAACTAGGGCTGGACACGGACCTGTGGCCCGGTCCAACCCAAAAAAAACCGAAGGAAAAAAACAGATCTTAGTGGGTTAAAGCGGGATTGCGGGTCACAATTACGGGTATCTAAGGGTTCAAATGGGCGGAGGCGGGTAAAGGAACTTCACCCACGGGTATCCGAACCCGCCCGAGATTCATAGTACACAGTGTAGTTTGCTGCTTTATGATAGAGTATGTTTTGGCATTCTGCAAACTAAACATTGAAAATATGCAAAGACCGTCAACAATTAATTAAATAAACATCACTTCCAATACTCTCTCTCTTCTTTTTATTAATTAAACACTTGTTTATTCCCAATGTTATTTTTATGGAGTACTTTTCAAATTCTCTCACCTACAGGTACAACACACATTTTCAAATTTCAAGTCCATATAATAGTAACCATAGAAGAAACCTTCAATATTCTCTCTTTTTTTCAATTATTTTCTTTTCCAATCCTCTCTTCCCAATTTAATATTTTTGGATCAGATCATAAAATTAACCTTTCTAATTTCTTTTACTCAACAACTACGATAGTTCAAGTTTCTGTTTCCTTTTAATTTCGTCACAACTCATGCATGTTTATAATATTGTTAATCATCTGTGAATTAAACTCGTTGTTGGCATAGTGAAACGAGGAAGACAAGCATGAAAATAGATTTCTAGACAATGATTTCTGCAACTTGAGGAAAAGTGATTCATGAAGAGATCTAGACAACTGTTGATGAAGAGAACTAGATCTAGATGATTGTTGATGATGTTTCTTATAGATCTATTGATTATGATATTCACTCTTTCTTTTTTCTGGATTGTTTGATTTTTTTTTTAAGAACCGGATTGTTGATCTTTGAAACTAAAGATGATAGCAATTTCACAAAAAAATATTGATTTTTTTTGTTGTTAAAACCCGTCTAAACCCACCCGAAAACCCGACACCCGTTGTGGAATAATGGGCAGAGATGGGCCACTACATGACACTCGCGGGTTGGGCTGGAATGGGGTTTTGGGCCCGAACCCGCCCAAACCTGCCCGTTGTCCAGCCCTACATTCAACATCATCTTCAATCATTATTCATCACCACCAACAAAAACCCATAATTTTATTTTTCCAAACCTACACACAAATCTTCTTCATTTTCCAAAATCACCAACGCACACAAATCTTCTTTTTCCATTTAATTCATCTAGTAATTAATTCTTGCTTTTCTTTATCTCTACAAGAGGGTTTAATTTATTGACTTTCATCTTTTGAAGATTGTATTGGAATTAGGATTATGACAACAACCAAATGAAATAAACTTCACAAGGCATGCGTAAAGCTTCAAATATATATGCTGCATTATTTCTGCTTTTGAATATGATTTCTCTTTAATCATCCATATTTAAGAACCTTTGTGTGTGGTTTGATGTAAGAATAATTTAGTTTTGGTAACTATCAGTTGCATTTCTGAATCTTAGTATAAACAAACAATTCAAAGTTCAGTTTGTAGTAGATTAAACAAATTTGAACGAATATTAACTATCACATAAATTTGGCTTCTTACAGGGAAATTGCCAAAAATTCATTCCAAAACACAGGTTCATCTCTCCATGGAAAAAAAACCCAGGTTTATTCAACAACAACCTTCAAACTCACCACCACCATCGCGTGAAATCCCAAATCCAAGGGAGCGAAATTGCAAAAATTTATTCAACAACAACCTTCAAACTCACCACCACCATCCCGCATTCCACCTCTAGCCAACAACTCAGATCTAAAAAAAACTAGAGAACATAGAGAGAGAGAGAGAGAGAGAGAGAGAGAGAGAGAGAGATATCAAAGTGGATCTGAGTGGATGGTGATGTTGTGCGGCGGGCCGAAGAGAAGAAGAGGGATCTGGGCAGAAGAGATAAAAAGGAAAATGAATTTCATGATTTGTGCTTTTTTCTAATTAATTAATTAAAGCTGTAATTCAGGGATCTAAATAGGGAAAAAAATTATTTAAGAGAAAATCTCAATATTGCCCTTCAGTTAACAACAGGTTACTAATGTTTACAAACTTGTAAACATAGGTCATTTTAGTTATAAAAAAAAAAAAAAAACTTTTATACACTCTCCTACCGTAGGAGACCTATCTCCCTCTCCTACGGTAAACACCGCCGCGAAACATGATATGTTTAAGTATAAAGATGCTCATTAGGAACCTAGCAATTGCCCATAAGTACCTCAAATTTTAAGAAATACCTCCAATTTGAGTTCAAAGGAACGCGAGTTGGAGGAAAAAACAAATTGTTTTGTGGCCCATCATAGCACTTGCTTCTTTTATGAGTGTGAGGTGCAACATGTCATGTGTTGGTCCCATTAAGATGGCATGGAGTCGATGTCTGGATCTCCAACAAGCCCGCATAGTTTGTCTTTCGGTTCTCTGTTGCCCCTCTATTGTCGGTCTTATCTCTAGCCGCTTTGGGTAGTGTGGCCTCTATTTGGGAGGTGGTTTTGTGATTCACTGTGTCTTGGGTATGATGTTGGTGTTTTTCGTGGTGTCCATCTCTTTTTTTTTTAGTGGTGTTTAAGTGTTCTTTCTGGTTTTTAGAGAAAAATGATATTTGAACAAGAAAAAATTAACAATTTTTTTGACAACTTTTTCTCTCATATTCACATTATGTTTTTACTTTCTCTATTGTTTTGTCTTATGTGTCAATACCTTATTTTATTTGTAAAATTTTGGTTATCTCAAAAGTTATCATATAAATGGATGTTCAAATAACACAACTCATTTTTAGATTTGTTTTTGTTGTTGTGGTTTAGTATTTATGGCATGTTCTTGTATCTCTACATTATAGAGCTTTGCTCTTTGGCTTTTATTATTATTATTATTATTATTATTATCATCATCTTTAAAAAAAAAAGTGTAAATTACACTCTCCTCCTCTGAGAAATACTTAAATTACATTACGCTCTTATGTTATGTCAAAATATACACTACCCTACCCTCTTAAGGATGATAAATAATAGTTTCTTTGTCTTTATTATCCGCCAGATCTATGTGGTGCTTGAACACCAACATGAGACATGTTATGATTTTCACCAGCATCTTGAATGAATTGGTTAAGTTGTGTCTTCAACTCATCTAACTAATTGGTGGGTGTTATGAAAATGTTAACAGTCTACTTCAAAGCTTTGTATTTGACATGAGTTTCCACTTGATCCACTTGAGACGTCATTCACTTGAGAGATGTAGATACCGGAGAAAATATAAAAAAATATTGAAATGAAATGTAGATTTACTAGAGACATATATATATTTATATAAAGGAAAAAGCTAACTTGTGCCCTTAAGGCGCATGTTAAGAAAACCAAATATATAAATAGAGTATTAGAAATTGTCCATTTAACATCTAAAACGTTTAAAAGTATATTTTCTCATTGCAAAATGTATTTTCATTTCCTTTTTTAGTTCTTAATTGTGCTCTTAGGACACAAGTTAGCATGACCCTTATATAAAATATGGTGCAATATTACCCCCATAAATTATTGGTGTATTGTACACCACATAAAACATAAAAGACAATTTATATAACGTTAGTGATATATTGACCACACAAAAAAAATGTTGGTGCATTACTAGCCAAAGATAAATGTTGATGCATTATTGACCACACAAAAAAGGTATGAACCCCCAAAGAAAGTATCGATACACTATAATATTATATCCTATCTAGTGAAATTGCTTATTCATCTTCATTGTCCACCGAAATCTGAATGCCTTCATTTGTTTCTTTTTTGGGTGGTTGGTCTCCTCTTTCAATATCCATAAATTCTTGAAGAAAAAAAATTGTATCTCCACAAATGTATCTTCCCATTACTCAACTTCATCTTTGTTGTATAGTTTTCACGTCGACCATGAGGGAGAAAGTGGATACCCATCCTTCAGAAATACATGATTAAAATGATTGAATATTAATCCAAGGTAGATATATGATAGAGATGAAGTGGTGATAGAGGACTGTTGTACAAGTAAGGTTTGTTAGATATATGATAACTCTGAAAGAGCTCGTAACTTGTGTTTGAGAGAGAACAACAATTAACTATCATTCAATAGCAAACGATGGTTAACCACCGTTAAAGGTATTTTCAAAAGTTCAAGGTGCTTATGAGCAATCCTACGTGCCTAAAGAACAATCTCCATTTCAACTATTATATGTGGAGACCCAAATAAGGTTTCAACACTATGAGATGAGTTTCCATGAGAACCCTATGACACATCAATATTTGGAAAACATGAACACCATGTGGCTTCCTGGTTATGGGAAGAAGATATATTTGTTTATAACAAGACAATATGGAACTCATGTAACTTTATTTGTAATTTAATTGTTACAAAATATACTTTATCTTAACATTCACGGGTTCATAAAATATATGGTTAATTATTCAAATTGACTTTATAATATACTTGAAGTTTAAAAAATGACTATGTATCAAAAACAAAAATCCATTCCTTGTAATTTGAGATTCTTAAAAAAATATTTCCTCTATTTTTCCTTGCAGACATAAAGTTCAGAAAAGTGACATGGATGTTGAATTTTGTCATGATTGTTTGCATGCATAATTATAACAATAAAATATGACTTTCCACATAAAATCAGAATTTGATATGTTGTTTGGAGAGATGACCATCACATTAAATGATGTGTCACCACTTTTGCATATTCCTTTGATCAATAATATCTACTCTCTACCAATTGATCTTAATGTTGAGATTGTTAATGTTATTATTACAATAATTAATCTAAATGTGTTTCATTTATGATTTGAACTCAAATTTTGTGAATAGTTTGTTATAATAACTTAATCTCGTTAACCTCTTGTTGTTAACTTAATGTCATTAATCAGTTGAGTTAAATTATTTATTTAAGTATAATATAAACTTAAAACACATTATATTATTCTGTTCAATTCAATTAAACGATGAAAATATGCTCCCTCGGTGACAAAAAAACATTAGGAAAAGTGATCTACTAAGTCAAATGTATTTGGTATGAAATTTAGCCAAAATCATATGACTTTTTGCACCATTTTTTTTTTACATTTTAGAAAAAAATGTCATATGTAATAAAAGAAGACAAACAAGCTATCAAAAAAATGAAAAACAATGAAACTCATTATACAAATTAAAACATCTCATCCATATTATTGCAGATTAAAATCAATTACAAAAGGTGATGAAACTATGATCTCTCATGGGATATTCTCAAACTTTTAAACAAGGCTTATAACAAAAGCATCTCTGACGGAAGCCACGACAATATCCTTCTGTGAAACCCTCTGTTAAGCACACAGTAGCACAATTTTGATCACTTAAACATAGTCCTCTAAAACTGTGACTTTGAGACACACATTTCCTTGCCTCTACCACCATAATTGACCCCATCTCTGTCCAATTTATATCACAAAATCCGCAACACATGAAAATTTAAAATAACTTTTACAAAACTAAAATTAAATGAAAATCAAATCACACAATGTATCAAATAAACAAATATTAAACACAACCATATAATATATTATTATTGTTATTATTATTATTATCATTGTTGTTATTATGATATGTAGTAATTAAGTGTGTTTTTTAGGGAAATAAACTCACAATTCATTTCATCTGCAATCAAAGTGTGTCTATATATATATATATGACGGTATACAGATGGAAGCTAACATAAAATAGGGCTATATTTGTTAAAGCATAAGTGTGTTATAGTACCAGTTAACTAACTAATAAATTATGTAGATCTACATTCGTTAAATCATAAGTGTGTTACAGTAGCAATTAACTAATTATTTGAGATTGATGAAATAAAATTAGTTAATTGAGATAAAAACATTAATAATGGTATTATTAATTAAGTAAGCATCAAGAAACACCCACCTATGGCCACCAAAAGGAAATGGAAGAGAAAGATGGTGCGAACTGAAAGGATTGGAGGAGTCATATAGGAGGAGACTGTTTCAAAAAATAAAAAGAGAACTAGTTGAAACTTGTTGAATGTGAAATGCAAATGAAGCTAGTTTGTCTTAAATAGGGTAAGAAATATCTTCTTTTCTTTGGAGGGGAATAAAGGTTCTTTTCTATTTTCTAATAAATGGTCTCTTGATATTTGTCAATGAATGAATATTTTATGCATACCGCATATAATATTTCAGATATTTGTCAATGAATGAATATTTTATACATACTGCATATAATATTTTAGATTGTTTAAAAAAATATTTTTTAGAAGTTTCTAATTGCCTTGGTTAAGAAAACATAAAATGGAAATTTTGGATTGGAAATAATAATTTTTGAATTTTCAAAAAGTTGACTTAAGTTGCATTTTTCAAGATAAAATTTCTAAATTTGTTTCCTTAACATGTTCCCTTGTCAAGATAAATTTTTTAAACTTGTTTCCTTAACAAGTGTTTTAAGACACTCTTTAACATTTTCACACAAATATAAAGGTTTTGATATATGTACTTCCTCAACCAATAAATTAACGATTAATTGTATGAATCAAAGAATTATTTGTCAACTTTTGTATTTTTTAAAAACATCATTTTTTTGTCAAAAAAAAAACATCATTTATTTTCTATAAGCATTACACAATTTTTTTAATATTTTATCTAAAAAATATTCAATATTTAGTATTATGAGTGATAAAAATTAAATTTTATTTCAGCGACGCTTTTGGACTTTGGTAAATATAAATTTTATGGAATAAAATTGGATTTTGAGGTTCACCAGAATTAAGACATACCTCAAAGTTCAGAGAATATTGTATACTTACATATTATCTATTAACGAGATATTTATGTTGATAGTGAGTATGCTTAACAATCATGCTCTTGTGATGTATGAACTACCTCCTTCTTAACTATATGGATGAACCACTTTAAGCACAAAATGAGGTACATATTGAATGATTATATATTTTAATTTCGATATAAAATATCTTGGTTTAAATATCATCCACGTGTCATGTGTTACATGTCATTAAATTTTATGACACATAGGTTGATTAAGAAAATTGCAATTGATATCATATGCTAAAAAGTATTGCATTTTTAAGGATATAAAAATATTACATATTATCTTTTTTTGAAGGAAAGAATATTACATATTATCTTATCATGATATTATATATACATATACATATAATATATATATGATATTATTTAAAAAAAAAATATGTGGTCAAAATGAAGTACTATTACTGAAATCAATTTATCAACAAATAAGGAGACGATAGTCAGTGCTCGTGTATACGTTTTTGTATTAACTTTCTTATTATAATTGAAATGTTATAATCATCCTTTCCTAGAAAAAAGGTATGGATGGAAATTGATTATATCGAGTTAAACTTTGTAAGATTTAAGTTTATCATGATTAGAAAATTTAACGCTAAATCTAGCATCTTATTTGTCAATGACTTATTTTTTTAGGTCCTAGTTTATATTTTTTGAAAGACTTATATGATATGTTAATTAGTCTACTTAAAAACATATTTTATGTTAATATTTTTAAATAAATAATCTGAAATATTAATTAAATAGACTAACAATTTAACATGTCGATGAAATTTAGTTCAAATTTCCTCTCAAATAAAATTAGATTTAGTTCAAATTTGAGTTTTACATGATCATTAAGATGTTATATAAAATCCAACTCTCTGTGGACCATACTTTTTAAATCATTAGTTTTTTTCATAAAAATACGATCAAACATGAGAATCTTTTTTGTATCTGATTGACTTTTGATTGGTCATTACGAAAATGTAGAAGGTTTTTCGTCAACAAGAAAATAACATAATTAGAATGATCGACAAAATTAAGCATTTAGGGTTCGTTTATTGGCAACGATAAGAGACAAGACATGATAATTGTGTCTTATCACATCTCAAAATAGTTTTATACCCAATTATGAAATATGAAACAACCCAAAATAAAATGAAAATATGTGAAAAATTACTAAAGACAATAAAGTATGGTTATTTTAAAGTCAATTTTATACTCTAAATTAAAAAATTAATAGTAAAATATTTAAATTTAATTATCATTGACATTTAAATTATAAAGAAATGAAATTATTTTTCTTCAGCGGTGGTTCAAAATTAGTATATATCATAAAAATATTTATTTATGTTAAATTAAATTAAAGTGTAATGCATATTTAATTATGGGTCTTGTTAACAAGCTTGGAAGTGGAGACGTTGTTTGTTTGCTTGGGAGGAGGAGAAGGTGCGGGAGTGTTGTGATATTTTAACTAATATTGTTTTGCAGCCTAATCATTATGACAGGTGGATTTGACACTTACATGCTTCCAGCAAATATACCGTCACTAGTGCTTATAACCATTTGCTAACACCAACTATCAACAACTTGTCAGCATTTCATACGTCAGAAATCTGGAACAAGGAAGTGCCCCTGAAAATTAGTCTCTTTGCTTGGCGTCTGTTGCGGGATCGGTTACCAACAACGGACAACCTAATTAAAAGACACATTGTTCTTCCAAATGCTCAGTTATGCGCGGGTGGATGCGGTATGATGGAGGATGCAAAACACTTATTCCTCTCTTGTGATTTTTTTGGTAAACTTTGGTATGGTATTTCTCATTGGCTTAGTTACCACATAGTGTTTCCTGAACATGTGCCAGACCATCTATATCAATTTGGCACCTTAGGAGGCTTTTCAAAAAACAATTGCTCCGCTTTTCAGCTTATATGGTTATCTTGTGTGTGAGTGATTTGCCTTGAAAGGAATGCTCGTGTTTTTCAGCAAACAGAAGCTTCAATTACTCAATTGCTAGATAACGTTAAGCTTCAATCTTACTGGTGGCTGAAAGCAAATCGTCCTAGTTTTGTTTTCTCCTACCATTCTTGGTGGTTAAACCCTTTACCTTGTTTGGGAATTATTTTGTAACAGAGTAGCTCTCTTTTTTAGTTTTCCTGTTTTTGTTCCCCGTTTTTACTGTTGTATTGTATTTGATACTCTTTCAGCTGGGTTTTCGGCACTCCTTGTGCTGAAATCTTCAGGCTTTCAGTAATATATCTCATTTTAGCTTCTTCAAAAAAAACAAGTGCCCTTAAGGCACTTGTTAAAGATTCAAAAAATAGAAACAATTGATAACTTTTACGTAGAAAAAGTTACTTTTTGATGTTTTAATTGTTGAATACACAAATTTCAAGACAAAATTTTCAATTTAAACTTCTTATCAAGTGCCCTAAGGGCACTTGTTAACATTTCTCTTTAATTATTAAGGGAGAGAGTTGTAATTTAAGCATCTTATAAGGAAGGGAAGTATAAATTTTATTTTTCAAGGGAGGAGAATGTATATATATTTTAACATAAGAGGAGATGAGAGTAATTCACGCTCGAAGGAAATGTAATTTACTCAAAAAGTTATAAACTATTTCCTTGCTATCATAAAAAGCAATTCTAGATCTCTAACTCAATCACTGTATACCATGCCATGCCACGCACAAAAACAATGAGTGAATAGGTAAAATAGACCATTATTTTTTGCAAATCGACAAAATCATATTAATTTTTTTAAAATGTATAGTCTCTATTTTATGGTTAAGGACTATATTTGATGTAATACATGAATCGAAGATGTAACCCTCACTCTTGATCACACATCAATGTACACTCCACTCCACGCCATAAACTAATTTCCCAAGTGTTGCACGATTGCCATTATTGACAAATTTATTTATAAGAATGCCTAAATTGCATAGACAAAATCAATCTCAAAAGAGCTAATATTGATATGAGATCAATGTGAATGAGACTATTTCAAATAACATTTTACAATTTTGGAATGTATCGGTAATTCACAAATCTAAATGACTATTTTGACCATACTTACAATTTTTAAAGATTAATTTGTCTTTTCAATTCAAAAAGAAGAATCAAACAATATGAAGTTCTGAAGAAGAGTATCCAATGACAAAGCAACTTGAGACATGACAACAAGCCGTCTTTAGTTTCTATATTTTATGTAATGTAAGCACAAGATGTTAGTTATATTCAACACTTGTAGAGTGGCGCTTAAATTTTATCGAACAAAATGCTTTTACATGTAATATTTTATTGACAAACTGAAAAATAAAATCACTGAACCTTAGCATTACTCACATATATTCCTTGTCAAGAAAAATCTTAGCTTCGTTCACATAATAATAATATAATAACTAATAATAACAAGTCTACTTTCGATTCTGTTTTAATCTGTAGAAGTTTCTCAATTAATATAATAATTAGTAACATGACCTCCTCATTTGTCTCACTTTCCACCATTTTCCAATTCCTTGCACCTTCAAATACAAATCACCATGACTTCTAATTTTTAAGTTACTAACTGAGAATCACATGGAACTAAAGGTTGGTGATGATGGTGAGACAAACAGAAAACAATATGGGAGTGACCTGTTTTGGTGGCTAACAGTTTCCATCGTAGCGATCCTTGTAGTAGGTGCCGGTGTTTTTACTATACTAACTAACTTTCATCATCACTCTCAATCTCATTCATCTCAACCCTCCAACATCGTTCCGAAATATGCTTCTTCTCTTCAATTAGCCCTCCAATTTTTCGACGTCCAAAAATGTAACATAATCTAATCTTATCTATTCTTAGATACCGTTTAGATCGACTTGCATTAACAATTATCAAACTCTTTGAGAGAGATATGTTCATAAACAGTTTTCAGGATAGTTTATGGAAACGGCTTATAACTTGTATAAAAACAGTTTGACTTCACTTATATATAAGCACTTATGTCAAGAGCGCTTATCCTTTAAGCGTTTAATTAAGTTGTTTATGAAAGAGAATTTGGAATCGAGCATCTAATAATGTGCTAAACATTTGCAAAATATGAATGAAAATTTTCGAAGTTATAAATTTTATTGAACATACTTTCTGTTATTGAATGAGTATAACAGAAGGTGGTGTATTTTGTTGTATTATGCAGCTGGTAAGGTACAGAATAATAGGGTTTGGTGGAGAGGGGATTCAGGGTTAAGAGATGGAAGTGAAGAGAATTTGGATTTGTCGAAAGGATTGTATGATGCTGGTGATCTTATGAAATTTGGGTTTCCAATGGCTTTCACTGCTACTGTCTTGTCTTGGGCTATTCTTGAATATGGACATAGCATGGATGCAGTGAAGCAGCTGGACTATGCACTAGAATCACTCAAGTGGATCACTGATTATCTTGTTAATGCACATCCTTTCGCTGATGTCCTTTACATTCAGGTCAACTTTTTGTTTCAAGTTTCTGCTTTCAGTCTGTAATTGCTGTTGAGATCATAACTAGGGTTTTGATTATAGGTCCGTGATCGCGTTCTGGGCTTGATATAACAATTTTTGAGTTAGAAAATATACTTCTGGTTTTCCTTGCCATTGTTTTCTTGGATAAATGATAAACTTTGGGATTTTCTGCTTTGTGTGATTGAAGGTAGGGGATCCTGAGGTGGACCACAATTGCTGGGAAAGGCCTGAAAACATGACTGAGAAAAGGCCACTCACTCAAGTTAACTCATCTTTTCCAGGAACAGAAGTTGCAGCAGAAACGGCAGCTGCACTTGCCGCAGCATCTTTGGTTTTTAAGGAGATTAATCTCACTTATTCTGAGATTCTTCTTGAACATGCTCAGCAACTGTTTATTTTCGCTGATACATACAGAGTTTCCTACAGTGTCAGTATCCCTCAAGTTGGAAAATACTATAACTCATCTGGTTATGGAGATGAACTTTTATGGGCTAGTAGCTGGCTCTATCATGCAACAAAGGATCCATCATACCTAAGTTATGTGACAGAGAAGAATGAGAATGAATTTGGTAGTTTGGGAAGTGTATCTTGGTTTAGTTGGGATGATAAACATGCTGCAACTCAGGTATGTAGCACCGATGCTACAAATTAATAGTGCATCCAGTGTCCGACACCGACACATGTGATTACATTTAACTATACCATTTTCTTAAATTTTCACCAATGTCAACATGTTTGAGTCAGTGGCATGTTCAATGACTATTTCTATGTCACTGTTTCATAGAATAAAAACTTCAAGAAATAGTTTTGAGCTAAACATAACCGGGAGACAAAAATCACACACTCAAAATGTAACAAAACCTTTATTATATGTTAAAGTTCAGTTCTTGATTAATGAGCTAGGAATATTCATTATTGTGATAAATTTTCTCATGCATTTTGTGTGACATTGAATTAGGTTCTTTTGTCCAGAGTAAACTTCTTTGGTGCTAAAGATATCCCAGATGCAGAGAACCTTGACCTTCAAAAGTACAGAGAAACTGCTGAAATGCTCATGTGCCAGCTTCTACCAGATTCACCAACAGCCACAACCAACAGAACCAAAAGTAGGATTCATTTCTTCCCTGTAGCATTTCCATAGTCCATGTGCATTCAGTTATGTTAATTCAGAAAAAAAGCTTGCTTGCATTTTAAGTCAATTAGGCATGTTATTTTTGAAACATAGACATGTACATTTGACACTTTAACACCAGTAAAAATTTGAGAAAATGGAATAATTGAACGTAATCACATATGTGAGACACCAGACATGTCTTCAATCTAAAGTGTTGATGTTTTAGAGGTTGTTACTCAAACAAACTTTGATTGCAAAACAGGTGGACAAATCTGGGTGGTACCATGGAACTCTTTGCAGCATTCAGTGGCTTCTGCATTCTTAGCTATTCTTTATAGTGATTACATGTTGACATCTCAAACTGAAGATCTATATTGTAGTGGGAAAATGTATAAGCCAGTACATCTCCGTAAATTTGCAATTTCTCAGGTATGCATGTCTATAAAAATGACATCAATCATTTTATATCCTTATCATCAGGTCTGTTTTTAATTCGAATTCAAAATTTCTTCATCAGTCAACTCCCACATATTTTTATAGGAGACTGACTTCCTAATGCACCTGTGTGCAAACTTCTAAAAGAAGTATGCAACCATGACTTCGAGGTTATTTTATGTTTGCACGCACGTTTGACTGCATTTTTTCACAATATCAAGGATTGTGGCATGATTACGATCGACGTGATGTGACCATGATTTAAAACCTTTCTAATGTGATTATCTAAACTCAACATGGTTTGACGATACTAGCAACTTGGATTTATGCTTACGTGATTCTATAAACTCGGCATGGTTTAAAGATTACTAACAAGTAGGCTTTATGCTTGAATTGATCCTAATATTATGTTATTGTGTCACTCCTGAAAAATGGCAAATTAAAACAGGTAGAGTATGTGTTGGGAGAAAATCCAATGAAGATGAGTTTTCTTGTGGGATATGGAAGTAACTACCCTAAATATATACATCATAGAGGATCTTCAATTCCAGTTAATGCTAAAACTGGGTGCAAGGATGGATTCAAGTGGTATGACTCACCTCAGCCAAATCCTAATGTGGCGTTTGGAGCTATAGTAGGTGGCCCCTTCTTCAATGAGACATATAATGATTTCAGGAACAACTCAATGCAGGCTGAACCTACCACTTACAGTAATGCACTTTTGGTTGCTCTCCTCTCTGGCTTGGTTGCCAGCTCCTCAGTAGTTTCGTCTTTCTAGAATCCATATATATATGTATATGATCCAATTTTGTTGTGGCATGTGTAAATAGTAAATACTCAACCAATTTAGCTTTAACTGACATCAACATCTCCCTGCATGCCTTCTAGATGAGATGCTATCTTCTCTTAGTTTTTTTATAATAGGAAGTATCCACTATCCACCGTCATTTATCAGCGACTAATCGCTGTCAAAAGTTGTTGGGCACACAAGGGTTGATTCTCCCCTCTCAATCCAATTTTTTCTATACACAAGAGTCTGGGACCAAATCTCTAATCACTTGCAAAAGATGGCTGCGTTTCTTACCACTTGAATGAACTATGTTGGTATCTTCTGCTTAGTTTGAGCAAAAAGAGTACATGTATAGAGCTTGTATATTCTGTTTCATAAAAATGCTTGTCAATAAACTTTTTTGTTTGGAATTATTCTTGTTTTTGTTACAAATACTATATTACATCATTATTAGTTATTACATGAATAATGAAACGAACAAATGAATTTAATCGTCACAAATGCTATATTACTTAAAAAAGAAAAAACTATACCAGTGTAAATTGATAATTGTTTAATAAAAGCGTGTAAGATTTAGAAAAGAAACGCATAAGAAACTAATTTGTTTCAATCTAACAGTATCCTTCCTCCTAAGTAACCTTTCACCAACAATCCACCGCCATAACCACCATGGAAAACCCTCCAACCAGCATCCAAAACATCATAATTCCATGGCTTTGCATTCAAACTCACTAAGAAAAGCTTCAAAGCTCTGATCCAAAACAAACAACCTCAAAAAGAACCTTCGCAGATGCACTAAACAATGTTTGTGATATTCCGGTTTTCACAGCTACCTCAGCCAGTAATCAAAACAGATAGAATAGCAATCAAGATACCAGAAGATGAATACCAAGCTGGACTTTTTGCATGCAAGCACAATTTCAATGGAAGAATGTTGTGGCCTAAAGGATCAACACCCTTGAAGATGATTGACTTGAAAAGCAAGTTATCTCCTATCTGGAAATCACTTGGTACGTGGGGAATCATGCAAGCCTTCACTACGGGGTTGAAAACCATAAGCTCAGATAATGGAATAGAGTATAAAATAATGATTTTGACAAGTTTTGTGAAGAATATGGGATTGAGCACCAACTTACAGCGCCTTACACTCCACAACAAAATGGTGTGAATGAGAGAAAAAAATATAAGCATTATGGAGATGGAAAGATGCTTGCTAAATGGAAAAGATTTTCTGAAAAAGTTGTGGGCAGAGGCTGCAAAAAACTGCAATTTTTTGTTGAATATGCTTCCTACAAGAGTTATGCATAAACAAACTCCTTTTGAAACTTGGTTCGTTACAAACCAAATTTACAAAGTTTAAAGATTTTTGGTTGTGTTTGCTTTTATTTTGTACAACAGGTTAAAAGAGAGAAACTTGATAAGAAGTAACAGCAGAGAGTTTTATTGGCTATAGCGACTCTTGCAAAGCTTATAGAGTTTTCCAACCTCAAAATGGAAAAAATCTTGTAAGCAGAGATGTCAAATTCATGGAGGACAAACAATGGAAATGGGAAGAGCCAGTAAAGAAGGTGGTTCCATAACCTTTACGATATTATGATGATGACGTAGATGATGTCCTGATTAGAGGTAGAAGACCTTTATCTGAGATATATGAAAGAAGCAATGTTGGGAAAGAGTTAAAGGCTGAAATGCTCAAAGTATTAGAGATGACAGACCTTGGTTTGATGTCTTATTTTTGGGTCATGGAGGTGAACCAAGATTGTGATGGAGTTTTCATATGCCAATAGAAGTATGCAAAGGAAATACTAAAAAAATTGTACATGAAAGATTGCCGAAGCGCTACAACTCCAATGAATCAAAAGGAGAAATTCAGCAAAGATGATGGAGCTGGAAAAATTGTTGAAAGTAAAAATAGAGGCTTGATTGGTTGCTTGATGTATCTGAAAGCCACTAGACAAGACATAATGTATGTTGTAAGTGTGCTTTCAAGGTTTATGCATTGTGCTAGTGAAATACATTATCATGCTCTCAAAAGAATCATGAGATACATCAAAGTGACAACTAATTATGGCATCAAGTATACATGATGTCCAAAGTTTAAACTTGTTGGGTTATTGTTTCAGTTTTGGGTCATGCCATGGGTGTTCTCTTGGTGTTCAACGAAGCAATAAGTCATATCTCTAAGTACAGCTGAAGCAGAATTTGTAGCAGCAAATGCCATAGCCCACTGTTAATCAAGCAATATGGATCAGGAAAATACTTGTTGATTTGCACATGAAGCAAAATGAACCAACTTAAATTTTTGTTGATAATCAAGCTGCAATTGCCATTTCAAATGATCCTGGTTTCCATGGCAAAACTAAACACATCATGATCAAGTTATAACACTTGCGAGAAGAGCAAAAGCTTGGCGAGATAAAATTGACTTACTACAAGACTAATGATCAAGTGGTTGATGTGTTAACAAAGGCTTTAGTAAAAGCGAGATTTGAAATATTAAAAGACAATCTGGAACTCCGCAGCAACTAAGGCAAGGAGGAGATTTGTAGAAATTGCCTTAGTATTTTCATTTATGATATTAACAAGTTTTTTTCAGAGACATTAGTGAGTTATTTTTCAGTTATGATTTGTTTTCAAGACAGTATTTTGGGGATTTTCTTTTCTATTTTCAGTTGTGTTTTAGCTCTACTTATAGAGCAGTGAAACAATCAAAATAATGCATAGAAAGGTAATGGTATTAGGCTCTAATACAAATACATGCTATTGACTACTCATTCCTTGATAAAGCAAAACACTGTTCAAGGCAATTGCTTATTCTATAGCCCAAGTGGTATATATAACCACCGAAATTCTATTGTGTCTCCAACCTATTTCTATTGTGTCTATCATTTATCTTCATAGACTCCTATAAATATTGGTGACATACAGACACATCAGTCTTCAAATCACACAAGAGAAAACAATAAAAAACAAAAAATGAGACAATACATCATCCCAAATTGAAGCAATATCCTCAAGATATTGATCCTTTAGTCTCTAAACATCTACTATAGAATCCAATGACTTCTGTTTCAAAGGGTTGAACCCAATGGCAAACCGCGAGATTCTGCAGAATCCAAGGGAACTCCATACCTTTTGATCAACGGCTTGCGCTGATAAAGACTCCCCATATTGATCAATATGTTAGAGAAGGCTGACACAACATAAAACTTGATCAATGGAGGAACATAGTTCAAAAACCAACAGCTCCGCCACCGATAGCAGAAACACCTTTACTTTTTAAGGCTTCAATTATGGGCAGCGAGCGACAGAAATTTGAGTAACTGAACAAGCTTGTCTAAACTATGCCATAACTATATCGTATATTCAGGAAGGAAAAAAAATATCAATCAAGCTGCATGTATATCCCGAGGGGAATTTTTTTCGACTCACGTGAGCTTCCAACTGAATAAAAGACATAAGATATAGAAATTAAACAACGTGACTCGCATAAAACATGCATAGAACCAGTCAGGGTCCTTTAAAACATTTCTTCTTAACCAAACCAGCACCTAAGAGTTAAGACGGCCATTTCAGATTTCTCACCATCAAAATCAAATACAGAACATTAAGGATCAATAAAATATTTAAGCAAGTTTAATAACCAAACATATTAGAAGCATTAGCTTTTTGCCTTTCTCTTGGTAGTTGAGAGGGTTCTTGAACTACATGAATCATTCTAGGTGTCACCAACTCTCCCTGTCCAATTTGAAAGTGATATCTATGTTTTCCTCATCCACAAGATTAACATTCTGCAAATGTGAATACTCATGCTCACTGTCAACAATGTTGTGATAGTGGAAATAATTTGTTACCTCAATCTCTTTTGTTCATATCTTTGCGTTATCTGCTCTTTAATAGTTACAGAGCAAGGAACAAGGATTTGTACTAGAAATGCATCCAGAGTCACCAGGAAAAAAATCAACATAACTCGGGAAATTCTTGAAGAAACTCAACACCAAAAAAGAGTCAAATAACACCAAACTGTTTGCATTACTTTGTATATATTATATAAAAATTAGACAATTATAACGCAGTTAGCAAATACACAATACGAAATAAATTAACTTCTCAGAAAAGTAAAGCAGAAAACGAAAAACGTCTTAAGTTTAAAACTCATAAGAGCAATTTCAAAATACTAGGAAACAAGGCATCCATGACGCAAGAAAAGTTTCCTTTTTTCGTCACTGAAATCATAACGAGGTGGAGCAGTTATCTTTCTCAACGATGGCCTTGAAAATACCATTTTATCAACAATATCAGCATGCACTTCACCGCAACCCCTTAAATTGATCTCCCTAAGTTGTATACAGTTTTTCATCACATGCTCCACCCCTTTTTCTGTGACAGATTTACAAGACACCAATAACAGTTACAAAAGCCCACTGCAACTCTTTGAGATCACATAGAGTGTTTCATCATCAACCCTTGTATATGACAAGTTTAACACCTCCAGATTGGGAACTTCGAAGTTCATTCCAAGCAGCTTCACTTGAAAACAGCCGGTGAAATTCAAATGCCTGATCTCAGACCATCTTAAAACTTGACAAATACCTTCTTCAGATATGTTATGGCAATTCCTCAAATCAAGCAGTTGCAAATTAGGAAAACGGAAGCAAGCATTTTGATGTTATGATATGTTAACCATGAATTTTAAGAAACTTTGAGGGCTTACATCACAGTCTTCCGATTTGAAATTCAAACCGGAAAAGGAAGAAGACCTCAAAGTTGATCTCTCACAGAGCGAATTAGCAATACCAGCGTTGGTTATTCCAGGACAATCAAGTATGACAACCTCTTCGAGAAGCTTCCACTTGTTGAACAAGTGGAAAAGTGATTGATCATTAATATAGTGATGAGTTGTGAGATTAACCTTCCGGAGTTTAGTAAGTGCCGTTGAAAGAGCCTCTACTCCATTGCGTAAGCTTTTATAATTCTCTAACTTTATGGGATTAGAGAGATCAAGTTCTTCGAGCAAAGGGAACTTCCCTGAATAACATTGAAACTTCATATACAAAATTCTATAATAATGCCTAGATTTTTTTACTTTTGTTACAACTAAGGTCTAAGGTAGTCTTGATCATATATAGCATTCACTTAAAACTGTAAAAACTTGATTACCAAAACAACAGTAAAAATATATTATGAAAAACTAGGGTTATTTACATGGCATACAGATTTGTGTTAATGCACCAGTAATGTCCCATCTTTTATTCGCTGATGACTGTTTTTTATTTTTCAGGGAAACTGAATCTGAAGCGCATATTATGAAAAATATACTAATGACATATTAAGCAGCATCAAGACAAGCAATAAATCTACCAAAGTAAGAAATTTATTATAGTATATCGGTCGTACAATCAATGCACAACTCCATCATGCAAATTCTTGGTGTTCAAGCAATCCTAGGAATAGGCAAATATTTAGGGCCGTCGTCTATGATTGGAAGAAACGTGCAAGCAACAATTGGGTATATTAAGGACCAAATCTAAAAGAATTAATTCATGGAGCAACAAATGTTTATCAAAGGCGGGGCGTGAGGTAAGATAGAGTATATTTTACAAGTTATATATTTTGTCATATATAATTAGCGTTTTTCTTCTTCCAAAAACTTTGATTGACGTTGTTGGAAAGATGATGAATGCATTATGGTGGGGACATAGTGGATCAACAAATAAGGGTATCCATTGCATATCATGGGAGAAATTATCGGTTCACAAGAATTTTGGCGGTATGAGCTTCAAGTTATGTAAGGCTGGTTATGTGTCCTGATTATATAAGGCTTGTTATTTTCCAAGAACGAATTTCTTTGGGCCGAAAATAGGTACAAGCCCAAGTTATGTATGGCGAAGCATTTTTATTGTCAAGGATGTCGTGAAAAGTGGTGCAAGGTGGAGTATTGGTATAGGCTCAAGTATACCGCTAATAGACCAACATTGGTTAGGCTCAAGTGGGAGCATGTCGTCCACACAAACATGTAATGCATAATCCGCTCCATATGTGTCAGTTAGCTAATTGACCAGACATAAAAAAAGAAGTGGAAAAGTCATCTAATTTCTCATCTATTTGACTTGTACGCCACATATTTGATTGTGAATACTATGTTGTTTCACAAAGTTACTACGGATACATTGGTATTGCAAGGCGAGAAAAATGGTTGGTATTTTGTCTACAGTGCTTAAAGGATATGTTCAAAACTTATTAGAGATACAACCCATTTAAGGAGATCGGAGAATTGGGATCAAATATGGAAAATCAAAGTGTTGCTGAAGGTGAAAAATTTGGTTTTGAGGGTATGTCGTGATTGTTTTCCCACGCGTGTACGGTTCAACAGTCGAGGCATTGCATGTCCTTCTACATGTTTCATGTGTAGTGAAGCTACCGAAGATACATCAAATAGTAAACAAATATTTGCGATACATTAAAAAACATAGATAGATATTTATCATTGATAAGTATAATAACCACAGGATAAATATTTATCAATGATACATAAAAAAAATTATGGGTAAATATATGTCAATGATATATAAAAAAAATTGGGTAAATAATTGCTTGCCGCTGATAAATATTAAAAAATCATTGGACAAATACTTGTTTTTCATAATGTAAAAAAACAACAAATATTTGAAACAAAAAGGTCAAATCACCTTCAAATTTGTAAAAGTTAATCATGAGAATTTAATGTACATATTTAAAACCAAACTATAATGATCATAATCATCTTATTAAATTGAGTTGTGCGATATCAAGCGACTAAATTTATCCAGAATTCATAGCAAGCATAAATCAGCCAATGAGAAAAGAGAGTTGGGCAGAAATCAAGGAATGTTGGTGTAAATAAATAAGGAGTAATGCTATATCTCGCGAGAGATATAGCTCGCGAATTCACGAAAGCACGCACATTGTGTTTTTAACAAACAAGAGGGCTCAATAAACAACTCCACACATATCAGCTATACAAGTTTAATCCACTCTCACATACATAATATTTACTACACTAACATGTCACTATTGCAACAACAAGATCACATTCCTTTTTCTTTCTTTTTTTAGAGATTTTACTTGTTTTAATTTAGATAAATAATTATTTTAGTTTTTAAATGTGTGAAAAAAATGGTTCTTAATAGTATTTGTTTTAAGAACGTAATATTTTTAGAGTTTAATGATATGATGGGTTGACAGTTCAAAACATCTTTGCACACACAACCAATCAAAATATTTAGAATTACCACGTCAGTTAATATTTTTAATTTATGTGGCAAATCTAAATGATTTAATTGGTTGTGTGTGCAAAATTATTTTGGACTATCAACCTACCACCATTAAACTCATATTTTTATTCAATTTTTGAACTATTGTGGATGCAAAATTATTCGTTAAATTATTGTAATCGATTTCGTTTAACAACTCTTTTTCGATAATAAAATAAATCTATTCAATTTGTGTTGACACATTCTTGATTTTAAATAAAATATTTTTGTCCTCGTGAACTTAACTCAGTTGGTATGAATAATGCATAATATATGCAAGACCCGAGGTTCAAACCCCGACCATCACAAAAAAATAAAATGTTTTTATTTCTGTTTTGAAAAAAAAAATTCAGCAGACACAACAATTATATATGAGCAATATACACATTTAGAAAATAATCAAGTCTTTTTATATAATTAAGTATATCAATTGATGTTGATATATCAATTATCTTTTTATATACACATTTAGAAAATAATCAAGTTTTTTTTTC
>Ga0228711_1002001_pt1 | contig 30886 bp, 20 predicted proteins | sample MedpolnodulmetaG_2_FD_177996 | JGI IMG/M metagenome (GOLD analysis project Ga0228711, IMG submission 177996) | Root nodule microbial communities from Medicago polymorpha collected in Santa Monica, California, United States - brown nodules | ecosystem: Host-associated > Plants > Roots > Nodule... | reverse complement strand
TACACAAACAAGTATTGCTTTTATTTTTACCCAATAAATAAATGGTTTTTCATTATCTCCGTCTTTTTACTCTTTTTATTTGATATTAAAAGTATATATATAACAAACTCAACAAAATATTATTATATTTCTCAATGACACCAAAAATCTAGCAAATATAATATAATTATTTTTGTATGACACAACAATATAACATCTATAACAGCTAGTGATAGGATTTTAGCAAGTGTACTAAAATTATCGAAGTAATACTAATGATTGTATCCACGAGGATTGTTGTTAACTTCTACTTAACAATTTCATTATCAAAATGATGTATTAAATTCCAGGTTTCTCTAGGCAGTCGAGTTGGTATTTGTAACATAAACTGTGTAAAGACGGTAAAAGTTGGTTTTAGAAATTAATGAGAGGTGCGATCATACCAACACTAATGCATCGGATCCCATCAGAACCCCGCAGTTAAGCGTGGTTGGGCGAGAGTAGTACTAGGATGGGTGACCTCTTGGAAAGTCCTTGTGTTGCACCTCTCCCACCCTTTTCTTGTCAAAGAAAAAAAGAAATTAATGAGAAAAATATGGTTAAGACCTTTGAATTCTCTAATGTTCTTCTACGGTAATTTTCACCCACAATTCACTCAATAGTCATCTAATTTAACGACAGATTAACACGATAATTCTACTCAATCTCTTGACCTAGAATTCTCTCCGCAAGTGACAATCCCTTAATCTCTTAAGTGAATTCGGGACTATTGGAGATTTTAACAGTCTGTTAATCTATGAGTCACAACCTAATAATTTTCTATCTCTAGCTTAATTACTTAGGTTAAACCTATTACCTAAATCAGAGTCAAAAGTCAAGACTAATAGTCATTCAAGTTCTAAGATCAATTTGCATATTCAAGAAGCTAGTGCTAGTAGTCAATAATAAACATACAAACAACATTAAACACAATGTAATATGAATTAAGTTAAACTTTCATTGATATTCAAGGGAGTTCATACATATTAGGTTCCATAAAATTACATCAGATTACACTAAGTTTTAACCATAGAGAGATTAGTTACTAATGCAAAAGTAAAATCCATACATGTAAATGGAGGAGTGACTATGAGTTTTGATGGTCTTCCACCAGATCTGTAAAACTTCAGCTCCAAAATATGCCTTTTCTCTCTCCAATTTCAAACCCTTATTCAGAAAATTCGTGTTCCTTATATAGCCACGGGTAAAATCGGCCACCGAAAGTGTAAAATCGGCCATCGAAATCTCTATAAATCAAAATATATGTTCCCTGCTCCTGCGAAATCGGCGGCCGAAAATTGTCGAAACAAAATGGTCTTCCTGGCCTTGAAATTGGCACACGATTGTATGAAATCAGTACCCGATTTGTGCTTCTTGAGATTTACATCTTTTTGGCTTTTAACGCCCAAGATTACAATGAGTAGTTTCGCATTAAAAATACATAAAAAAAATGACTAAGAAAAGAGAGACGACAGAGTGTCATCAGCTAGCATTCAGATCGGCACCCGCATGTCCGCTCTTTTTATTGTGAAATTGAGTATAAATTACGAACAATACTTTTTATGATATTTTGATTAAAATTATTTTGATTTTGATTAAAATTATAGGTATAGATAATATATATTTTCTACTTTCATATTGTAACAAATTATACTTATATTTTTTAATGATATCAACAACATAACAATTATAATATAAATTCTTATCTTTTTGAATAACACCAACAAAATATCATTCTTATAGTCAAATTTTTGTAAGAGTATAATTAAAAGTGAAAAAATCAGTCCAAAACCATGTATTATCTATATATATAAAATCTTCTATACTATATCTATACCATATAAATATATTATTTATCTATACTATATATAACGAAAATATATAGGTTTCGGCTGTCATTTTCACTTTCAATTATACAATTAAACAAATTTGACTATAAAAGTGATATTTTGTTGGTGTCATTTAAAAAGATAAGAATTTATATTTGTTTCTTTAAAAAAAAATTATATTTGTTATATTGTTGTATCATTGAAAAAGATAAGTATAGTTTGTTACAATATGAAGTGCAAAATATCTATTATTTATACCTATAATTTTAATCAAAATCAAAATAATCTCAATCAAAATTTCATAAAAATTATTATTCGTAATTTATACGCATTAACGCAATATAAAGAGCGGATAGATGGTCACAAAGTGCCCTTTGCACGCTAGTACAAAGAAAATACATGAATTTGGGGTGACTTTTTCCTTTTTAATTTTACCCTTCATTTAATGTATGGAATTTACCATTTTATCCTTTTTATAATATTATTTAAACTATTAATTAAAAAAATAGTTAAATCTCAACTCCCCCACTAAAACAGGAACAAAATTATCTTAAAAATATATAAAGGAAATATGATATATTGGGCTGGAATTTTCATTATTTCAATTATACCCTTAAACAAATATTTCTATATTAATTCTATATTGTTGGTGTCATTGATAAAGATAAAAGTTTATATTATATTTGCTATATTGTTATGAAATTGAAAAGGATAAGCATGATTTATTACAATTAGACCCTGTTTGGTATGAACTTATTTTGAGCTTATGAAAAATAGCTTATATGCAAATAAATAAGATTTTATTTATAAATTCTCACTAACGAAAATTGTATCTTCATTATAAATAATACATAAACACTTATTTATTTAAGCTGTTTTATATAAGCTCTAAAATAAGTTAATCCAAACGGGCCCTAAGTCACAAACACATACTCCCCCCGTTCCTTTTTAAGTGTCTTTTTATGGTGAATTTTTCGTTCCTATTTAATTGTCGTTTTGGTATTTTAAAGGTATGATTTGTCAATTATACTCTTTGTCAATTAGTCTTATGTTTTTCAATAAAACTAATTAATGCTATATATTTGAAAAACTAAAGTTTGTTTTTTTAAACAAAGTTTGTTTGTTTTAAAACAAAATTTGTTTCTTGTTATCTTTAAATTTAAACAAAATTTTGTTAGCTATGATAATGGTTCCATGAAGAGTTAAAATTATATAAATAAGATGAGTAGTACTTATTAAAAATTTCATGTGCAAAGTAAAACAACAGATCTGAGAGAAAAATAAAATAAAAGACTCAATGTTCAAAAGGAATAAAGAGTGGAAGACTTATTGCAAATTATTTGTTATAAGAGAAAGATAAAGACGTAGAAAAATAGAAATTTGTTGGAGAAAGAGAGTAGTAACTAAAAATTGTTTCTTACATACTAAATTTATTAGAAAGATAAAGTGTGTGCAAAAAATATAGGTAATTATTAGTGGATTAAAATGAAGGTACAATAGGAAAAACAAATGTGCAAAAATACACTTTGCTATTTTTGTGTTAAAATTCTAAAACGACACTTAAAAAGGAACGAAAGGAGTATTATATAGACTAGCGTTTAGATGGGCACGCCCGTCTAAACTCTCTTCTTTTTGCGTTAATAAGTGTAAATTACGAACGGTAGTTTTTATAAAATTTTGATTAAAATTAATTTGGTTTTGATTAAAACTGTAGGTATAAATAATAGATATTTTATACTTTCATATTGTAACAAATTATACTTAATTTTTTCAATGATACCAACAATATAACAAATATAGTATCTTTAAAAAAAAATATAACAAATATAATATAAATTATTATCTTTTTGAATGATACCAAAAAAATAATGGTGAAAAAGATGGTCTACTTTTGATATATATATATAGTATAGATATTTTTAAAAATGAAATTCAAATTATTTTATTATTATTATGAAATTCTAATTTTACTAAAAATGGTCAAGATTATTATTAAAGTATTCCTTCTATTTTTTTATTTTTTTATCAATTTATTTCAAGTTTAAAAACGTATATGTTTACTTCCCTAAAAAAAACGTATATATTTCCTATAGTTAGTTTTTTTTACTAAGACTATGATTTGTTCTTAACAAACACTTGAAATTTAATTTGTTACTTTAGATGTTATAAATCTTTAACTACAACTTATTTTATCCATTATTTACTACTTTTTTTTTCTCCGAGATTCGAACCCCGGACCTTACATACAATATGCATTGTCCTTACCAATCGAGCTAACCTCACAAGGACATCCATTATTTACTACTACTAATCATACTTTTGCTTCTATTTTTTGTAGAAACAATCACTTTTTTAAAATCTATCCGTAAAATAAATAATAAATAAAAAACTATAAGCAGACTATAGATACAATTAAGGTTTTAAGATGTGTGATCCTTCAGATTAGAATAGAATTTTTGAATAGAAATTCAAATCAACGGAATATAAAAATTTATTAGCATACAAAATATATAGATTTATTAGAAAATATAGAGATAGATTCAAATGCACGTACTTCGGTTTGTTACGAGAGTTTGTTATCTCACTTGTATATTTATACCAACTTTGGGTCAAAAAATATACATTTTTTATCACTTGAAAATGATAAATTAATTAATTAAATTATTATCCGAAATTTGTTATGATCCAACAGAATTTTCAGGATATATGCGGTTGCTTAAGTCACTCGTTTTTTTGTAACAAACTCTCTCTATAAAGAGTTCACCCCACTCATTCTTTAAACACAGTTGATGATTCCTGTGCTTTTCCTCTTTTCTGCCTCCTTCGACTTGTGTTGACGAGTCTTAAACCATATTTTTTTGAGGTGTATATTATTGAACAATTACACAATGCATAATCAACAAGCCACGGTCAATGAACAACCTAGTAGCCAAATCAATCGTAATAAACAGGTGCCAATTGGCTTGTTGCTCCCTATCATAATTCCCCAACTTGCCGAACACAAAGCCATTGAACTTCAGACTTTATTGGACAAATTGAAGGTCTGTTTCTCAAACCAGTTTGGCTATCATGTCTTTTTTCCCTTTCTTTTGTGAACTACTAAAGTTTGTTGTGCGAGGCTTTTTCATATTACTAAGTTTTTGTCAATTTTGTTGTCATTTGTTCTAGAGAGATGAAATATCCAAAGATCAGTGTGTAAGGCTTTTGAAAGGGATTGTGGAGGATCAGATGATTAGGAAAGCATTAACAGAAGTGCAACAACAGGTAGGTAGAGTATGTGGTTTATGCAGCCTTACAGATGTTTTTTCTTAAGGTGATTGAATATAGATTTCAACGTTATGCTAAGAACCATTGTTTTTCTTGCAGATAAAATCCAGTACGGATTCTTCTGGACAACAGCACCCTGTAAGCATGCCAACTGTTACTTCAATTCCAGCACAATTTAATGATCCCCATGCAATAGTAAAACTTCATCCGAGAAGTATGAATGCTGCTGCAGACCATTCTCATAATACTTCTTCAGTTATCCAAGTGAAGACTGGGCCGACTTATTCAACTATGGACATTAGTACTAAAAAATCTCAGGAACATGATGTCCGAGCAGTGGAACCAACTCAATTACTACCATCCAGTTCTAACACCATTAGTCAAGAAACTGAAAACACCCCAGTTTACACACAAGGCTTTTATAATCAGCAACAACAACATATACATTTCCCATCGCCATATGAAATCAGTGGTGGCAACTTTAATCCTTTTTTGGGGAAAATCACTGGTTCATTATCATCTCTTAGACCACAACCTCAACCTCACAATTCACACAAAAGGAGAATTCCACATCAGAGCATTGGTCTAAATCACTTGGGTGTAGAACACCAGAGTTCATTCAATGATCCTAAGAGAATGCGAGGTGGATCAGTATCGACTGTGGTAAACAATACAGCATCACAACAAACTTTAAATTCCTGGCAACCATCAGCAGAACCTAATGACCTTTCTACTGAGCAGCAACAAAAGCATCATTTATCTAAATTGCATGGGCTGTCTTCTGTTAAATCTGGTCAAAATGAACAGGGTGGTGGTGTCAATCAAGGCATTGTAAAGGATCCCGCAGGGGAGGCGGAGGGTGAGTGGGAGCAGCAGGTTCCACCACCCGAGCAACAAGCTAACCAGCAAGAGCCAGCGGCACCGGAGGCCATGGGACAGGCCGTACTGCACCAGATATTGGATGTCTTCTGGGAGATTAGGACTGACTTCAGACGGCTAGAGAGCAGACTTGGTGCAGTAGAGGCCAGACTGAAAGACCTCGAAGAATATGTCATACAGAATCCGGGCGTGTCGATTATGAGTCCACGGAGCAGACAGTTAGATTAGGGCCCAAGCTCCTACTGTTTTGATGTTTTGCTTTATTTCATTTTGTTGTTACTTTGGTTTCCGACTGGGGGTGCTCCATTGTAAACCCCAAGTTACCTTTATGCCTGAACTTGAGTTAGTAATATCAGTCATATTTCCATTTGTGCCAAAACTGAATCCAATTCTTAATGATTCGTAAACTTCATTTCTAATTCAAATTTGAAATTCAGCTGTTTATTTGTCGAGTCTTCAATTGAATTTCAAGGACGGAATTATTTTAAGAGAGGTAGAATGTAACGAACCATAATTTTATATTTTTACTAATTCAATACTAGATTAAGTAACCCAAACCTTCAACTTTTGTACATTTCGCCTCTATTCTGTCATAATAATCGATTAATTGGCTTTAATGAATCTATTAATTCATTTTATGCCAAAATAATTGGTTCATTACCTGAGATTAATCAATTAGTTGTTATATGATCTTAGGTACTTGTTTTTGTAATAAATTCCATACCCAAGATCTCCCTTGTGCAACTAGTAACTACTTAAGTACTCAATTACTCATATAACATGGCAAGCACTTCAATCAGCCAACCCAAACATTTCAAAATAGAAGCAGTAAACAAATGGCAGCAGCCATGACAGGAATAATCAAACAGAACTTCTTCATTATTCACATACAAGTATAACTTATATTCTTCTTGTTATATGTTCATTAAGGAACAATCGTGCTCAATTTTCTTGTCTAAAGACAAGTTGACTTCTTTTAGCTTTGAGTTTTCAAGTACCATCAAATCTTTTGCTATGGTCAACCAAACTCAAACGTATGAGCTTTAGATTTAAAGTTCTCAAGAACCACCAAATCTTTTGCTATAATCGACCAACCTCAAATGCATGAACTTTAGCTTTGAGTTCCCAGGAACAATCTACACCAACCTTGTATGAGCTTTCCATGTGTAACTTCTCAGGTAGTCATATTGCACTCAAGAAATCAGGACATAGCAGTAAACCTTAACCTGTAGGAAATTACACTTGGTTGCTACTGTTATTGTTAGTGATTGACTTTGTTTGCAGAAATATGATCAATGACATTCCCATTCTTGGGCCTCTTGCTGCTACTATTGATGTCACTTTGTTTTATGATCATCTACTTCGGTTTGCTGATTTTGTTAGCTACTATATCGAGATCTCAAGAATGGTGTATTGTTTTAGTTCCTTAAGGTTCTTGATCCATGACTTTATGAACAAAATTAAACAAACATGTATTTAGATGCATGCTGATCAGTGATTAGTTTCTGTTATGGATTTTTAATCAATATTAAGGTGCTTTTTAGTTAACTTGTCAACAACTAAGAAGATCAGTTGTTGCTATATGGGTGCCCTAGTTGTTGCAGTTGCAAGCAAAGAGTGTAAATGAAATAAAAATTTGACTTAAAAAATAGTTAAAAGTCAATAGAAAATCATTGCTTTGGTGTTGGTACACGTGCACTCAGTGATTCTAGAGGTCGTTTTATAAAAGTAAGGACAGCTTGGTATGATGGTGTACTCACTCCAATGGAAGCAGAAACATGGGGACTCAAGGAAGCTACGATTTGGCTTGGTGAAATGGGGATGTCAAGTGTGTTGATAGAACTAGATTGCAAGCTAGTTACTGATGGCATAGGGGACAAATCTACAAACCAATTTGAGTTTGGCAAAATTATTCATGATTATAAAATGCTCCTTTCCAACTTCCAAACTTAGTTTAGTTAAGGGGCAAGTTAATTTTGTTGCTCTTCACTTAGCAAGTGCGTCAAAATTTTATGTTAGTCGTCGTGTGTTTGATTATATTTCATAATTGTATTTCTCACATTTTGATGAATGAAATAGGGCCCGTTTGGATTAGGCTTATTTTGAGCTTATGAAAAAGAGTTTATACAAATAAATAAACTTTTATGTATTATTCATAAATTTGTAAATGTAGTTTATGCAAAAAAATAGTTTATGAAGATACAATTTTCATTAGTGGAGGCTTATAAATTAACATAAAAACTTATTTATTTGCATAAGTTGTTTTCCATAAGCTTAAAATAAGTCTAATCCAAACAGACCCATAGTATAACTTTGTCATTGTCAAAAAAGAAATCAACGGAAAAATTTGTATGAGCTTTGCCTGCAGTCGTCAATCAAATATCATCACATTCAAAAAAATTGGAAAGACAACCTTGGCCTCACCATTAAAATTGCTTTAAGTAGAGACATTGATCTTATTCTGCCTTTATGATTTTCATTTGTCTTTCCATAAAATGTGTAACAGGAACATTTGTATTAGTTGTGTTTGTAACGGGCACTTCTATTTTGTTTTCTAGAAAATTTGACTGATTAGATACGGTAGAAAAAATAAAAATAAAAGGTTTTTTCTAGATTGTCTTTAAAGAATGGTGGGTAATTTATCCATCAACCAATGAAAACGAGCAATTTATTTGTGGGGTCAAGATATAGTTCATGATACCACTTAAAAATTTGAATGTTTATTAGTTGTAGTAAATTACTCACCATTCTTTCATGGGCAGTCATAAAAGATATGGTAGAAAAATAAACAATTTGATGGCATTGCCTTGATTAGCAAACTTGATTTGCAAGTTAACGTTTTATATATAGCAACAAACCCTAATTCAGTCACTTACTCTCTATTCTGGAATATGGGCCGTCGCTCTCCATCCTCCAGCCCTCAACTGAGCCACCGCAGCATCTCTCCTCCACCGCCTTCTCGCTCTCCTTCTCGGAAACGGTTAAAGAAAATTCAAATCCAACACAAACATAAGCGCAAAAACAGTAGGAGCCATAACGGCAGCACAGGGAGGGATTCGGAGAACAAAACATCTGAGCGGAAGGAGAGGAAGAGAGTGGAGTGGAAGAGCCATATCTGGAGGAGCGGACATAGAAGGTCTCAGTGGTTGCCGAAGGATCACTCCGCAGCTGCAGACTCAAAGCCTGGCGATGAAGTGTCTGGTGATATAATCAACGACCTAACCAAGGTTTCCATGACCATGGCCAGCCATTTGTTCTCCAAACAAAATTTTAAAGAAAAGAATGTTGTGATTTTGCCATTGGCGCTACACACTGTGCTAAGCATCATTGCTGCTGGCTCTGAGGGTCCCACACAACAAGAGCTTCTCGAATTCCTTCGGTCCAAATCCACGGAACATCTCAACTCCTTCGCTTCTCATCTCCTTTCAGTCGTACTCAAGGATGCTTCTCCCACCGGTGGACCTTGCCTCTCTTTTGTCAATGGCGTGTGGGTTGAACAAACCCAATTTCTCTTCAACCTTCCTTCAAACAAATCGTAGCTACTGATTACAAAGCCAATTTGGCTTCCGTTGATTTCCAAAACAAGGTATGTATATCCATTGTCTTTTTTATATATAATTGTGTCACAGTAAGGTATTTTCTAAAGTTTTTGGTTGTTTAATTGTTGTAGTTGTTAATGCATTTCTTGCACTTGTTTTTAAATGGTGTTTGATTGATGGCTATAATGTCGATTTTGGATATGATGCGAACTGGATTTGGAACTTGGAAGTGTTAATTTGTTATTTTCCCCTTAGTTTGACTCATAAGCTTTTGAAAACATAACTCTGTTTATTTAGAAGGGAGAGATGATTATTATTACTATTGCTGTCTCCTTCAGCATACAACTATAATAAGATGATTTTAGAGCAGCTAGTATCAACTTCTATGAAAATAATTGACAAATGCAACTTTGCTCTCCTTATTGTTTTCCACCGTAAAATGTGAAAATTATACAGACAAAAAGTTAATTTATTATATTGAAATAATTGTGAAAATAATTCAATTGATCTATTTGCATAACTGATTTTTAAATTTGATATGGTTTTAAAGGCTGATGAAGTGGCTAAAGAAGTAAATTTATGGGCCAAAAATGAGACAAATGGTTTTATTAAAGAAATTCTTCCTCCAAGATCGGTCCACAACTTAACCAGACTCGTATTTGCTAATGCAATGCACTTTAAAGCAGCATGGGATGATCCATTTGATATTCCCATGACTAAAGACTATGATTTCCACCTTCTAAATGGCAGCTCAGTCAAAGTTCCCTTCATGACTAACATGAAGGATCAATTTATTAGTGTTTTCGATGATTTCAAAGTACTTCGTCTTCCTTATAGGCAAGGTGAAGATAAGCGTTATTTCTCCATGTACATTTTTCTTCCAAATGCAAAAGATGGATTGACAGATTTGGTTGAGAACATGGCTTCTAAATTTGAGTTACTACAACACAATCTTCCACTTATTCAAAAGAAAGTGAGAAACTTCAAAATTCCAAGATTCAAATTTTCAATTTGGCTTGAAACTTCTGATATGTTGAAGGAGTTAGGAGTGATTTTACCTTTCTCTCCCAGAAGTTTAACAAAAATGGTGGACTCTCTTGTGGGTCCAAACCTTTTTGTTTCCAACATATTTGAGAAGTATTTCATTGAAATAAATGAGAAAGGCACTAAAGTTGCTTCGGCTAGTGCTGCTGTAGTGACACTTTGCATGCGTATGGGTGATCCACTAGACTTTGTAGCTGACCATCCTTTCTTATTTTTAATTAGAGAAGATTCAACTGAAACAATCATTTTTGTTGGACAAGTGCTTAATCCTCTTGTTAGATGATCTTAACTTCTCATCCTAGAATCAATTCGATCACTATGATATCGAGGGTAACTCATCTTTTATTAAGAATGCTTTATTTATGACAATAGTTTATTGATTTTTATATGATAAGAGTGTGTGTCGATGACATTAAGATTGTCTTAGTGGTTACTTCTTTTGAGACTAATTTAAGTTTCGATAGGATTCTGATTGAGGTTACTTTTTATTATTATTTAGACGAGAAATTAGCAATAAACAAAATGTTTTACCATGTAGTCAGGATTACACTATGAAATTTGTCTTATAACTATAAACAATACAAACAAGTTGTTGAGTTCAAGTGGTTAACGAGTTTTACTAAAAGTGTGAATCGTTTGAAAGAATCCAAGTTCCAACTTCTTTGTCAGGTTTTACTTACTTAAAGACCGAACTTCAAAATATTAAAGTCCCTATCCCTGAAAACCAGAAAGTTAACAAACAAAATTATACAATACATAAATATGGTCGTATATGCTGTTGTTAGACATTAATACATTAATTTATTTATTTTTTGGTGTTACCCTTTGGTTCTCAGAGGAAAAGGTCTCTGGTAAATTGGAGTTTGGTCGGGAAGTAGGTTAAGTCCAACCAAGAATTGTTTCACACAGAAATTCAACTCAGATAATTTGTCCTTTATGGAGCTCATTAACCATTTGAGCTCAATTGTTTCGTTGTTATACACTAATTTTTATGTACATTTACAAATGTAAATAAAGTAAGAAAAAAATTTGGTACAAGAAAATAAATAAATAAACTTTATTATAGATATAATGGTATTTTGGTATTAAGCTATAAAACACATACTAAAGTAAGCTGCTTTTTTTTTCGTCAAGTAGTGTAGTGGATATAAATTCACCTTTAAGGTAGGTATGGCAACAAGGCAGGGTGGGGGCAGATTTAAGCATTACCAGTCTCGCCCCCGCTTCCATGTATCAGTCTCGTTTGCGCCCCTAAACCCTGTCGATGGTAAGAATTGAACACCCAACCCCCGCCTCTGCATATATTATGCATTGTCCCTTACCAAGTGAGTTAACCATGTTAAAATCTTTATCCAACAATCGAGACTAATTGACCGGACAAGAAAACAATATTAGCTCCCTCTTATGAGACTTTTTGTATAAGAACAAGAATAGAGAGGAGCCAAAGCTAAAAGAGAGTATTATATTGTTATATTATGTGTATATTTATGTTATAGGTGAGTTCTATCATAGGAAAAAAAATCCTTGCGAAGGAAAAAGAGTACGACTTCCAAGAAAAAATTATATTTAAGGAAAAAGTGTACAACATATTTTTCTGTGAATTGCCTCGTTAAAAGTCTTGTCAGGAAAACTAAATGGTCTTCCCTATGAAGACAATGGTCTTACCAGGGAGTATAGAAGATGTTTATTTCTCCTCTTGAAGACAATTATATCTGAGACGACGAAGAGCATCTTTTGTACCAATTTTGCAAAAAAAAAAAAAAAAAAAAATTTAAAACACATTTGTAAAGACCCATTTTAACAACTTTATCCAGGAGGGGGAAGGATTTTCAAAACTAATTTACAGTTTTACATATGATTTGAGACTCAACTCTCCCATGCAAATAAAACCATGTATTGACAATGCTTATATATAAATAATAATTTAATGGTAAAAAATAATAATTTAGATATATAAGTAATAAGTCTCAAAATATTATTAATTTTTTTTTATTGATAAATGCCCTTTTAATATATAAAAAGAACTAACATGGTGCAAGGAACATAAATATAATTAGAGAAGAAGACGACCTCTCTCTTTAGATTCCCTCTGCAATAAAGCAGCTCTAGTTTTTTCTCTTTAAATTATCTCTTTCATTTTTTATTTTTCGAGGGATGATATTTAATCAATTTTTTTTATTAGAAATCACTTATCTTCCTCTTTTTCTCATCTTTTAATCTAAATAAGTGATTTTCACATGGATTCTTTTTTTGTGATTTCGCCGTCTGAATGCGGCATCGTGTTATCCATCATCTCATGCAACATTGTTTGATTTCCCGTCTTATTGCGATGTTCGTTTTGTTCATATTGAAATTTCGGTTTCAATAATTACAAACTATTACAAATTCATTCAATGATCTGGGTGTTAATATTGCAAATCCAGAGACATAAATATTTTTATCATTTTGATTTTATCATGAATGTTTTGTATGTCATTAACATAAATGTTATGAGTTTGTTTGTAGATTCATCATTTACATTTTAGCAACGTTGATTATGTAGTTGTATATGATATACTCTATCAATTTTAAAAAAATATCTTGTTTTTGTATAAAAAATAAATAAACAGAGAAGAACAAAAATGTAATAGAAATGGGATGCAAAAATATAATGACAAGAACAAAAATATAATCAATCAGAGAAGGTAAAATAAAAAAATCAATAAGATTAAATTTACATTTTAATATATAAATGACAGTAATTTTGTCATTGTACTTAAAATTTTAATAGTCCATCTCTTATATGCTCCATTTCCAAAACCCCAATTTAGAAGGAAGAAAAAAAAACGTGCTTTGGAGAGATTTTGCTCATCTCTTATCACCTCCAAAAATTTGTATCAAATACACATAATTTAAAGTTCAAATACCTCGATCCTTTAAATGAGTTGTTTTTAATAAATTAATTCTTTAATTTTATTTTGCAATAAGTTACTCTTTAACCATTATTTTTTTTTTAACAAATGAGTCCTTTTTTTGTTGGTGGTGTCCGGGTTTGAACTCTGGACCTTGCATATATTATGTATTGTCCTTACCAACTGAGCTAAGTTCACGGAGACAACAAATGAATCTTTTAATCGAATGATTTTTTTGATTCAAAACAAGAGTGAATAATACACCAATAAACCTTAGTTTTGAGAATAGTAAATTTGTAACCACCAACATAATATTAAATGTTCACACAAGCTTTTTTAATTAAGTTTGATAAAAAGAGCGTAATGGTAAAAATAATTTATGACATAAAGGAGAAATTAACTGCACAACAAATAAATGATTACTAACTCATTACAAAAAATTAAACAAGGAGGGGAGTTTGTGTGTTTCACATAAGACTAATAAATACCGATTAATTGGTAGGAACATTACAAAATGGGAAATGATATTTGTACAACTATTTTGTGACAATTTTTTTACAACTTTTTCTCTCATACTTACATTATCCTTTTATTCTCTCTTTCTTTTTCTCTCTCCATTGTTTTTAACAGAAAAGAAGTTGTCACCAAAAGTTGTATCAAATGATTGTTCAAATATCACTACTCTTACAAAATATATGCAGGGGTCGGAGTACAAACTCCGGATTCCCCACTTCTCCACATTTATAATGTGTGAACTCCAATCATTAGACTATTTGACAAAAACAAATACCGGTGCAAACTTCATATCAAAGCACATTTTTTTCTTCCTAAAAATCTTGATGGAATACCACCAAATTTGGTTGGACTCTTTAAAAAGTCTTGAAAATCTTAATTGAATACCTCAAGATTTTTTTTATAACTAAAAAGTCTTATAGAATCCTTCGAAATCTCAATTCAATACACCCTAAAAGTTTGTTTTTTTTAAACAAAGTTTATTTCTTGTTATCTTAAAATTTAAACAAAATTTTGTTACCTATAATAATGGTTTCATGAATAGTTAAAATTCTATAAATAAGATGAATATTAATTGTTAAAAATTTCAAGTGCAAAGTAAAAGAACAGATCTGAGACAAAAATAAAATAAAAGACTCTGTGAATGTTCAAAAGGAGGAAAGAGTGGAAGACTCGTTGAAAATTGACTTAAATTAATAAAAGAGATGTGCACAATATTTAGAAAATTGACAATTATTTATTATGAGAGAGAGTGCAAAATAAAAATAGAAATTTGTTGGAGAAAAAGATAGTAACTAACAAATGTTTGTTACGAGAGAAAGATAACATATTAAATTTATTGAAAAAGAAAGTATGTGAAAAAAAAATAGGAATATATTGGTGGATTAAAACGAGGGTATAATAAAAAGAAAATATGCAAAAATATACTTTACTATTTGATGTTAATATTTCAAAACGACATTTAAAAAGGAACTGAGAGAGCCCTAACTAAATCATTTTTTTAAAAATAATATCTAATCTTATTAACCAAAAATATCAACAAAAAAAAATTAATCTTTTTATTAAATTATTATTACTCTCTTTCAAAAATAAATTAAATTATTATTACTCATTGTGAATTTTTTTCATGTTGGTCTAAATTAACAAACTCATGTGTGTATATATATATTTGGGGGACAATATTTACAAGAAAGGTCTGAACTCTGAAAAGAGGTTTTTGATTAACTCTCTCTCCTGCGATTCCAGATACACAAAAAACGCGATTTCCGTTTCTGCAACACGTTCGGGTATTTTCGATCTTCAATTTTCTTCTTCCTCTGTTGTGATTTATATTTGTTCATGTCATTTTCCCCTAATATTTCTGAATTAAAAATAAATTTGAAATTCTGAATTGCAGAAAACCTTGCGTTGCTATGGACCCATCTATAGTGAAGCTTCTCGAAGACGATGAGGATGAAACTATGCATTCAGGCGCAGATGTTGAAGCGTTCCAAGCTGCATTGAATCGAGACATTGGCGGAGATGCTTCTAATTCTCATCTTTCTGATTCTGATGCAGGTATTCATTATTTGTATCATTCATTATTTAAAAAAATTCTGTTTGCTCAGATAAATTCTTAATCACATTCATACACAGCGGTATGGTTATTGCTTCATTTTTATTTTTTTTGTTGAAGGAAGCAATAATTCATTTAGTCAATCATTACAAACGTGGCCAACTTCGAGCCATGACAACCAGACTGACTCTCAAAATCAGGAGCCTAATATTGAACAACAGCAAGAGCAACCTTCGTCCGAAACGGAGCTAAAACAACAAGGACCTGTTGTGGAACCGATACAGAATGTTGCCTCACAGGATGCTAGTAATCTTAATTTATCACAAGATGAATCTCTCCAACGCCAGTCTTTACCTGTTTCTCATCAACAATCTCAATCAAATGAAGTTATCAAATCTGAAAAAGATCCCGTTTTTAACAACGAGGCAATCAAAACAAATAATCCCAATGAACAATCTCAGTATGCAAAGCTGCAGCAGATGAGTAATCAACAGGCCTCGGTCAATGAACAACCGAGTGGCCAAGTCAATCGTAGTAAACAGGTACCATTTGGCTTGTTGCTCCCTATATTGATTCCCCAACTTCCCAAGGACAGGGCAATGCAACTTCAAACTTTATTTAACAAATTGAAGGTGGGTTTCTCAAACCAGTTTCACTATCATGTCCTTTTTCCCTCTATGCCATGCTAAACTACTAAAGTTTGTTGTGCAAGGCCCGTTTCATATTACTAAAATATTTGGTTGTCAATTTTGTTGTCATTTGTTATAGAGAGATGAAATACCTAAAGAACATTTTGTACGGCTTATGAAAGGGATTGTGGGGGATCAGATGCTTAGGATAGCATTAACAAAAGTGCAACAACAGGTAGGTAGAATAGATGTTTTTTCTTAAGGTGGTTAAAGATAGATTTCAACGTTATGCTAAGAATCATCCTTTTTCTTGCAGACAAAAACTAATCCAGGTTCTTCTGGACAGCAGCCCCCTGTAAGGATGCCAACTGTTACTTCCAGTGGAACAAAATTTAACGATCCCCATGCATTAGCACAACTGCATCAGAGAAGTATGAATGCTGCTGCAGACCATTCTCATAATGCTTCTTCAGCTATCCAAGTGAAGAGCGAGCCAGCCTATTCAACTATGGACATCAGTGCTACAAAACCTCAGGAACATGATGTTCGAGTAGTGCAATCAAATCAATTACCAACATCCAGTTCTATTGCTGTTAGTCAAGAAACTGAAAGATCCGCCGTTCACATGCAAGGCCTTAATAAGCAGCAACAACAGCATATACATTTCCCATCGACATATGGAGGCAGTGGTGGTAACTACAGCCATTTTTCCGGGACAACCACTAGTTCATCGTCATCTTTCAGACCACAACCTCATCCTCATGATTCACACATAAGGCAAATTCCACATCAGAGCATTGGTCTAAATCACTTAGGTGCAGAACGTCAGAGTTCTTTCAATGATCCTAAGAGAATGCCAGGTGGATCTGTGTCGACTGTGGTAAATAATACATCATCACACCAAACTTCAAATTCTTGGCAAACATCAGCAGAACAAAATTCGGGCCTGTTTTCATCTACTTCATATGTAAAAAAGGAACCTAATGACCTTTCTATTGAGCAGCAACATAGGCATCATTTATCTAAGTTGCATGGGTTGCCTTCTGTTAATTCTGGTCAAAAGGAACAGGGTAGTGGTGTCAATCAAGGCACTGTAAAGGACGAGTTTTCAAGAGGTTCTTTAGCATCCACTAGCATGGCACATACAACATCTGCTAGCTTGCTTGCGCCAAATACTGCTTCCCATTTTGCATCTCAACCAGATCCAACCGTCTCTGTAAGTTACAAACTAATTTGCATGTCTTTTGTCTAAAGAAGTAGTGCCTAAAATTTTGGGGATCAAATAGTATCCAAATGTTCTTTTTTGTTTTCATGGTCATGAGCATGATGCACCCAAACAGTATTAATCTGCTTGAATTGTTTAAAGAAAATTTCCCCCTATCGTTATAATTTTGTGAAATATTAAGACGTCTTTTTGAGAGATTGGGAAGCTTTGCTATATTCACGTTCTCCTTTTCTTGTTTTGTTTTCTTTTTTGTTAGAGGATTTCTTCAGTATCAATATTTTTCTTCTTATATTTAGCTTCTAACGGCATTCTCTCCCTTAATGTGGAGAGAGTGTTAAAGGATAGGACTCAACTAATTTCAGTAAGTTGCCAACTGTTTTGTAACTGTCAAAACTGTATGAGCTCTGTTTATAACTGTCAGTCTGTCACAAAACAGTTAGCAACCAACTGAAAGTTAGTTGATTCTTATTCTTTAATAGAGAGTAACAAGCCTATAATTTTGCGTTAGGTTCCATTTCATGCCACTTTTTAAAGCATTTGGCTGTTACATAATATGAATTCATTCTTTTCTTTTTTTGTGTAAATTTTTCTTGAAAAACAAGCCATAGTTCTGTTTGCAAGGGCATGTTCATCGCCGTTTTTAATGATATCTTAATACTTTGTTGATACTCTATTTCTTTGCCTCCTTTTCAATTTATTAGGTTAGCTCTCAGATCCCAACTAGCACTTCTGGTGTCATGTCAAAGACACCACTAAAAAAACCTCCTCTTGGCCAGAAGAAACCACTTGAGGCACTTGGTTCTTCACCTCCTCCTCCAAGGTGAGTCGTAGTATTTTGCTTGTTCATTTTTTTTTTCTTTCTGGGTTAGTTATTGTTGTCGATTACTGATTTTGATATGCATATCTGCTTGCTATCCTACAGTAAGAAACAAAAGGTGTCATCTCTGGAACCAAGCATTGATCAGCTTAATGATGTTACGGCTGTTAGTGGTGTTGATCTTAGGGTATGATACTTCGTCATATTGAAGAAAACCATAGTTGGGAACATATACTTTTCTGTTTTAAAATTTCAGGCTATTTTTGTGTTCTCTTTTTATAGGAGGAGGAAGAGCAGTTATTTTCTGGGCCCAAGGATGACAGTCGAGTTTCAGAAGCATCTCGAAGAGTTGTCCAAGAAGAGGAGGAAAGTCTGATTTTGCTGAAAGCTCCATTGCAGAGAAAATTGATTGAGATTAGTTAGTCCTATTTATGTCATTACTCTGTTCATCTGATTTTGTTTTTGCCATTCTTCAAACTTATCTAGATATGTACTTGGGCCTATATAAGCCTTATAGCTGTTGTATTTTGTCATGTTGGCAGTGACCGAGTGTGGCTTAAAAGGCATGGGTAATGATGTGGAAAGATGCTTGTCACTGGTGAGATTAAACCCATATTTCAATATTTGTTACAAGTAGGATTCCATGTAATCTTACGGCTGAAAATTAATGTTCAGTGTGTGGAGGAAAGAATGCGTGGAGTAATAAGTAACATAATTAGAATGTCAAAACAGGTCAGTTATTTTCTCTAACTGCTTGTATGAGTTGCCTTTATGTCAATCTGTAAATTTTCTTAATTCCGATAATTTTCCTACCAGCGGGTTGATATTGAGAAAACAAGACATCGGACTGTTGTCACTTCAGATGTTCGACAGCAAATCATGACAATGAATAGGAAAGCAAGGGAAGAGTGGGAGAAAAAACAGGCCGAAACAGAAAAGCTCCGGAAACTAAATGATGTGGGTTCCATTTTGTCGCTTTGTGGAATTTAATTTTTATATAGTTGATTACATAATACAGTTTTTGTCCTTGCACATTTCTTGGGCATGCATATATTTTATATTTTTGCACTGCAGATTCAAATGGACCTATGTGCTTATCATTTAAAACATTGTAATGCTATTTTTTGAGTATAGGTAGAGGGTAATTCCGGAGTTGATGGTGACAAGGAGAAAGATGAGGGTCGTAATAAAGCAACAAAGGTACTGCTGTCAATTTAGATGATGCAATTCACCTTTATATATGTGGAAAGTCATGTTTTTATTGGTAATGCCTTGTAGGTGAACAGGGAAGTAGATGACAAAATGAGGACAAATGCTGCAAATGTGGCAGCCCGAGCTGCTGTTGGGGGAGATGACATGCTGTCAAAGTGGCAATTGATGGCTGAGCAAGCCAGGCAGAAGCGTGAAGGGGGGACGGACACTGCATCTGGTTCTCAGCAAACTAAAGATATCAGTCGCAAATCTTCACCATCATCAGGAAGGAGCACAAAAGATAATCAAGAAAGGGAGAGAAAAGGTCCAACTTCGCTTGGGAACTCAGGTGCGTTTCTTTTTGGTTGTTTTCTGCTACTTGCAGCTTCCTACAAATTCAATGGAGTTTCTATCATTTCAGTTGTATATTCAAACTAGTTAGTCAGGCTGCATTGATTTTTATGCATATCTCAAAACAACTTATATATAATTTTTAACTTCAAAATAAACATTAGTTATATAGATCTATTACCTAATATTCAAATTTAGTAAGTGCAATCAAAACTCTGCAAAATCCACACTTTCCTTGCATAAAAGCGGTAAAGCAAACCAAAGTCTGAATGAGAATAGGAGAGGATGAATGTACTGCCCGCCTTCGTCCAAAATCAACCAGTATATATGGAACTAACTTATAAGTTGTTTTGGAGCTCACTGGTTGATTTTGGATGAAGGCGGGCAGTAGAGAAGCCAGGAGTAGGAAGTTGGGCTCACTAATGGAAAACAGAAAAGAAAAAACAACACTGGCAGAAACTAATAAAATTCAAAGATAATATTATAATGTATAACTTCTTAATAAATAATTGTTTTTTTTCAATAAAAACTTACTACTTTTAGTTGTTTTAACATGTGCAATATTGCACATGTTAGACAAACCTTATTATAAATATCACAGCACAGTACTGAAAAGATTGGACAAATCTCAGCAGCACAGAAATCCAGTTGGAAGTAATTAGCTGTATCAAACAAAAAGCAGCTTTGTAAACAACTGTGTTTTTTTAAACACTTGCATTTGGCTAAGAAATGTAAGCAGAAAATACAACAAATCAATAAATAAAAATGCAGAATAATTTTTCATCAGAACATGACATATCACACATGTGCCAGCAGGGGGTGTAAATTTTTATTTTGTGTGTGTAAATTTCAATTGCAAAATATATTCTTGAGGCAGAAAAAATTGAGGAAGAAAATTCGAGTTGTGATGATCAATTGTATAAATGGAAAAGATCTAAGCTCTTGTTAATATGTTTTTTGGCTGAAGTGGTCAATATAAATAACTAAATGTGGAATATCTTCTCAACTTTTTTTGTTTAATAACAGTGTAAGACAGTATTGTTTGTTTTCCCTCGTGTGTTCCCTGTGTTCTGATTACATTGTGCAACATTTTTGTGTGTGTGTACCCCCATGTTCTGATTACATTGTGCAACATTTTTGTTGATACTATGTCCCTGTGATCTTGTTGCCAACAGCGGCTAGGAAATTTGGGAAAAATCATTCTCATGGATCTCAAACTCGCATAGCTCGTAGCATCTCTGTGAAGGATGTAATTGCAGTCTTGGAGAGGGAACCTCAGATGTCCAAATCATCACTCTTGTATCGAATGCATGAGAGGATTCATTCTGATACTTCAACCGAATGAGGTAAAATGAAATATCTGCGTCATTTTTTCCTGTTTATATTACCATTGTGCTTTCTCTCATCTTATCCTTATTGATTGATCAATGACATTATCTTATGCTTATTGATTGATCAATGACATTATCTTATACTTATTGATTGATCAATGACATTAACTTATGCTTAATGATTGATCAATGACATTAATTGGTCACAAGTTGGAGATCGACTAAGTTTTATTTATAATATAACCTGGATATTTCCAATTATATTTGGATTTGATCCCATTTCCAAATTAGCTTCATAGAAACTAGCTCTTTGTTATGCCCACCCTCTCCATTCTCTTGTATGCATTTCACTATAGGGTAACATGGAAATAGTCAAATTAAACTGAAACTCGTCACTGAGGAAATTTGAGGTTTGAAGCTGGGAGCTATGCCCCTTGACACTGTTGCATCCCTGGCTCCATCTTAATTTCACTGTCAAAATGATAGTCATGATTGTTGCCATATCAAATTAAGTAGCATTTACTGTTTCAATCTCCAAATGTCTGGTCGTGGTGGGTGCGTTGGATTTGCATGCACTTTAATTGTACACCTCAAATTTCTGTAGATAACATATCGGGATGGTGATATGCATCAGGGCGCATGTAAAAAGCTTCGACTCATTCAGTGAAAGAAGACCTGAAATTATTTGTTTTCTTTTTATGCTCCAAAAACTGCAGCATTTAACAATTGAACATTGATGTTATTGCAGGACCTGCTTTTCCGACTTTTTTCTTGTAGTAATGAAGAACCGGTTTCAAACTTTACTGTGTTTTGCCATGATGGACTCACTTTCTTGACCTTTTTCTTGTAGTAATGCAGGACCTGCATTCAAACTTAGAAATGTGAAATTGTCACACTCACATAACTGTATTCCATATTAAACCCAAAAAAAATTTTAGCATTTGTTTTGGATGTCTGGAGAAAATGTTTACGTTATTTTGCTAAAAAAAAGTTAATAACTAAAAAGTATTGCCTAAAAAAACTAAATATAAATAGAACATTGTTTGACAATCATAGTTGATACTAGATTGCTAAGTCCTTAAGCAAGTTGTCTTGAGTTTGATCTCAATGAGTATAAAAATAAGGTTTCTATTACTATTTTTTATGTAAGACATAGATTGGAGACAGTTGTAGAAAAATACTTTTAGAAATTGTATTGATAATGAGAATGATGATTACATTAAGGGTTACAATCAGACTTCTATGTCAATGAGAATAATTAATTAGTGCAATTAGCTAGTGTAACTAACTTTTGCATCTATAATAGTTTAAGGATCATACACAGACAAGATTTTCTTTTATAAATTCAACCAATTAGGTTTTATAAAATAGACAATTATCAAGATATTTTAAAAACAACTTAATAGTGTTATCATGGTCAAGACTCGAGTCTTATCGTTAAAGATTAGTAACAGGTATTTTAACTTTGTATTTCTAAAATGATTTTTGTGACAACTAAAAGCAACTTTTAGATTATTTTTTCTTTCAAATTCTCGGTTAATTTTTTTTAACAATTAGTAAAAACTTGTGAAAGTGATTATTTTAATAGTGACTAATCACTGTTTTAGAATCTATAAGTTACAGTGTTTTCTACATTTCTGACCAAAAATTTTACATGCGCAAGATCGGCCTCATAATCTTTGTTCTATGACCAATATTCCAGCTCTTTTCTAATTATATTAAACCAATTTAACTTAACTCACTACAAAAAAAAAAACCAATTTAACTTAAATTAATATTTGGTTATAGATAAGTATGTATATGATAACTGTTTACGACAAAAGTCCTTATATAAATTATCCATCTAAATAAACCTAGATCATATTTGCAATAGTAAGATTAAGCATTTATTTTTACTTCATCATCCGACAATGTTCAATGTTTTAAAACGAATTGCGATATAAATTATACTCCGCATGTTCCTTAATATATTTCGCTTTTGAGATTTGGATATTTTTCTGCCAATTCCCATGTTGAATGTTATTCTATAATAATATTTCCTTTGTCCCATTATAACGAAATCTTTTTTCATTTCACACATATTATGAAGAAGTGTGTAACTAAGAGTGAAAAAAAGTTTTAAGTGTCTTATTAAGTATTGGTGTATTCATTCTTATCATAAATGCAAAGTAGAATATATTGAATTGGAAGTGATGAAAGTAGTATTAATTAAAATTATAATTGGAGAAAAAAAACAATTATTATTGTATTGAAAGTGAAAGGAGTCAATTTTTTTGGGACAATATTTTTTTGCAAATGACTCACTTATTATGGGACAGAGGGAATATCAATTATTTACCCACTTTTTTTTCTCTCTTTTGGACTGTTTTATTTTTTTGGTGGGTCAATAATTGTTGGATTAGGAAAAAGTAGATGGTTGAACAAAATGGCAGAGGATGATTTGTTTTTTCGCTTTTGAAGAAATTTTGTGTTCCTTTTTACTTGTCATTTTGATGGGGTTTTAAGGCTATATTCTATGAATTTTGCACTTGACTCTCCTTAATTATACTTTTTTTTTCAAATTTTCCATAATGAGGTGATTGTTCTCCCAAGAAATAAATAGTTGAAAATAATTTGTGGAGATACACGCTCTCCCAAATAATTCTTTTTTTTTTGTTAAATAATCTGCTTTCACCTTAGAGCAAAAGCAAAACGTGGGGGGAATAAACAAAAATGTTTTCACATAAAAGCTTGTTTGCATTGAAAATGTTCATTTGTTTGAGAGGTTTATGGAGATTTTGATTAGAGAGGTTTTTTAATAACCGAAAAAAATTCAAAAGCAACATGTATTAAGAAATGGAGGGAGCATCTAAAGTTTAAATAAAAATAGATAGATTACAGACTCCCTTAGGCTATACATAAATGTGAGACAACCAAACGCCTAGCACTAACAAATCTTTGTAATGTTGGGCTGTCACTAAAAATTGAAATTGTTCAACTAGCCTATCACTAACAATAGTCAAATTAAATGTTTTATGTACATCCACAACTAAACAGACTATGGCTCTTGAAACAAGTACACAATATTCACGGGAAGAGCCTCTGGCAATGAATTTGCAGTACCACTACTACCATTGAGCACAATCACATTTCCATCAGAATCAGCATCCACTATAACAGAGTCACCCTCTTTAATCTCTCTAGCAAGCATCTTCTCAGCCATGATGTCTTCCAAAAGTCGCATTATAGCTCTTCTTAGAGGTCTGGCACCATAACTAGGATTATAACCTTCATCGACCACTCTCTCCCTAAATCTCTCTGTCACTGAAAGCTCAATCTCTTTGGTTTTCAGTCTCTCGAACACCTCCTTAAGCATTATATCAGCTATCTCCTTAGCCTCCAGTTTTGTAAGTTGCCTGAAAACAATCATTTCATCCAGCCTATTCAAGAACTCTGGCCTAAAGTATTGCTTCAGCTCCTCGGTCACCAAGCTTTTGATTCGGTTATAACTGCTGTCCTTCTCATCATAGTCAAGGTCAACACTGCTTCCAACATTTGATGTCATTATAAGAGGTGTGTTCTTGAAGTCGACAGTTCTTCCCTTACTATCAGTTAGCCTCCCATCTTTACCAACAGGGATACCAGTCCAGGCGGCAACAATATGTTGTATGTCAACTTCAGTCACAAGTGCAGCTACATCTCCTGCCTCACTCTCTGCCTTGCTCATCTCCTTGTTTTTTTGTATAAGTGCTGATATCTCAGCCTTAAGATCCATTTCTATATCCCGTAGCTCTCCAGCCTATTCAGAAATTAAGGTACCATCAGCCCGCTAATTATTAGCCAAAAAGTAAAAGAATTTGGAGATACACAATTGAAAGAACAAACCAGTACAATGTCATGTCTTCAAACAAAAACTAGACTGAAGTCGCTATAGAACTTTTAAAGATAAAATAGCCTTAATTAGCTTACTTTTGTTTTGAAAAATATTATGTAATCTCGTAGGAAAAAAGGTGGTTAAGTATCCTAAAAATGTTGGTTAATGTTATACAAGCTAAATCTTAAATTATGGCCTTACCTTTTCAAATTCTTGATCACGAATAGCTTCATCTTTCTCCTTAACTATCTGCCTAACCTCTTTTTCAAGCAATCTTGCTTCTTCAGGTAACTGCAAGAATATAAATCCAGCTCAATTAGCTCAACAATAGACGAGACAAGAACTGCTGGTACAGAAAATGGTAGACAAACAAACAATACCTGCGCATGTTGAGGTTGAAGTCGAACTCGGGAACCAGCTTCGTCAATCAAATCTATAGCTTTGTCAGGCAAAAATCAATCACTGCAGAAGACATAATTATTATTAAGATAAACAGCAGGTGGAAAACAACAAGATACAGGGTACAGTTTAATTCATTCATATTCCCAACTATATGAGAGTTTCAAAGTAAATTTTGTAAACAATTCAAAGGCATGATGCTAAATTCCAAAAGATTGACTTTGGTCAAAAAATTTCCATTTAAACATGCAATACCTGACAGCAACAACAATAACCAAGCCTTTTCCCAGTAAGTGGGGTTAAACATGCAATACCAGAACTATTAAAAGAAAATTAAAAAAAAATTCCATAGCATAAATCAAAATTGAAATGAGGAGAGAATGTGCATAAATATAAATTATGTAAAACCTGATATATTGATGTGATAGCTCTGCAGCAGCTACAAGAGCATCATCGGTATAACGGAGCTTGTGGTGAATCTCATAGCGCTCTCCAAGCCCTTTCAATATTTGTATGGTTTCACTCACAGTTGGCTCTGGCACTTTAACTGGCTGGAATCTCCTCTCCAAAGCTGGATCTTTTTCAATGTGCTTCCTGTATTCATCTAGTGTTGTGGCTCCTATACACTGCATAAGTATTTAAATTTATTTACTTAAGAGATGGAAGTTGTGGCAAGCTCAGCATATACAGCCATATATATGTCTTCAGTCTTCACATTTCATAGCCAATCCAAAGTGACCATTCAGAATTTTTAATTTTTTTAAACTATTAATAAAAAAAATGAACAGTTGAAAATGGATTTAACTTCAGTGACTTTGAGTTTTGGTGACTTTGTTGAAAATGTGTACACTTTTTTTCCAGATAAAATTACTCCAAAGCTAATTATTGAAACTTCAGAAAATATATGGTCATTTATCCACAAGTCAAAAGTGAAATACTGCATTGTGATTCGATATACAGTTTGAAATCGTTGTATTATTACCGTACTATGTAAAATGCCGCGTATCCATTTTTTATGTCAAGAAAATATTACCTGTAGTTCACCTCTAGCAAGAGCTGGTTTCAATATGTTTGCCGCATCAATTACCCCTTCAGCTGCTCCTGCTCCAATGAGAGTGTGCACTTCATCAATGAAAAGTATTATTTCATCACTTTGTTTGATTTCCTTCATTATTTTTTTTAATCTCTCCTCAAATTCTCCACGATATTTAGTTCCAGCAACAAGTAGACCAATATCTAGGGTTATAACCTAAATCATGCAGAATGAGGCTTTCATGTCACTCAAGACACCAAAAAATATGCTAAAATTCCATATCTAAGAACTTAAAACAAACCCAATACAGAAACTCAAAACAACAACACAATCATATGACTAAATACAAGGCAAGGTGCTTCAGAACTAGTCTAACCATCTTGATGCCAGAAAGTTACTTTCCAGTCAAAATGTAGTATTAGAAGTAAATGGACAATATGTTGAAATCATATTACTACATTGAGCAACTTGAACATGTTTGCGGTGCTGAAAAAGAAAGAGCAAATACCCTTAACCAAACCAACAACAATTTGTAGACTAGAAATAGAAAGAAGAAGAAAAAAACACCAACCTACTTTCCCTCTATGGTTTCAGGGACATCACCATTTGCAATCCGTTGACGAGACCTTCAGCAGTAGCTGTCTTTCCGACACCAGGTTCCCCAATAAGACAAGGATTATTCTTGGTACGACGACCTAAGATTTGAGTAACACGTTCAATTTGTGGCTGCCTACCCACAACAGGATCCAATTTTCCCTAGGATTTTGATTTTAGAGGACAAAGACGAGAGAAAATAAGCATGCTTGAACACATAATGAGACGTCATCAACAATCTGTCATTAAGAAAACTAGAATTGTAAGTTACCTCCTCTGCTAGTTCGGTCAAATTGGTGCCATATTCCTCCAAAGTTGGCATCTTGCTATTACTACTTCCAGCACCAACAGTAGCACCAACCATGCGAATAACCTGTTCCCCTCAAGTGGAGCACAAACACACAAACATAAATTAAGATGAAAGCATGTTCTTATATAATAAATATACGTAAAAGGAATAAACGAGAACATAATACTAGCCTGGGTGCGAATATTAGTTGGATCAGCGTCCAAATTTTCAAGAACATGTGCTGCCACACCTTCACCCTCTCGAAGAAGACCCAAAAGCAGGTTCTCAGTTCCAATATAATTGCGACCTAGAAATTCCAAAATGTAAGGCAAAATTTCAGCAAGCATAAAGGAATACAAAATTTTAATCACACTCCAAATAAAAGAAAGAGCGGAAAGGTGGGTCAAAAATAAACTACCAACAATTCAATTTAAACTCACTTTGAATGTATTTAATTCAAATTGGTCAACCATCAGATCAATCATAGCAACAATCAAGGCATGTTTGGAATAAATCATATAAATAATAAATAAGTCATGAACACAATTTTCATAAACAAAGTATAATTGATTTGATATGAAAAACGACATATAAAGGTATGCTATCGTTTACCAAGTTGGCGAGCTTCCTCCAATGAGAGTTCCAAAACTCTCTTGGCACGCGGAGTAAACGGAATCTCAACAGCGACAAAACCACTACCCCTTCCAATTATCTTTTCGACTTCCACGCGAGAGTCTTTCAGGTTAATTCCCATAGACTTTAGAACCTTAGCACCAATACCAGTGCCTTCGCGAATAATACCCAACAAAATTTGTTCTGTTCCGACAAAATTGTGTCCCAGCCGCCTAGCTCCCTCTTGAGCAAGCATAATAACTTTGATTGGTTTTTCCATGAAATGATGAAATATGGCTCTAGTTACACATCTGCTACCTCTACCACCCCTTGCTCTATTAGTACCAATCTGAGTGAGCACCTTAGAATGAAAATCTTGTTTGTATCTCAACATAGAATCCAAAGAGTTCACAGGACGTAATCCAGAGAAACCAGACAGTCGGATTGTAGCAGTTTGTGTGGCATACATCATTCTGACATGCCTTCGACCAGCCACTAGGCCGGGGATGTTAGTCGACTGTGCCAAAACCCTAGACATGATTCTTAGATTGTTCACTGCATTCATTGATGAAAAATTATATTATCAAACAAGTAATTCACATGAAATATATAATTAAATGTGTTCTTGCATTCATACAATCTGTGTACAGTTAAATTACATTTCTTTAGAAACTTCCCACTATTTATGAAGGCTCAAAGTGAAAGTTAGTCTCAGAATGCAATACAAAACCATAAGGCATGTGAATGATAAATCAAATTTCTCAATTTAAATCATTGCTAATTGTATAGAAACAAACCTGAAGGAAAAAGGAGAAGAAGAAGAAGATGGTCGGTCGTGGGAACCAAGAAACAAAGGTTAAGCGTGAAAGAGAATGCTTGCGTTATACGGAAATACATTTATCAACTAACATCTATCCATTAACAATGTATCGAAAGTTGAAGTACAACAAAATTTCATAATCGTCATCTTTAAAATGAAGATGGTCGGTCGTGGGAACCGAGAAACAAAGGTTAAGCGTGAAAGAGAATGTTTAATGAATGACCCTTGAAGCTTCTCAGTCAGTTTTAATTCTCCTAAATTCTAGGCAATAAAGATTAAGTGGCTGATTTGATTTCCGTTTATTTAGGCATCAGTTATGTTAATTAGTGGCCACGTATTTGCCTTTCTATTTTCCTTATGGCTGTATAAGTACACCAGTCTTTCCTGCTAAATAATATACAAGCCTTTTACATCATATTTTCTCTTTGTTCATTCTTGTTATAACCACTATATTTCATCAAATAACCAACAAATTGGTATCAGAGCATTTTTCTTATGGGATATGTGAGATGAATGCTGAAACAAGTTTTTCACACGTTGCTATTCCTATTTTTGAAGGTGAAACTGAAAGCTATGATCTATAGGCTGTGAGGATGGAAGCCTACCTAGATGCTTTAGATCTTTGGGAAGTTGTGGAAGAAGATTATGATGTTCCTCTGCTTCCAGACAATCCCACCATGGCTTAGATTAAAAACCTCAAAGAAAAAAAGACCAAGAAGTCAAAAGCAAAAGCATGTCTATTTTCCGGTGTCTCAAAAACCGTCTTTACCAGAGTCATGACTCTCAAAACGGCGAAAGAAATTTGGGATTATCTGAAAGAAGAATACGCAGGAGACCAAAGGATACGAAGCATGCAGGTTATAAACTTAAGAAGAGAATTTGAGATGCAGAGAATGAAAGAATCTGAGACAATCAAAGAGTACTCTGATAAATTACTCAACATTGCCAATAAGGTTAAATTGCTTGGTGCTGAGTTTCCTGACTCAAGAATTGTAGAAAAAATTCTCGTGACATTACCTGAAAGATATGAAGCATCTATAGCCATTTTGGAGAACACAAAAGATTTGTGCAACATCACTCTTGCAGAAGTGTTACATGCACTAAAGGCACAAGAGCAAAGAAGGCTTATGAGACAAGAGGGGTCTATGGAAGGTGCATTTCAAGCCAAGCTGCAAATCAACAAAAATGGGAAAAGCCGCAGCAGTAACAACAATCAAAGCACTAGCAGTCAGTCATATCCACCCTGCCCTCATTGCAAAAAAAACAATCATCCAGAAAAAAGGTGTTGGTGGAGACCAGATGTAAAGTGTCGTAAGTGTGGTCAGTTAGGGCACATTGAAAGGATATGCAAATCTCAACAGCAGCAAGAAGAGGTCAAGATTGCTGAGGATGAATCACAGGATGAGCAATTGTTTACTGCGTCATGTTTTGCTTCAAATCATTCCACAGAAAGCTGGCTTATTGATAGTGGTTGTACAAATCACATGACTTACGATCGTGAGCTTTTCAAAGAGCTTGATAAAAGCGTCACCTCTAAAGTCAAGATTGGAAATGGAGCATACATTGAAGTAAAAGGCAAAGGCACTGTGGCTATCGAAGGTCACACAGGTCTGAAACTTATCTCTGATGTTTTATATGTTCCTGAAATTAATCAAAATTTGTTGAGCGTTCCACAATTGTTGGAAAAAGGTTATAAGGTGTTTTTTGAAGATAAACTTTGTATGATTAAAGATTCAGAAGGTAAAGAGGTGTTCAAAGTTCAAATGAAAGGTAAAAGTTTTGCCTTAAATTTCATGAACAATGAGCAGGCTTCAATGCACAAAGAGGTCAGCAATACAATGCTTTGGCACAAGAGGTTGGGCCACTTTCATCATGCTGCTTTAATCTTCATGAAAAAGAACAACTTAGTGAAAGACCTTCCCAATTTAGAAGTTATGCTTCCAGAATGTACTGCTTGCCAATATGGTAAGCAAAAAAGGCTTCCTTTTCCAAAAAAACAAAGCTTGGAGGGCTACACAAAAGCTGCAATTGGTACACACAGATGTGGGAGGACCAACGAAAACACCATCATTGAATGGCAATGCAGGTATTGAACATCAACTAACAGCACCATACACTCCACAACAGAATGGTGTTGTAGAGAGGAAAAACCGAACAATTATGGAGATGGCAAGGTGCTTACTTCATGATAAAGGTTTGCCAAAGAA
>Ga0228711_1001999_pt1 | contig 30908 bp, 15 predicted proteins | sample MedpolnodulmetaG_2_FD_177996 | JGI IMG/M metagenome (GOLD analysis project Ga0228711, IMG submission 177996) | Root nodule microbial communities from Medicago polymorpha collected in Santa Monica, California, United States - brown nodules | ecosystem: Host-associated > Plants > Roots > Nodule... | reverse complement strand
TGCATTGCTTTTGTTCTGATCAGTGAATCAGTCTGGATGGATGACTGATGAAGAATTTACAAGAGAGATGATTGCTGGTGTGAATCCACACATTATCAAAAGAATTCAGGTAAATTTAATAGTCTAACAATTATTATAAAAACACAAAAATTTAACTAAGAATATTGTGTCCACTTTTAATTATACCATATTTTCAATTGTTAACGTGATTGTTGTTTGCTACATATTGTAGAAATTTCCACCAGAAAGCAAGCTAAATAGGCAACTCTACGGTGACAATACCAACAAAATAACCAAACAACAATTACAAATTAACATGGGTGGGGTCACTTTACAACAAGTAATGACACAATTTAACATTAATAGTATGAATAAATGATTTTGTTACTTCTACTTCTTCTGTCTCATTTTAATTATCATATTTGAGTCGTGTGCGATTAGTTGATTGATTTCAATTTTAAAATAGTTAGTAAAATAGTTAACTGAAGTAAAATTCAATAAAAGATGGTATTTGAAAGTTAAAAAATTAAAATGAGATGGAAGAAGTATTTTGCAAAATAGGTTCATTTTAATTCAAACAATTGCAATGACTAAATTATATATTTTTTAAACAGGCTATCAAAAACAATAGACTTTACATACTTGATTACCACGACTCAATATTTCCATATTTGAGGAAAATAAATGAAGTCAGTGATCATACAATGGGATATGCTACTAGAACCTTCATTTTCTTACAAAATGATGGAACTTTGAAGCCATTAGCCATTGAGCTAAGTAGCCCACATCCTAAGGCTGATCGCTTTGGTCCTATCAGTGAAATCTACTTGCCTGCAAGTGAAGGTGTTGACTTTGCTATTTGGCTACTTGCCAAGACTTATGTAATTGTAAATGACTCATGCTATCACCAACTTATCAGCCACTGGTACGAATTCTATTGACAAGATTATAGCGTCAGACATAGTTTAAATGTCTCAGTTATTCATTGTTATCGACATGTGTGACAGGTTGAATACTCATGCAGTTGTTGAACCATTCATCATAGCAACAAACAGGCATCTTAGTGTAGTTCACCCTATTCATAAGCTTCTACTTCCACACTATCGTGACACAATGAACATTAACGCGCTTGCAAGGGATTCCTTGATAAATGCAGGGGGTATTATTGAATCGACGTTCTTGTTGGGAAAACATTCTTTAGAATTGTCTGCGGTAATATATAAGGACTGGGTTTTCACTGATCAAGGTCTGCCTAATGATCTACTTAAAAGGTAACCTTACAAAACATTAGATCCTGGAAATATATTCATTAGTTGAAACGAGGATGGAAAAAGTGTTCGCAACCACGACCTAAGATGAGACATCAAAAATTTTCATGCGGAATCATCGGTGGTTGTGGCTGCATCAACTGTATTTAGCCGCAATTTTAAACTTCAGTTGATAATATATTGATATCAAAAGTTTTTATTTTGATATTAATGATTTCTTCCTTTCTTGTTATCTAGAGGTGTGGCTGTTAAGGATCCAACTTCCCCACACGGCCTTCGCCTTCTGATAAAGGACTACCCTTATGCTGCTGATGGATTAGAGATATGGACAGCAATTAAGTCATGGGTTGAAGAATATGTGTGTTTCTACTACAAGTCAGATGCAAATATAGCACAAGATTCTGAACTCCAAGCATTCTGGAAAGAACTTGTAGAGGTCGGTCACGGTGACTTGAAAGATGCTAAATGGTGGTTTAAGATGCAAACTCGCACAGAGTTGATTGAGGCTTGTACCATCCTTATATGGATTTCTTCGGCACTTCATGCAGCTGTTAATTTTGGACAATATCCGTACGGAGGTTACATCCTTAACCGACCAACTAAAACCAGAAGATTAATGCCTAAGAAAGGATCTGCTGACTATGCTGAGCTTTCTAATAACTATCAGAAGACATATTTGAGAACAATCACACCAAAGAAAGACATCCTAGCTAACTTGACCGTTATAGAGGTCTTGTCAAAACATGCCTCAGATGAACAATACCTTGGACAAAGAATTGAAGGTGATCTTTGGACTTCTGATTCACAGCCAAAAGAGGCTTTCAAGAGGTTTGGAAGAATGTTGGCTGAAATTGAACAGAAACTCGCTAGAAGAAACAATGATGACACACTGAAGAATCGTCATGGACCAGTGAAGATGCCATATACTTTGCTCTATCCTTCCAGTGAGGAAGGATTGACTTGCAGAGGCATTCCCAACAGTATCTCCATATAAAATGGGTCATGGTTGTTGTATTGCTGCTTTGAATAACAGATGAGAAGGAATTCTATTTCCTCACCTCCTACATATGGTCATGTTATTATGTATGTTTGTTTTATTGTTAATGTTTTACTTTACATCAATAAGAACTATTGTGTCTGTTTGTACCTTGTAACATTCTGGTCCTGTTGTATCAAATGCAGCCTTAATGGTTTTATTTCAGGAACAAATTGCCTCATGTTTCAAATATGGTATCAGTTGCGTTTTTTCTTAGTTCTCTCTGTTTTTTCGCACGTCTTTTTTCTTCTTCTTCTCGCACTATTCTTTTGTGCTCTTCTTGAACTTTCTGTACCTCTCATGGCTTCCTTAAATGGTAACAATCCTTTCATATTCATTCTTCTAATAATCCTGGTTTTGTGTTGGTTTCTCACCCTGAGTGGTGACAATGGCACTTTCTGACAAGAATAAGTTCGTATCTGTTGATGGCTCAATTGCTCAACCTGATCTAGAACCTTAATAAATTAAATAAAAATATAAAAATAATTAATCACCAGAACCTTACCTTCAACTTCACTGGAAATATAATTAGAAGGTTTTTTTTTCCTTCGTTATAGACAATGCTCTAAAGCAGCCACAACTCATAATGGTCTTGCTATATCACTTTTATTCAGTAATCTGCAATAGATAATCACAAACATAAGAAAACAACTAAAAATGAACAAGTTCCTTCCAATAGAACTCCATAGACACACATTTAAGCTCTTCAAAAAGTAAAAAGTAAAAACTACTATTAAGTTTATTAATGTGAAACATAATCAAATATCAAGGGATACAATAACCGAAAGAAGTAACAGTAGAGATAATATCGATCACAAAATCAAAGCAAATCAGAACGGTTAATTGACATAGGAAAAAGAATAGATCAAGCAAAAGAACAACTAAAGTAATAAATGATAGAAGTTATAATAGAACCTGTGCGACGTATAAGCGGTGAAGCAGAGGACGTGCGCACCATCGTTCATTAATTCTAAAACAAAAAAAGAAAAAGAAAAAAAAGAGGAGTATTTTAGGATTTTGGGGGGAATATTCAAACTTTAGAGTTTCCTTTGCCAACCCATCTCTAACCATGCCTATGTACTCCGTCTGATAGTATATTTAGATTATTTGAGTGGTGCTGAGATAGAAAAAAAATCTTTCCGGTTTTCTCTAGTAATCTTCTCAACCTCAGAATCAAATAACAAGGTACCTGAGCTTCCACCTCGCATAACAACACTCAAGAACATTGTACCCTAACAATAGCGCCAAAAGCTTGCAAGTAATAGTGTTTATAAAGATCCCTGTCCACAAATATTATTGTTTATACTTGACATGAATTAAACAATACTTATTCAAAAGTATTGGGGGGAGTTTTCATAAGATTTGGTTTCGCAAATTAAATTATAGAAAGATTTTGTTTGATAATACTAGATCCTAAACAATAACAATTTGATTTCTATGTTCACAGCAGTTTACAGAAATAGACCACGACCAATTTCAAAGTCCCATTTATCTAAAGTAGAACCCTAATTTTTTAGGTGAAACTTATTTTATCAAAAGCTTTATTGACCGTTAAACTACCAGCCATACTAATTAATACCCTATGTCTAGATAAATTAATCAAAGAACACTACCTAGTTCGAGTTACAAAAACAAGTGTTAATTGTGTACTATAAATTAAAATCAATTCAGAGTTCATCAGTAAATGAAAATCATTAAGCACAAGGTATACCTTATAAACATAGTTCAGATTGCATTAATAGAGGACATCATAGATTACATAGTTCAAACAACATCATAGAGGTTCATCATTCACTACTGGTCTAACGAGTTTATCTAGTCATAGTGATAAACAACATAAGCAAAGGTAATAGAAAAAATACATGCACATATATCAGCCTTCAATCTTGTTTCCAAAGGTTGAAAATCACCACCTTTGGTTGCCAGGATCGCACAGTCCACTTTTGAGTCGTCAAAATTTGGATGAGGGTTTCAATATATAGACCTAATTTTCCTACGCACGTGTGTAGCACACACATGTTCCTGTGTGGGCACATTTATTTATTTAACGTGGCAGTTGTTTCTTGTTCAATACGCATGACACACCTCTCGTACATGCAGGGTGCATGCATCCGCGGCAATTCCCTTTGCTTTCACGTCTAGTGTGCTCATTGTGCAAGGACTCCATATGTGGGGCACGTGCATATGAAGTTTTTCACTTGATTTATTCATTTTTCATGGAAAATTCACCTTTGACATGTGCTCAGGACTTGAGACAGAATTTCCCAAAGTTGTCTCAACTTCATCTCTTTACTTCACTGGTTTTCATACTTCTGTGACATCCACAAGGTATGTTATGATCGAATCAACTCACTAGCATCTATACCAAAAAGACTACGACATCTTATAGAGTTTTCTGGATAGGGAAATTCAAGACTCACAATGGTTCAATTCAAACATCACAGACTCTTCACTAAACTATCAGCAATTCACTAGAAGAGGAATGCTAGCGACACTCACTTTTAAACACTCTCTCTAACACTCACTCTTTTATTGGTTTAAATCATTGTGAGTGTACACTTTGGAAATAGAACCCACACAAAGTGGTGAGACATGCATGAATTTCATCCAATAAAAGAGTGAGTGTTAGAGAGAGTGTTCAAAAGAGAGTGTTGCTAGCATTTCTCTTCACTAGAATTCTCTAAAAAATCCTTAAATAAAATTACAGACTCTTAAAAACAAGGATAAGAAATTACTTATTAAATGAAGGAATTGTTAGTTGTGGAAATCGATTAAGATTACGTTCACGATAGAACTCTATGAAATGTCGTGATTTTAAAGTTTCCCCTATCTAGACATCGTGATACTTTAATTTACCTTTACGAGTCAAAGTTCGTTTGCCACGTCGCTAAACATTCTCGTTTTCTGAACTAGTGGTCTTCTTTCTTGAAAATGACAAGATTAAGAAAATTATCGGGGGCCTATAAGAGAATAATCATTGATAGGTTTTTTGCATTAGCTGACCCCTAGTATTGGGTTGGAGGGTTGAAAGGATGCACCAAAACGAATTACCTGGTGGATAGGAAGCCACATAAAGAGAACGACAAAGGGTGAAAAGTTGGGGAACAATTTTACATAAAGATCGTCTTTCAAACAGTTGAGAAAATTGCGATAACTGTTAGAGTTATTGGATTGGCACGGTTATTAATTCATATCCATTCATAAACCAAATAAAAGCTTTCTAACAACTAGTTATCGTCAAAAAAAAAAAACTAGTTATCTGTTTTATGGGGAAAAGATCACATTGCTCACGCGCAATCAGTTCGATCAGGTTGCATCATCCCATCACTTGGAAGCCAATAGATAACACAATGTAAGGCTATATCTTGTAAGCCGAAATCAATAGACAATCGACGGAAGGCTATGCAAGTGTTATTCTAGCTGAACGAGGGTAGGTCAATTATTTCTCGACACTACTGGTTAGTGTGTTGGATTTGAAGACATCAGATTGAGTCAAAGCTCAAGTAGAACTAGACAAATGAGGTACTAAACCCACACTCCTTATTTATAGCGCAACAACAATAAGCAAAGATGAGTAAGGAAGCACGTTTAAGGAAGGTCTAAACACTATGGACCTTGTCAACAGGTCATGCCATTAAGTGGGAAGCTGATAGCCGAGCGTGGGAAAGCTGATGCACGACCCGTGAAAATAGCCGAACGAGGCTATACACTGTAGGTAATATCGTTTTGGTTAGTAGGAATAGTTTTGCCAATAAATACATACTCCATACAATGTATTTAACACATAATCAATCAATCACAAGCTATTTTCGCTATTTTATCGATTTATTTTTCTGCCCTTATCTTATTTTACATGCATTTCCAATTAGTCTAGTAGCAAAAAACCTAAGAACAAAGTTTCATCCTCAGCATCAATCGCTTGAAGTTACATCCTTATCATAAATGTATTTCCGGCAGTATAGTTCAAGTATAAAAGCGTACATGTAATTCCGGCAGTATAGTTCAAACATAAAAACGTACTTTTGATAACATGAGAGGACAGATTAAGAAATTATCATATGGTTTAAGTTGGAAAAGTTTATTTTCACTTGGTTCCCCACTTCCACAATTTTTCAAATTTTCCATTCCAATTTACTCTCACTTTTAACAATTTTGATTAATCAGGTTTATGGAATTTTACACCCACCCCCACACACATCTCAAATCTCCTACAACATACCATGTGAGTTTTGTAAAACAAAAATACATTCAGAATTATTTTTTTTTATGGAAGGAAAACACCGTATGCCATGAACGCTTTAAAAACGAAAAATCAAGAATAACACTACCATTGCCGTTTTTCCACCAAAAACGCTTTTTATCATCTTTAAAGGTTGACTCATGCCCAACTGAATCTCTAATATAGTATACCATAACCTATCCAAGATCAACTGAATCACCTGTTATTGAAGATTCAAGATCTATTAAATCATATGTTATCCAATCACTTAAGTAACACGTATTTTATGTGTAGTCCTATACGTGAGACAGTGAAGTCCTACGATGAATTAAATAATTTGTGAAAATGAGCTAATAAGTTGGTCAACCCTCATCTTAAAAGTCAAAATTTTAAGAGTTGGGTTCATTCAAAAATCTTATTGTATTTAATAATAATATAGTAACTGCACGTTTAATTAACCTTGTACATCCTCTTGTTAAACAAAGACGACTTAAAACAACATAAAATAAATAAATACGACTTCATTTTAGTCACAAAAAGAGATATAGAAAATAGTAGTATGGAAAAAAACATCTTTCTTTTGGTTGTGGGCGGGGTTCAAACCACGACGTTGTATATATTATGCATTATTCATACCAACTGAGTTAATCTCACGAAAACATATGAAAAAACATCTACATAAACTTTAATCCCCTAAAAAAGAAATCTATATAAACTTTAAAAATAAACCTAGTGATTAAAAATTAAAACAAGTTTAAGATAAATCAAGAGATTAAAAATAAAAACAAGTTTATTCTACATTTAACACTAATTGCTTATATATGTTTGCGTATAAAAAACACTAATTGCATATGATAATAGTTTCACATTTGTTAAAGGCTAAATACCTCTTTTCATCTTTTGAGTTTGACAAAAATATTGGGTTGATCAGTTATGTTTTTTAATGTTTAAATATGTTCTTTAAGTTTTTTTTTTTAAATTTCAAATAGATCTTTTAAATTGTTAATTTAATACATCTATTTGAAGTTTTTTAAGTTAATAAGTTTCAAACAGATCTTGAATAGGATAAGAGTGCATTAAATTTACAACTTAAATGACCGATTTAAAACTTAAAAATTTAAAGGGACTAACTCGATATTTTTATCAAACTTCAGAGATCAAAAAAGATATTTGGCCTTTGATAAAATAAGACCTAAAAATGAGTATGAAATATAAATTATAAGTGGAAGCAGTCATGATCATCTTTAAAGGTTGACTTATGCTTAATTTAAACCCTAATAATTAGGTGTGGATAACATATTAGGTAAGATATGTTCCGATCTAAAGTCGTCCACCTCAAACAACAACCCACTTCCGATTGTTTTGAGGATAGGTTCCAACTAGCAACGAGTTGTGCAGTGGATGGCTTAGATGGCTGAGTTTATATACATGGGGTGAGCCCAGGAAATCTTAAAATCACAAAGAACGAAATTCTTTGTTGAAGAATCCGACATATTTTTCCCAAAAAGCTTGAAATTCTTAAAGGTCACACTTTGTGAGAATAGTGGAACACAGAGGATAAATCAACAATATAATTTCTTCTACAGTAATTAGCAACAACAACAAAAAACTGTCTCCAACAATGGTTAGCAGTGTTGCGGCGAATAATAAAGGAAAAGACAAAGGAAAAATGAGTTATTGAATGAATGTTGAAGATTTAGGTGTCTAAATATCATTACTATGTATTTTGGACTGGTAAGAAGGCCAATGAAAATGACCCAATAAAGCTAAGGTCTATAATACTCAAATAAGGACACCGTAAAGGCAAAGGCTACGGTGGAAGATCTCTTTAGGTCTCCTACCGTAGGAGACTTGAATTTTTTTTTTGTTTGTTTGCAAAATGATTGTCAACCAATGGATGATGTTGAAAAAATTTGAATGGTTGAGATTTAAAGGTTATATGACCTTTTATGATTGTATTATTTAAACATCTATATTTATTTAAAAAAAGTTTGTTTTGGGCATTGTTGGTAAAATTGGAAGCAAGCTCATACAATCTCAAATGTCTTGTTTGTGACACTGTGATGGTCGTTTATTTTTTTGTGACGAAGGGATTTAAATTTCTTACATTTTAAACAATATATTTTTGGCTTAAATGCTTAATTGGTCCCTTAACTTGATTTCAAGTATCGGTTTGGTCATATAAGTAATAAAAGGTCTGCTTAGGTCTCTTAACTTTATTTAAAGTATCAGTTTGGTCCTTTCTTTTAATTTAATTCAAAAAACGTTAAGTTCGGGACCAAACTAATACTAATTATATAAGCTAAGAGACCAAACTAATACTAATTAAATAAGTTAAGGGACCAAAATTTAACGTTTTTTTTTTTGCATTAAATTAACATAAGGGACCAAGTCGGTACTTAAAATAAAGTTAAGGGACCTAAGCAGACCTTTTATTACTTATGGGACCAAACCGATACTTGAAATTAAGTTAAGGGACCAATTGAGCATTTAAGCCTATATTTTTTCTTAGATTGATTTATAATTTGTGATGGAGAGGGTTTGTTGTTGTCTTTTGTTTGTCGTGTAGTCATTATTGACCTTCGCATATTTTAAACAAAATTAGTGGTATTAATTAGCGTTATGTTTGGACAAAAGAATAACGAAAGAAGCCGGAAAATTAAAATATGCGCTATATTTAGCGATATTTTTTTAATAAGTGTTTATAATTAAAGACGGAAGGAGTATGTTTTCGTAATAAATTCTTATTATATACTCCCTTTAGTTTCAATTATAAATATAATTTTATTTTTTAGATTTATCAAATAAATTATATATGTCATCTATAATTGAGACCATATACATCACGGAGATCAGAGGAAGTATGAAATACGTAACTAATCGGTTGACGGTAAAAAAATATCTTTGCACACAAACGTTTGAAAATCAATTATATATGTGATATGTCATCTATAATGTTTGAAAATTATGAATGATATTTTTTATGAAATTTTGTTTGATTTTGATTAAAATTAAAAATGTAAGTGATTTTTTTCTTCAAATTATAACAAATCAAACTAACCATGATTATCTATTTCAATAGCACCAACAATATACTCCCTCTGTTCATTTTCAAGTGTGGTTTAACTCCAGATTTAGTGTTCCTATTTAACTGTCGTTTTAGTATTTTAAGGGTATAATTTGTCAATTATACCCTTTGTCAATTGCTCTTATCTTTTTCAATAAAACTAATTAATGTTATATATTTGAAAAACTAAAGTTTGTTTTTTATAAACAAAATTCTTTTTTATAAAAAAAAACAAAGTTTGTTTGTTTTTTTTTAAACAAAATTTGTTTTTTGTTATCTTTAAATTTAAAAAAAAATTTGTTGCATATAATAATGAAGAGTTAAAATTCTATAAACTAACGCAAAGCCCGCCTTTCTGCTCTTTTTACTGCGCTAAAATTTAAAAATTATGAACTATGTTTTTCTTAATGAAATTTTGATTTTGATTAAAACTAAAAATATAAATGCTTTTTCTTTCTAGTTACTAGCTGAAAGACGGACACTATCGTGCCCGTCTGATGTCCGTCTATCTGCTATTTCTACTGCTCTAACGCATGTGATTATTTTATTATGTTTGTTTGTATAATTTTGATTAATTTTTATATTTTTAAATATTAATGGAAATTATTGATATATTGATTTATAAACAAAATATTGTCAAGACATATAACAAAATTATTTTTGAACTCAACATATTTTAGTTTGCCTACATATAAAATTAAGATAAAATAATGATCATTTATTGTTTATTCTAATAGTAATTAGTACCATCATAACATAAATGTTTTGTACCAAAAAAAAAAACATCATAACATAAATGTATAAATGACATATTATGTAAAAAAAACATTGTTATGATTGCGATAAAAAAATATCTTTAAAAACTATATTTTTCTTAAAGTCTCAATCTTGTCCTTCTATTTTTCCTTTTTAATGAGAACTTTTCTTTAATTTTGAGAAACTCCTCTTGATAAAGCCACATATAATTGACCATGGCTGAAAACATGTCGTGGAAGATAGATTCCGACATTAAGAATGGTATGCCCTTGTGACTTATTTATGGTAATAGCAAAACTTAGTCTAACGGAAAACTGTTTTCTACTAAGCATAAAGGGAAGTCCTGAACTCGCATTTGTTTTTAAGTTAATTCTGGGCAAGAATCCTCTTTTTCTAGCATTGTTTCCTGTTAGGATTTCCACGTCCGATATATTCTTAAATAAATCACGACATAACAATTGTGTCCCTTTACACATGCTATATCTAGGGTCTATATATGTTTCACAACAACATCAAAGGTGCACTTTTTTTTCTACCTTTAAAATATGTGGTGGGATACTTCCTTGAGCAATTGAGTTTAGGAATTCCTGTTGATATGGTAGTGTAGTCATTTGTTTCTTTCTACCTATCTTTAATCCACCGATTCTATTTCCACTTCTATTTGATTTTTTTTCCTTTTATATTGTGATTACGGATTATGATATTACTCCTCGCCTATAAATCACATACACTCCTCATATTATATGTGTCTGAACACGTGTTGCATCCGTATCCACAAATATAATTACCCTAAATTATGTGATTTTCTTAAACTATCAACGTTATTGGCGTGTCAGTATCCGTGTTGTATCTGGTGTTGGTCTTCGTATCCATACTTCTTAGTGGTCCTCTCTTTTAATGGCCTCTCAGATGGTGGTTTGAAAGTAACCAAAAATAAAAGATGGTGGCTTGAAGCTTTCTTGTGTTTCTGTTTTTAGTTGTTGGTAACATGAGTGTGATTATGGTTTAACAATTTTGAATTGTTTAAATGGTTTTAACACTTTGATTTCACTGTATATTGTTGGATATTGAATGGGGGCCATGGGATCAGTTTATCAATTGTATACATGCAGAACGTTTGGAAATCACAATGAAAAAAGCGATGCTTTTATTCCTTTAAACGGGAGTGGAAGGAGCTTAACAGCAGGGGATGTTATTGCTTATTTTCCCTTTATTTAATAATAATTAAAAAAAACCACAGTTCTCTTTATATATAAAAAAAGGACAAAACTTAGGTACAATTCCTTAGGTGCTTTTCGTATGGTTCTTAACTAAATTCACCATGATTTCCTTAAATCCATAATTCTATCAAAGTTTGTTATCTCCAAAAAGTTGTATTTTTAGTTAAGAACCATACGAAAAGCACATAAGGAATTGTACCTAAGTTTTGTCCTAAAAAAAAAGTCACGCTATCATAGTTTGTATAAGCAATTATAAACCAGCAAAATCAAATAATCCTTAAAATTAATCGTAAACAATTTGAATCATAATCACTTATAAACCAGCAAAGTCAAATTTAATCCATAAAATTAATCGACTTTGATTAGTTGTAACATGAAAGTAAAAGAAAAAAACTTACAGGTTAATTCTGAATTCTGATGCAGAGAGCTGAGAGAGGTTTAGAAAAACTAAACAATGCGGGAACGAATTATTAACTGTGAGAACCCTACTTATTAATATCTAATATGGTGCTAACAAATCTTTTTCTAAAATATCTTGAGTCCTAATCTTTTTTTAGAGGATGTAAAGTCCAATCTTTAACATTATATTTTGCTCACGTTTGTTACTAATCTTTTTTTAGAAGATTTAAAGTCCAATACTTAACATTATTTTTTGCTTACGTTTGTTACTAATCTTTTTTTTAGAGTATTTAAAGTCCAATCTTTAACATTATTATTTTTTGCTCACGTTTGTTACTAATCTCTTTTTTAGAGGATTCAAAGTCCAATCTTTAACATGATTTTTTCCTCACGTTTGTTACTAATGTTTTTTTTAGAGGATTTAAAGTCCAATCTTTAATAATTTTTTTGCTCACATTTGTTACTAATCTTTTCTTTAGAGGATTTAAAGTTCAATCTTTAACCTTATTTTGGTCACGTTTGTTACTAATTTTTTTTAGAGGATTTAAAGTCCAATCTTTACCATTATTTTTTACTCACGTTTGTTACAATTGATCAAAGGTTAAGGAAGAGTAACTTAATAAAATAATAAAATAATATGGAAATACTGTTTTTTGTGAAAATAATAAAATAATATGGAAATACTCTTTTTTGTGGATGAGATATGAAAATACTTGGCAATCTTTGTCGGTTGTATTGAGGGGAACAACATATATGTACAACATAAAATCGGCTAATAAAAAAGCAACATGAGTTTTTGTTTTGTGCTAGTTTTTTGTGAGTTTAATCTATGGTTAACCGAGGTAAAAGAGAGTTAGCGGGGACGATTAGTGACATGGATTAGTAATCCACGTGTTATTTTATAATTGGCTAACAGTAAGAACAGTTCATAAGGAATTGTGTGTAAGTTTTCTCCTTAAATTAAAATTTATTTTTATCTATTTGTTACATGTGTTATTTATATTTAAAATTAAAATTAAAAATTAAGGGTATTTTTGGAAAGAAAAGTTCAACCCAAAAGTGTGCTGAAAAGGGTAGTTTTTTTTATATATATAGTATATAGACTATTTGTTACATGTGTTATTTATATTTAAAATTAAAATTAAAAATTAAGGGTATTTTTGAAAAGAAAAGTCCAACCCAAAAGTGTGCTGAAATGGGTAGTTTTCTTTATATATACTATAGATAACAAACCAAATTAAACATGATTATCATACATAATAATCTTAGTTCTTAAGAAGATACTCATAGAACATAAGTCAGTCTTAGTAAGATTATCAAACAATCCCTTCAGAAACTCTCCCAAACGACAAACAGTATCAACTTGCTAACTTGGAAACCTAGTCATAGAACGGAAGTCAGTCATAGTAAGATTATCAAACAATCACTAAAGAATAACTCCCGTTCTCTTAGAATCTTCTAAAAACTATCTTTTGTTCTTTGAGAATTTTCTAAAGACTAACTTCCGTTCTTTGAGAATCAACTGAATACTAACTTCCGTTCATTTAGAATCTTTTAAAGACTAACTTCCGTTTTTGAGAATCTTATAAAGACTAACTTCTGTTCTTTTAGATTAATCTTCTAAAGATTAACTTCTGCTCTTCGAAAATCTTCAAAAGACTAACTTCCGTTCTTTCATAATATTGTGAGTATTAAATTTCGTTCTTTGAGAATCTTCTAAAAACCAAGTTCCGTTCTTTGAGAATATCTTGAAAACTAACTTCCGTTCTTTTAGAATCTTTTAAAGACTAACTTCCATTCTTTGAGAATCTTCTAAAAACTAACAAACTTTTAGAATCTTTCGTTATTTATTTTTCTATATATAATATATCTTAATATGTAAAAAAAATTAAAACAATGTTTAATTGTTTATTGACGCTAGTTTGAATTAAAAAAACAAACAACTTCCAGTAATCTATATGGTACTCTCTCCGTTTCTTTTTAAGTGTTGTTTGACTATGAATTTAGCGTTCCTATTTAACTGTTGTTTTGGTATTTTAAGGGTATGATTTGTCACATACATATATCATTTCTCAATTACTCTTATCTTATTCAATAAAACTAATTAATGACATCTATTTGAAAGAACTGAAGTTTGTTATTTTAAACAAAAATTGTTTTTTTTCAAACAAAGTTTGTTTTTTTGTTATCTTCAACATTCAAATCTATGTCACATAGTGTGAATATATAGTATTGGAGAAAAGTTAATTTTTTTCTTAACTTTTGATTAATGTGAAGTTGAAATTATTTTTATTTTGCTTTTACTATTATTAAAAAATACGTGTACAATATTTAAATTATGATAATTGATTGTTACGGGAGAGAGATAAAGTGTGTTAAAAATATAAGAATTTGTTGAAGAAAAAGAGAGTGAGTAACAATTGTTTGTTATAATGAAAGATAACACATTAAATTTATGGGACAGTGAAAGTGTGTGCAAAAAAATAGAAATTTATTGGTAGATTAACATGAGGGTATAATAAGAAGAAAAAAAATGCAAAAATACATTTTCTTAATTTAATGTTACTATTTTAAAACGACACTTAAAAAAAACGGAGGAAGTATAATATATATTAAACTAAAAATTAATTTATTTTTATCTAAATATAGTTAATATATTAATATAAATAGTTGGGAAATAATCAACATCTTCAACAAGCCAAGAAAAAAAGGATGGGTGCTAAATATGAATTACCTAAATTGACCTTTACATTCAATTGTTATAATACTCATTAGCACTGGAGCTGGTAGTCTTAGTAAATTAACTTACGGTTTCATGTTAAAACAGCAACATAAAAAAAAAAGAAAGGGGTGATAATACATTACGCACCGTAGGAGACCTATAGATGTAGCGCACTGTAAACGGCGCCTTTATACCAAAAAGTTTCAAAAAATATACAATATTGTAAACTGGTGTGATGGTACAATTGCATGAATGTGACATGAGGGATGCCTCAAAAAATATAAAAAGAGGGTGCCATGGGCATTAAACACGCGACCTTTTACTGATATAAATACTACATAATCGCTGCAACACCAACATATAAGTTGTTATATCATGCCTAATATGATATTTATATAAAGGTTGGGGGGTGCCTCTGAAGGGATATGCCCCTGCGTAAAGGTACACGACAAGCCCTGTGCGAATCCGCAAAGGAGCACACCATGGCCAAATCATGAACGTCAAAGCCATCTCTAACAACTTCTAGGATTCACACCGCAAAATACGAAGACAATTATCAACCTCCTCGGCTATATAAGCATGACTCAGCGTCACGCTCAAGGTACACACCCATTTATCCATTTTTTACACACAATCCTCCTCATTCATATACAAACTTGAGTGTTAGAGTGCTAACGTGCTTGCAGATATGTTCTCCTGCAACAACGAAGTTTGCTCTCCTCCATACCAGAGCGTCGTGAACCACCACGATAACAAATGCAGTTCCCGGAGAACCACCCCGATATTTCTCTCATCTTCACCGGACATATCACTATGAATGTTGGAGAATTAGGAGTGTCAACGGTAGAAATTGAACTAAATTGTAAGTTAGTGGTAGAAGGCATCATGGATAGTTCTAGCAATCAATTGGAGTTTGGCGGTATTTTGTCCAATTGTAGATTATTAGTAGAACAATTTCCAAACTTTAATTAAGTTTGACTAGAACACAAATAAATTATGTCACTCATATATTATTAAGGATGTTAAAATTGCATGCTCATTACATATCTTTTATGTGATTCTATCTTATATTACATCTATGTATGTTCGGCATCATATCTTTTATTTAGTTCCATCTTATATTACTTTCAATTTGATTTGATAAATGAAAAAATATAAGTTGCTTTTGGTCAAACAAAAAAGAAAGGGAGAGAGGGCAAGAACTTTGAGTGTGAAAACGTTAGAGTTTTGGGATAGTAAAATTAGAAAATAAAAAACTAATGCAATAAAGAATAAGATCACGTGAAGTGTGTGGTTTCAAGCGACTATACGTAATACACTTGCACTTGCATGCTGCTGTCAGCGTTGGACGTCATGGGAAGCGTATATGGGGTACATATAATAAGGGAAATTACATTTTTGTCCATTAACTATTTAGGTGGTATCATTTTAGTCCCTTAATTAAAATTCGATTTAATTTTGTCCTTTAACTTCTCTCCGTTACACATTTTAGTCCTTTCCGTTAGTTTTAATTCAAAAACGTTAGGTTTTCTTCATCTTCTTCTCCTCTTTTTCATCTTCATATCATCTCCATCAACCTTCAACAACAAGAATCCCAGAAAAATTTCAGAAGAAAATGAAGAAAACCTAACGTTTTTGAATTAAAACTAACGGAAATGACCAAAATGTGTAACAGAGAGAAGTTAAGGGACCAACATAAATCGAATTTTAATTAAGGGACCAAAGCGATTCTGTCTAAATAATTAAGGGACCAAAAAAGCAATTTAACCTTACAACAACATAAAAAGTGAATGAACCGATCTTAAAAATGTTGATAGGAGTTAATCGCCTTTGAAAAATGCTTAGCAACAGTTAACTTCTGCCAAATTAAGAGAATAAACAATTATGAAATGGATTAGAGCAATTTTTGAAATATAATAGGTTAAGTGGAACTAAGTTTTGCAAGACCTAAGTTTAGTCTCCCAAAAATTTTAAGGCCTGTGTCTAGCATGCAGCTTGTCATAAATTTATTTTTTAGGTTTAAATGTGATATTTTGAAAGTCTGATATGACCTGCTATTTTATTTAAAGAAAATACTGAAGAGTGTCGTTAAGACAATGGTGAAGGGAATAAAAATATAAATATTGTATTGAAAAATGGACAAAACTAATGAATTTAACTTTTTAAAAGTCAAAATATTGTTGAATCCAATATAATCCTACTACTTTTGTTTTTTATTAATAAGTATCATATCTTTTGTTTAAAGAAAATGCTAACAATAGCTATCAAGAAGATCAAAGAAGAAGTTTTGTCTTAAAAATGATGTATTTAATACATTAAACCTTTAAAAAGTAATTTATTCAACTTAAATTTATTAATTATTTTTATTTTTACATCCTTAATAAGTATCTTAAATGCACTTGTTAGGAGATTCTTTCTATAAAAGCTTATTCATATGAGCGATGGAAGCATATAATAATGCGCGCAATCGCACGGTTAAATTAACTCTTGTACAGTTATTGATATTATTACATTGAACCATGGTTACTTTACCATGTGAGAAGAGTATGTTTAAACAAAAGAAAGAAAGACGACCTCGTCTCGTACTATCAAAAAGAAAAACAAAAAAGACAACCTCGTATAGGGAATATTTTTATTGGTATACACGTAAGAATGTAATTAATTATAGTAAGGAAGATTTCCTCGTACACAATTATAAATAAAAAATGTTTGGACAATCTCACAAATGTAAAGAAAAATAAATGAAAAAGAATTTAGTTATATCATTGAATTATTTTTTCTTTAATTTTGTTCAATCATATGTGTGTTCAAACACTTTTTTCTTGTGATTGTAACCTTTAACAATAGCTCAATAGATCTATTTATCATATGATTATGCAACATATATTATTATATATTTTTTTATGATAAAGTACTTTACCTTCTTTTAAACAAATCATTGTTATTTTATATGCCACGCTTAGCCTCATGCTAGTAGTTTTTGCATGTCAATGATCAATTATGATTTCAAACTTACCTACCAACTGAAAACTGGATTTTAGAGTTTTATTTTTTTTAAAAAAGATAAAGCATTTTATTTTCCCAAAATCCAGAAGGTTGACACAAAATAAATATTACTCTCTCCGTCCCGGATTAACTGAGCCAAAAGCTCATTTCACACGTATTAAGAAAAATGTATAAATAAAGGAGAGAAAAAATAGTTTTAAGTGCACTTATTAAATATTGATGCATTCTCCACTATCATAAATGTAAAGTGGAATATATTGAATTGGAAATGATGAAAGTATTATTAGTTAGAGTTATAAAGGGAAAAAAGTAATTGATATTGTATTGAAAAGTGAAATGACTCAGTTATTTTGAACATTTTTTTTTTACAAATGGTGCAGTTATTATGGAACGGAGGGAGTATAGTTCAAAAGAAAAATAATATTCTCTCCCGCCCATAACCTATTTAATTAAGTAATTCACAGGGATGAAGATCAATATATAAATTAAAGAGAGAGAAAATTGTTTTTAATAAAACACTCTTATCATATTAATGCATCAAAATTTTATCATATACTGTATATAAGTAGAAGATGTTAAAATAAGAGTAATGAAATACTTTTACGCAAAAGATCTCAATTTTGCTATCTCAAAAAACTCAAACGTGCTAAAATGACTAACCTCCTTCGTGCTCCTTAATAATTTAAAGTTGTTACCAAATAAAATTGAGATTTTATATACTGTTTGGTGGGAAGGGTAATTTTCATGAGATTCATTTCTATGTACCGACGGGTAGGATGGGTAAATTTATTTATTTAATTTTTTTTTAAGAGGGTAGAAAGGGTCATCTTCATACGGAGAAGTTAAAGCCCACAACATGCAAGATGCGCAGGGGAGGATTGGATTTTGTTGCGCAAAGTTGTTGCCTGTTGGGGCAATGAAAATTAGATATAATTCGAATGTATCGATAGTGTAAAACTCTTTACACATGCATTATAGGCACAGGCAGTCTTCACTTGGAGGTTGAGTTATGTCCAACTCAAATGTTCATATAATTGCTTAGTCTATTTAAAATCTATTTGATCACATAATAATCAGATCATTCAGATTACACTGTTGATATTCAGTCTTCGATATGCATTAATAGTCCTACATTGAATCATAAAACACATACCTTCACTTTGGAAATCACTTTACAAATCAAATCTATAAGAGTTGGCAGGGGTGGGCAAAAATAACCAAAAACCCAACCGACCTGGTTAACTGAACCGAACCATATCAAAATTAACTGAACCATTTCACAAATTTTTAAACTGAACCATTATTTTGATAACAGTTAATTAACCGAACCGAATCGAACCATAATCATAACCATATATTACAATTACACAACACCTCTTATTTTTCAGAGAGTAACTAAGAAATGATTGTACATCTTTATACTTTAAACTGAAGTTGATTTTATTGTTAAGGAAGCATGTGTTTCAAGATTTATCATGAAAGTTATGATCAGATATCATTAAATGGTCACAAAATGGTGTGTAAATTACTTGTGTGATAGCAGTAAACTTTGGTATTTCATCTTTTTATTATCCATTATGAACTGTACTCAATTTTGATTATCATTGTAATTTAGAAGAAGAGGGTATTGGAGCCAATTTATTTCAATGACGTCCAATAGTGCTCTGAACAAAACTAGCCAAAATTAATCTAATTTATGGCTCTTAACACATTAAACTATTTACATTCACATTGTTGCGAATCATCATCAGCCATCAAATTGCAGTATACTATGTATAATCTCTACCGAACCATAACTTTGGTTCAGTTGGGTTAGTTATAAATCTTAAACGGTTCCGTTCGATTAATATGGTTAACCGAACCATACTCACCCCTAAGAGTTGGGTTAAATTCATAATTAAAACCGTATAGCGAATATAGGAATTGCAAAGTTAAATTAACTCTTGTACATGCTCTTATTAATATTATTACATTGAACCATGGTTACCTCATGCGAGAACTGTATGTTTAAACAAAAGAAAGAAAGACGACCTCGTAAACGGAGTAGTTCAATACATCCTTTTTTTTTATTTGAAGAAAATACAACCATATGTTAGAATATGATTATAAATACAATGATGCAACACACATGTTGTCTTATAGGAGTAAATGATTACTTTGATCCCTGACTCTATACTTCGCTATTACAAAGGTCCTGACTTAAGATTAAATACAAAGTGGTCATTGAATGTGCATTTCTGTTATCAGTTTAGTCCTTGACGTTAAAAACTTTGGTTAATTGATGAGGTGGCGTTCATAACTTCTGTTAATTGATGAGGTGGCGTGCATGAGGTGTCACAATGACTAAAGTAAAAGTAGAAAATGATCACTCAATATTCCCAAATTGAATGTCAAATCCCTAAATCTCGAATTTAATCGCCAAATCCTTAAATCTCTAAATTTCATCTAATCTGTCTTTGTTCAAAATCAATTTCTTTTTTTTTTTTTTGTTGTTAATTAGTGGAAATTTGTGGTTAGAAAGGAACATATTTTTTTTTTGAAACATGGTAAGAAAAGGAGCATAGTAATTCCAAATCTTTTGTGTTGTCGATCAAAAGAATTTAGTTCATATGGTATGGATTATTATAATTAAGGGTCATGCTAACCGGTGCCCCCGGGGCACTGGTTAAGCATACAAAAAAAGGAATTTATTACCATAAAAGGAAACTTTGTTGACTTATTTATGGATTAATTACACAGTTTTTAATGCAATAATTACTATATAATTTTCCGTTTTAGTATCCTTAACCAGTGCCCCGGGGGCACCGGTTAGCATTTCCCTATAATTAATAGTATGTCTCGTGTTAAATGCCTCCAAAGTTTGGCTTAACTAAACATGATCGAAAATAACATTATCATAACTTACTTTCTACTAAAACACACATTTATCAAACATGCATGTAGAAACATACTAACCAGCTTCAATGCACTTACATTATAGAATGAGAGAAAGATTATACTTTTTGGAATTGAGGAGTAAAATATGGTAATTTCTTTTAAACATTAAAATTCAGTACAATCCAGAGAATTAACAACAAAAAAAGAAATGGATTTTGAACAAAAAGGGAATTAGATGAGATTTAGGATTTGAGATTTAGAGATTTATGAATTTTGGGATTAAATTCGGGATCTAGAGATTTGAGATTCAATTTGGGGATATTAATTTTCGATTCAGGGACCAAAGTGACCATTTTCTACTTTCACTTTAGTCCATGTGGCACCTTATGCATGCCACATCATCAGTTAATAGAAGTTTTTAACGTCACGAACTAAACTGATAATGGAAGTGCACATTCAGGAACTACTTTGTATTTAATTTTGAGTCAGGGACCTTTGTGACAAGGTGTAGAGTTAGAGATCAAAATGACCATTTACTCTATTTTATATACCACCATTAGCCGTGTACTAATAGTTTTTTCACAATGTTGATGATCAATTAATGTTTTTAAACTTATCTCTAAGACGAAGTCCTACTTACTAAGGTCTAATTCTCTATTCTTTTTACATGATAAGGTCTAATTATCTTAGAAACCAGATTGTTAACACATTTTTTTTTCTTCTAAAGATAAATATTTTTATGGAAATATTAACGAGTGTCCACATGACATTCTTTAAGATCTTTAAATGATAACTTTTTATAAAAATATGTGTAATCAATACATTGAAAATCAATATATTTATCTTTTCTTATAAAATAATTCCTTCTTTTGAAATCCTTAAAGAGTGTCCCGAAACACTCGTTAATAGGACCAATATTTCTTTTATATATCATGTATTAACTTCAACCATATATATTAAAAATTGAAGATATTGAATTGAGATCGATGATATTAATTCGATTGTACAATTGAAAAGAAGTCATTAATGTTGCATGCAAATTGAAAAAGATCAATTATTTTGGTACAATTTTTTTTTTACAAATAGATCAATTATTACTTTGGAAGAGGATTAAATATGGAAAGAACATTGACTCATGTTTTGAACCAGTCTCTCAAAAAAATAATATAGTATTGAATCAGAACATTAATTTTGGCCCTATAAAAAATGAGATGGTTGCAACATGCAAACCACAAACTTTTCTTTCATTAATTTGCAAAAGAAAACAAAATTAAAAGCAGCAAATTACTAAGATGTATTCAGGGGTGAAAAGTATCTTTAACAGAGGCCAAAAGGTGAAGGGGACAGTGATATTGATGCATAAGAATGTTTTGGATATCAATGAAATCACTGCAGCTCAAAGTGCCACTGGTTTAATCAAAGGTGGATTCAATGTTGTTGGTGATATCACTAGCTCTATAATTGATACCTACACTTCCTCCTTTGGCCGTTCGGTGGCTCTCAGGTTGATTAGTGCTACCAGTGTTGATGGTAATTACTTCTTAATTTTCAATACTACGTACATAATGCTTATCGTACATTCATATTTATAAATTTAGAATGCTATTTTTCAATAAATGGGAGAAATTTTATCGATTAAAGTGACACTAATGACCACTTGACAAAAAAAAAGGGACAATAATAATCATTTTACAACTGTCTCGAGAGGGTTTGAACTTGGCATCTTGAAATATGTGTGTGTGGAATATGGTAGAATACTCCATCCGTCCAATATTATAAGAAAAAAAAATAAAAATCACACTTATTAAGAAAATTAAAACATAGTAGTTTGTAACATAGTTTTTTGTGTTATCTTTGAAATAAGTTTTATAGGAAAATGTAAAAACAATTTTCATTGGTAGTTGATTATAGAGAAAATAAAAAAGAGAGCAAATTGAATGCACTTTGCATTTAATTTTCCTTTGGAAAAGATAATTTTTTGAAAAAACATAATTAAATATGATTAAAGTTGGTCTTTTTTGCTTATAATTTGGAACAAAGAAAACGAATTTTTTTTCTTATAATTTGGGACGGAGGGAATACATCACAAGACGGATACACGTCTAGTTTTTTTGTGTGGCTAAAAAAAGTGTCAAAAAGTCCACTTGTTAAAAAAAAAGTGTCAAAAAGTCTAATAAAATTAAATGTTATTTACTATTTCATCCAAAATAATAGTTTTATTTGGGGTATTTTTAATAACCAAAGTCCACTTTTAACTCTAACAATAGCTAGTTGGAATAAAATAAACGGTTGGATTCATCTAATATTTCACTCTTATAAATATCCTTCATATGTAAAAAATTATAGACATCCTTCATATGTAAAAAGAATTTGAAAAAATTTGGTGTATAGACACACCGAGCTTTATGTGGATCCGTCCAAGATACATATGAGCGGATCTCTTAAGAAACCCATAGGTGCCTCGGTACCCCCAATTTATTTATTTTTTAAAATTTATTTATATAGAAAATTACTAAAATAGTTTTTATAAAATTTTATTTTACACATATAGTCTCTCTGGTATCCCCTCCATTCACACATGCTGTAATTTAAGTAGGTCGGTTTTGATCTTTTAAGGTCAGGATATACATTTTAGTTGGTAGAGGAACTTTAATTTTGTGTTGGAGTTGTTGCGTTGATATATTTTGGATGAAATTATATATGACTTTTATGAATTTCAACAATAATATTTTAGTTAATATTTTCTGCTCTCTCAATATTTTGAGCAAGATCTGCCACTGATGATACACCTACTAGTTTCTATGGAATATTTCACTCGTTACAAAATGAGCGGATGTATTCTAACAAATATCTACATAAGTTGCTAACATAAACCTATTTATTTTACTATTTTTTAGTTATAACATGCTAAAGTAATACTCCCTTCTAAAAACTTAGTGAGTATGCGTTAACAAATCACATATAAAAAGAGATTTATATACTAAATGTCTTATGATTTTTAGTGGAGACATAGTGTGGCATACATTCATGGATTTGGTTCCTTATATATGCAGAGCGACCAATTCAGTGACCAAACTTTATAATCAGTCGCTAAATCTATTCAAGTGATTTGACCTAATTTGATTTCTTGGCAACGATCGTAAAGTTACACTATATATGCAGCTCTACAAAGGATCCAAATAAAAATTTATCTTTATATTTTACAAGAATTTTATCCTGAGTCCATTAAGATTCAATTTATTTCCCATTTTGTTTTATTATTAATTCTTTTTTTTGTAATCATCACTTTGACGTAAATTATTTTAAATAATAATCATTATTACTAAAAAAATATGTAGGAATTATTTCACTTTGATTCAATTCAAGAAACTTGGGTGAACACAAATTTAGCAGAAGAAAAGAATGAGTTTTTTATTTTGACATAAATTAATCATTATGACATATTTGTAGGAAGTGGAAAAGGTAAAGTGGGGAAAAAAACGTATCTGGAAGGTCTTGTTACCTCCATACCAATTCTGGGAGCAGCGCAATCTGCATTTGATGTTCATTTTGAATGGGACAGTGACATGGGAATTCCAGGAGCATTTTATATTGAAAATTTCATGCTAGGAGAGTTCTTCCTTGTAAGTTTGACCCTTGAAGATATTCCCATTCATGGAACCATCAACTTTGTTTGCAACTCATGGATTTACAATGCTAAAAAGTATAAAACTAAACGCATCTTCTTTACGAACAAGGTAATGAAAAAAATCATAAATCTTTAACATGTTAATACAAATTATATTTCTCAAAATTTGACACCATTAAATAAATATAAATATAGACATACCTTCCAAGTGAAACACCAGCTCCATTAGTCTACTACAGACAAGAAGAATTGAAGACTTTAAGAGGAGATGGAACGGGTGAGCGCAAAGAATCGGATAGGATCTATGACTACGATGTTTACAATGACTTGGGTGATCCTGACAGGAAAGCAAGCTTGGCTCGTCCCGTTGTAGGAGGATCCAACAACTTGCCTTACCCTCGAAGGGGGAGAACCGGCAGGAAACTAGCTAAAAAAGGTGATAAAAATTTATGTTCTATCTTAAGTTAATGGTCCTATGATCAAAACATTTTCTCTATTATGATTTTAAAGCTATTGATCTTGTTGCTAATACATGTTTTCTATTTTGTATGTGACAGATGATAAAAGTGAGAGTCGGAGCGACTTTGTTTACATTCCAAGAGATGAATCATTTGGTCACTTGAAGTCTTCAGACTTTCTTGTTTACATACTGAAATCAGCATCTCAAAATGTTATACCTCAATTACGATCTGCACTTACATTACAATTCAATCAGCCAGAGTTTAACACCTTTGAAGATGTCCGTTCATTATATGATGGTGGAATTGAATTACCTACTACTGCACTTAGCAAAATTAGCCCCATACCGGTGTTCGAGGAACTCCTCAGAACTGATGGTGAATCGGCCCTAAAGTTTCCACGGCCTAAAGTGGTTCAAGGTATCTATTAGAAACACATGTTCAGTCCTAGCAATATATTTTCATAGAATAAATAAAAATATTACGGATCTTTTGCAATGCTCTTATTTTGAGCAGTTAATCAGTCTGCATGGATGACTGATGAAGAATTTGCAAGGGAGATGATTGCTGGTGTGAATCCACACATCATCAAAAGACTTCAGGTAAACTTGATAGTTTAACGGTTTTTTTGCGAACACAAAATTTAACATATATTTTGTTCCTTTTTCATGCTATATTTTTAATTGTTAACTTTATTATTATTTGCTATATTTAATATAGGAGTTCCCACCAAAGAGCAAGCTAGATACCAAACTTTACGGTGATAATACGAGCACAATAACCGAAGAACAGTTACAGCTAAACATGGATGGGGTCACTGTAGAAGAAGTAATGACATAATTTAACATTCATACTATGAATAAATAATTTTGCCAATGCTGTTTTGCTAAATTGTTTTCTTTTAAATCAAATAATTGCAATGGCTAAATTATGTTTTGTTGAATAGGCTATCCAAAACAACAGGCTTTACATACTTGATCACCATGACCCAATGTATCCATATTTGAGGAAAATAAACTCAACTGATACAAAGGCATATGCTACTAGAACCTTCATTTTCTTACAAAATGATGGAACTTTGAAGCCATTGGCCATTGAGCTAAGTAAGCCACACCCTCAAGGTGATAGTTATGGACCTGTTAGTGATGTTTACTTGCCTGCAAGTGAAGGTGTTGAAGCTTCTATTTGGCTACTTGCCAAGGCTTATGTAATTGTAAATGACTCATGTTTTCATCAACTTGTCAGCCATTGGTACGAATTATGCTAATGAGTTTTTCTAGAATCAAACATATTTAATTTCATTAATAATCTATATGTAATTTGTGAATATCTACATGTGTAACAGGTTGAACACTCATGCTGTTGTTGAGCCATTCATCATAGCAACCAATAGGCATCTTAGTGTGATTCACCCTATTCACAAACTTCTGCTTCCACATTATCGTGACACAATGAACATTAATTCACTTGCAAGGAATGTCTTGGTTAATGCAGAGGGTATTATAGAATCGACATTCTTGATGGGAAGTAATTCTTTAGAATTGTCTGCTGTATTATATAAGGATTGGGTTTTCACAGAGCAAGGTTTGCCTAATGATTTACTCAAAAGGTAACCTTACAAAATATTAGATCCAGCACATAAATTAATTAGTAAAAAAAAAGGATTGGAAAAAATGTTAGTAACCATAATGTAAGACGAGGTATCCAGGTTTTTTATGTCCAAACACCCTCGGTTGAGGCTGCATCAACTTTATTCTACCGCGTTTCTCTAGAATAACTAAGATCATGACTAAAACAGCAATTAAAAATCTTGGTTAAATAGATATTGATCTCAAGTTTTTTAATTTTTTTTTATATTACTAATATCTTCCTTTCTTGTTATCTAGAGGAGTGGCTGTTGAGGATCCAACTTCCGCACACGGCCTTCGCCTTCTGATAGAGGACTACCCATATGCTGCAGATGGACTAGAGATATGGGCTGCTATCAAATCATGGGTTGAAGAATATGTGAGTTTCTACTACAAATCAGATGCTGTCGTTGCGCAAGATTCTGAACTTCAAGCATTTTGGAGAGAAGTTGTAGAGGTGGGTCATGGTGATTTGAAGAATGCTACATGGTGGTTTAAGATGCAAACTTGCACAGAGTTGATTGAAGCTTGCACTATCCTCATATGGATTGCTTCAGCACATCATGCAGCTGTTAATTTTGGTCAATACCCATATGGAGGATATATACTTAACCGACCAACTAAAAGCCGGAGACACATGCCTGAGAAAGGGTCTCCTGAGTATGCTGAGCTTTCTAAGAACTTTCAGAAGGTGTATCTGAGGACAATCACACCAAAAAATGATACCCTCACTGACCTTACAATCTTGGAGGTCTTATCAAGGCATGCTTCTGATGAGCAATACCTTGGAGAGAGAACTGAAGGCGATCTTTGGACTTCTGATTCACAGCCAAAAGAGGCCTACAAGAGGTTTGGAAAGAAGTTGGCTGAAATTGAACAAAAACTCATTGAGAGGAACAATGATGAGTCATTGAGGAACCGATATGGGCCTGTGAATATGCCTTACACTTTGCTTTATCCTTCTAGTGAGAAAGGATTGACTTGCAGAGGCATTCCTAATAGTATCTCCATCTAAAGAATTTGATGGTTTGTTGTGTTGCTCTGAATAAAATGTGTGAATTTGTCAAATTCCCTCATCATCATGGTCATGTTATTATGTATGTTTGTGTGTTTTCTTTTACTTTACATCAAAAAGAAATACTTATGATGTGTGTACGTATTGTATGTGTTAGACATGTGATTTGAAATGCAACAGTTTATGTTTCCAGTAGTGCAAATTTGCTGTATGGCTTGGCAAAAACATGATAGTGCTGAAAAAGTAATGTACAACAATGATTTTATAAACATTTGTTTTTTCAAGATATTGTTGGAGAGTCTGGGGGAATGTTGATAGCAACAATGGATAAACGACCGAGGACTTTCAAGAGATTACCACATCTCCACCCTAAAACCTTATGCTATTAGGAATGAGTACCACTCTTATATACCCAAATTTTTGCCCATTTATAGTTGATGTGAGATTACCTATTCCCACTTAAATCCCAAAATATCACTACAAGAAATTTGACTTTAACTGGTTGACAAAATTTGTCAGTAGAAGTCATCCAACGGTAGAAAAAGCGTCAATTTCGTATGCCTAATTTTGAGGGTTGTGTATGCTGGAAATATCCAATTTTGTTTCTTCTAAAAACTGCAAATTTTATTGCACAAGTCGTACCTTAGGATAACCAAGGAATAAAAAAGATACAAAGCACATGCTGGCACTAAAGACCATAAAAAACATTAATGGTTTTGTGAATTCAATGTGGAAGTCGATCAACATTTTTGTTGGCAAATAAGGGATTTTCAAGTGCATGTTCAAGTACTTATCATCTTTTGAGTTGTAATCGCTATTAATTTCAAACATTCTAGATGTTAGAATTCCAAAAACTATTCCAATGTCTGGTCAGAAATTCTTTGCATATGTCCTTGAATTCATTTGAGACGTGAGCAAAATTCAGAAGTTACCTCATGGAGAATTACCCAGAAATGATAATACTAATTAATGCTGCATTATCTTTACTTACATCAGTAGCCTATTTCGATGCGGGTATTTCAAAAAAAAGATTGCCTTATTTTGGTAAATACATCCAACCAACTCCAATCCTTTTACTGATTTAGAAGATTTCACATTAAACAATTTTAAATTATGACTCACTGAATCCAAATCATGGTTCCTTCAAATTGTTACACTGAGCCATTGTTAGAGAACATTTATTTCCTAAAAAAAAAAATCCTCAATTGACTAGCTATTCTCTGAAACATTCATTTTCTTCCATCATCTATTTGATCCAAAGAAACTATTATATACAATATCCATGAAAGAGTACAACAACTTCAAATTCATTATGCTATAATGCCATATCATATACTACATAGTGTACCTCAATTTCAAAGTAAATTTAACTAATGAAATAATAGCTAAGAAGGGTTTTACAACTTCAAGCCAATGTTAGGATTATGTATCATTGTCATCCTTAAATAAACCTTTGTCGACATTTAGAAGATACAAGAAATTTGCCATTTACCAATTGGAAGCATCCGTCGGCAAAAGGTCAAAAACCGTTGGTATAGGTCATAAAACCTATACCAACGGACATGTTGTTCCGTCAACTTTCATTCGCTATATCAACAACAAAAAACTGTCCCAATAGCCTATACCTACGGCAGTTTCCAGCCGTTGGACAAACTTTCAGAGCCATACCAATGACTAATGACATCTATTTAACAAATTCAATTCTTCCTCTCTTCATTCTTCATCAGTGCATGAACTTGGAAAATTTGTCCGGTTAGGGGCACAAGAAGCATATGCAACCATATACAATTTAAAATAAAAAGAAAATAAGTTAAAAACATAACTAATCCATATTCAACCCTCTAAAGCCATATAAATAAATGAAGATGAAATATGCATAAATATGATAACAAGTTTAAAATCCAATGAACCCTTTTCTAAATTAGTAAATCTGAATAAGAAAAATGCCCATCTTTACAAATTTAAGAAACGAAAGACACAAGGATTTAATATTTACATTGCATGCAAGCAAAACCAGCACAATTCCAATCAATAGCAAAAGATTGGATGCAAGGGCAATATCTAATGTAACACATACCAATGAATATTTGATGACCATCTTTTGCATGGATGTACGAGAAATCGTAATAGACATTGTTGCTTAAATCCTTAAGATCAGATGGTCTGTACCTGTTTTCAGTAAACACATATTGATAGAAGGCTTCAGCAGACATTTATTATATGTTTTTCCCTAACAATTGGAATTTTATACCTTTTAAATCCACTTCAAGAGTAACTTTGAAAATAGGCCAATAGAGTACAAAGACTAGAAATAATGGGCTACTACACTTAACTGATATCATTTCTAGGAATTATATTTAAGATATGATTTGTCTGACACATGAGTTTCCAGGAAGACCACATGTATTCAATATAGACTACTAAACAAGTATAGGAAGATTACAATTTACAAGAGAAAAGGCAAAACATTAGCTGCACAAGTAGTCATAGGATATGTTCTTGCTTCTGCATTGATATTAGAAGGCCAAGAACTTGATCCATATTGGAATACTAAATCTGTTAATTAACAACATTTTTATTGCATATAAAAATATGAACAAAGACCTGTTAAAAAGCTAGTGAATGCACACAACCTATAGAAGGAGATGCAAACCATTATTAATAATGATCAATTGAGCCAAAGTTATAATTAGCATATTCATAGTAACCATAGTTACGTAGGGAACATAGAAACTTTTTGTTCATACTACATAAACATGATCAACACTTGTAAAAGATTCAATAAGATATTAAAGGGGGATATATGAAACGCACCGTTTCATTAAACCACATATTATAAAAAAAAAAAATTAGTTAAATAATAATAATAGTAAAAATAGAACACCGTGGAACTTTCTACAAACACACTCCATTTATTCATTTCTCTTCCATATCCTTCCCTCGTTAGCCTCCTGTTCCTTATATCCTTCACTTCTTCTTTCTTCAATTCTCTTTCAAATCATGAAATCTATTCCACAAATCAAGCACCCATAAAGAAAATTATACATCTAAGCTAAGCTATTTCAAAGTACAAGTTAGATTTGGATAGAATTTTGGGATTAAGGTTATTGCTTCATGGAAGGAGAAGAGTACCCATCATTTGAAAGTTGTTTATTAAGACTCTTCGAGGTAAATACACATCCCAAAACTCAATTAAGGCATCTCTAGTCATGTGTAGTTTGATTTAGAAACTTATTTTAGAGTTTAGAGTTGGTATTAAAGGAATTTCGGACTGCATATGGTTAGAAAAGTTTTAGAATACTCATTTTAATCTTAAAATTATTACTGATGCTCAGATTGGATAGTTGATACCTTGCTTGCTACAACGAGAGCAATTGAAGGGAAAATTTGGTCGATTGGGCATAACTGTGAGTTGATGACGATCATTATCGCTTATTTTCAATATCGTTATTATTGATATTTTTATGATTTTATATGTTAAGGTATTTACAAAAATAGGGAACACACCCTTCGAATATTTTTCTCGTCTTGATACATGTTTAAAGTCAATGATATTATTGTGGTCTCTATTTGGATTTTATCTATGACTTATAAGTAAAGAATTACAAA
>Ga0228711_1001997_pt1 | contig 30919 bp, 23 predicted proteins | sample MedpolnodulmetaG_2_FD_177996 | JGI IMG/M metagenome (GOLD analysis project Ga0228711, IMG submission 177996) | Root nodule microbial communities from Medicago polymorpha collected in Santa Monica, California, United States - brown nodules | ecosystem: Host-associated > Plants > Roots > Nodule... | reverse complement strand
CAAGTTCGCAAGCGACAAACTTGTGAAAATAGGGTTGCAAGCGACAAACCTATCAAAATAAGGGTTTCCGGAATCCACCAGAATTGAGAGAAAAGTCTCGAATATTATTAATGAATAAAAAGTGTCCTCTTAGGCTGCACAAGTTCTACTTATATAGTGAAAGAAATAACAAATCCGTGGGCCAAAATAAAACAAAACAAAATAATAATAGAAAGTTCTAGAAAATTACTAAGATTTGGCTAAAATAAAATACTATAAAATTACTAAGGAAGCCCTCCTACATCACAGCAGATGAGCACAAGGAGAAGAAAATCCACAAAAATAGTGAAGTTGTGGCCAGACTCTAATTGTAAGTTGGAGCACATGGCTGCTCCAATGATGGTGTCATTTAGGTGGTTAATGCGATCATGATAATGCTAGTCACGACTGATGATGTGCGTCGAAGAAGGGTTCAGCATAGAAGAGATGTGTTGCTGGGAAAATGAATTGTCGGAAAATGGTCATTAGAAACATAAGACAAACTATTTAGGGGGCTCACAAAAAAGATATGCAGAAGTGATGGAACATTATGAAAACTTGTTGGGAAGCTTCTTTGGTGGTGGCTGACCGTGGGTACGATGAACCCCGCTGGTCACATAATCAGAATCGCTTTTGATATCATGTTGAGTTTGTGATTTCCGGGTCTAAATCCAAAGCTACTTACGTCTGTGTATGATATGTAGAATAATGCTAATTCATATAATATTCTAATTTTCTAATTCTAATCTATGAGGTGTCAGCTCAGTGCTAAGAGTTTGACCTTGTAATATGAAGGGATGAAATTCAAATCCAGTCAAAGACGGTTGTAAAATTGGTCATTAGTGCACTTTAATTAATAATAATATAATTTTATTGTATGATTCTAATCCTATAAGTCATAATTTTGAATCTTGAATTTCTCAATTGAGAATTAAGGGTTTTTGTTACTTGACCAGTTCAAATGTTTACTGTTACTTTATGGCCGTAGAATTGGATTTCGTTTTACTTATATTCGGTGTTGTTTGTGAAGCAAAGTGAGATTGGTGCCTCTCCTTGTCATTACCATTTACCTAGGTTGTAGAAAAATAGGATCAATAAGGCCTTCCTATAACCCTTTTAAATCTTTTTATAAACAAAGAAATTGGTAAAGTCAAATATTATGGATGCATAAGTCACTGATCGTGGTAAAAACATACATGGAGCGTTAACTTTGGTTTGTTGGGCCTCTTAGTTAATTTTTTACCATTTACCAGAATGACAAACATTGTAGTCCATTTTATAAGTTTCTTTACTGCTTGTGTTTTGCAGGTCAAAACTGCAGACACTGGATATATGTCTCGTAGATTAATGAAAGCTCTAGAAGACTTATTTTTACATTATGATTACACCGTAAGAGATACCAATGGTAGTATTGTTCAGTTTTGTTATGGTGATGATGGCATGGATCCAGCAGGCATGGAAGGAAAAAATGGAAAACCATTAAATTTTGATCGGTTATTTCTCAGAAGCAAGGTTTAAAAGCTTCCTTTGTTGTTTTATTTAGTTTCATATTTTCTTGACTCTTGCAATTTTCTGAGGAAGATGGATCTTGTTAATTTCTTCTATATGTCTCTGAATTCCACTGTCTATGAATTGTAGGCCATATGTCCCGCTGATGGCGATGATGTAATCTTATCTTCTTCAGATGTGTGTAAAGTACTTCACGAGAAGCTTTCAGAAGTTGGTATGTCTATGTTAGTGGAGAAGAATGCTTCAGACAAGGATATAACATCAGACATAGGCTTCTCTGCTGATTTTCTAAAATCTCTACAATCTTTTGTCGAAAAAAATACAACATTAACAAAAAGTATCGGTGAGGACGATTCTAATTTGAAGAACTTTCTTCCGAAGATATCTGGAATCAGTCGCAGACAACTAGAGGTATTTATTTGATGGTCTTGGCTTAACGTTTCTCCTTCGTTATTCTTTTTAGCTTCCGTTTGGTCATTCTAATTTTGTTGTTTTATAAGCAAGTCTTAACAATCTAATTTGCTTACGTTTAATATACTTGTTAATTTTTCTTTTGATACTATGTTCTCAATGTTGTGGATGTGTTTTACTCCCTCTGAATTTAATTATGTTACTTTGGAAAAAATATTTGTGATTTATTATATGTCAGTTTACAATACCAATGTGTCATTAATGTTTCTTTTCCTATCATGCCCTTTACCTTTTATTACACTCTCTTCTTTCAATTCTTATGATCTTTTTCCCATGTTATTAATGTGGGATAATTTTGTTAAACCATTCATAATTTATCTTTGCAATACAAAATTAATTGCATTTCTTAATATATGTGAATATTGCAAATTACTTATAATAAAATATGGAGGGAGTACGAAAGAATTATATTGGAAAACCATGTCCCACATAGGTTAAAGATAAGGCCTAACTAGAGTTTGTAAAGAGAGACATCCCTCACCTTACAAGCCGGTTTTGTACGGTTGAGTTAGGCCCACCCCAAATTCTAAGAAAGTGAAAGGACTATCTAAACTGTTTAAAGAGTGCTAATGTATTTGTATTTCAATGACGGACAGCTAGCAAGAACTTGGAAATTCTGAATAATATTTCAACTGCAATTGTTATTATAATAATGTAGGCAAAGTTAGTATATGTAGAAATTACTCATGATTTGAGATTATGTATTTCAATGAGAAGGGTGCTCCTTTTATAGGAGAGAATACAACTAATTAACTCCTTAATTTAAGGAGTGATATAATAGAAAAACAAACAACCATAAAAAAAAAAAAAATAATAATAATAATAATAATTATTATTATTATAATAATAAAAGGAAATAATATATTTTTGAAAAGTATAACTGATAATAGTAATAAATTTTTAATTATGATAGAAAAATTCATTAAAAACATACTGAACAAAAGTTTAGGAAGTTAAGATCTTAGTAGGACTTGCTTCTTTTGCTTCTCTATGGCAAACATATGCGTTTTTAATCGTGTAGTCTCGTGGATGGGGCTGTTGTCATTGTCTTATTAGAAAATGTTTTGGAGAAGCTAAAGTGGTGGCACTTATTATTTTGTGTTTTAAGCTGTTAGTGTCATTGTCAATTCTTGTGCGTTGATGTAATTGTTTGTTCACAATAAATACGATCTTTTTTGCCTCTACAAAAAAGGGGTACTCTTGAGGTCTACACCTTCTGTTTGTTTTTAAGGTTTTGCCTCCATATTTTCTTTACGTTTCATGTGTTTGTTTGTATTGGTTTGGTACTGATTCCCTCACATATGCTGTTTTTATTCAGGTTTTTCTAGATATTTGTCTATCACGTTATCGTTTAAAAAAAATTGAGGCTGGAACTCCAATTGGTGCAATTGGAGCTCATAGTATCGGAGAACCTGGGACTCAGATGACTTTGAAAACTTTTCACTTTGCTGGGGTTGCAAGCATGAGTATCCTTTCTTTGACTATGTTGTCCATATGTTGATCATTAATGTTCTGCCAAATGCTTGCTGGAATTTCGGCATTCTGTTGCACATTGATTGGTTTTGAATGTTGTTCCTTAATCTGTCATTAGATGTTACACTTGGAGTTCCTCGCATCATAGAAATAATAAATGGAGCATCCAATATTAAGACACCGATCATTACTGCAATACTTGAGAGGGATGATAATGCAAAAACTGCAAAGATAGTGAAAGGATGCATAGAAAAAACAAATTTAGGCCAGGTATGTAGTTGTGTGAGTGGTTATATGTCTAATTGACCACACTGATAGTATATTTATATTCATATGAGTTGACTACAATTGATATCGTAATGAATACTATTAATTAATAAAAGCTAATCAATACTATTTGACTAATTGATTCTTAAGACTCCCCTCAAGCTAAAGCTTTCTATACTTTGAGCCTGTTACAACAAAACATCATGATCTTTGACGAGAAGGGAAAGACACAATTAATGATTTATCCATGGGAAAAGAGTCACCACTGGATTGTTTGTCGGTGGGTAGAAAATTCACCACAAATATGATCCATATGTGGGAAGAGTCACCAATGAAATAATCGTTGTCGGTGGGAAGAAAAGTCACCTCTAATATGATCCATATGCGGGAAGAGTCGACACCGGATTGATCGTCGTCGGTGGGAAGAAAAGTCACGACTAATATGATCCATATGTGGGAAAAGAGTCATCTCCGGATTGATCATCATCGGTGGCAAGAAAAGTCACCACTAATATGATCCATATGTGGGAAAAGTAAACTAGGAACAAACTAACCAATACTGATAGGTGGTGCTGCTGGTGGCAAATGCCGCCGCCGGCAACAATAGTGAAGCACAGAGAAATGTCACAAAATCAGAACCAGCTCTAATACCATGTAAAGAATGTATATTTGTGTGAAGCAACATCTCTCAACCAATGTGAGACTCTTTAACACACCCCGTCAACCAAATACTATTGGACTTGGTGCGTGGATGTAAATGGTGGGTGGCCCAATGGCAGAAACCTAATAGCAGGTGGCCCAACGAGTCTTGCAGGAGGCTCTAATACAATCTTAGAATTTGTGGTTGGCCCTAACACAACCGCACAAAACCGGCTTGTGTGGTGAGGATTTCCCCCACTTATAAACACAATTCTAAAGTATTATTCTAACTGTGTAAAGAGTAAAAACATTGATTTGACTATATAGACTATGCTTTAACGCTCTCAATACTGTAATCACTAATCATTACAAAATATACGATTGAAAATTACAAATACGAAAATAATATTTATAATATTCTTCCTCAAGATGCTGAATGGATATCTTTCTTGAGCATTATAATCAATTTGTTACCTGAATTGTATCTTTAGTTGTCAACCATTATTTTTCCACCAAAAGATTAGTTATCAATCATAAATAGATGTATGTGTTATTGTAAGACTACTGTTTCCATCCTTTCATTAAGCATGTTGAGGGTGCCAACATAGCAGGAATATCAATTATCATAATGATGCTTTGACCTACCCTTCTGTTAAGCCCCATTGCCAGACCACCCATCTTCTAGTCTCTTCTTGAAATATCTAATCTCAAATACTATCACTCTGTTCCAAACTATACAGGTTTCGAAGAGTATTAAAGTTGTTTACTCTAACAAATTAGCGGCAGTTTTTATCTCGCTGGACATGGGCATAATCGAAAAGGCAGGACTGAATATAGATGCCAATATTGTGAAAGAATCAATTTTGCAGACTGGAAAACTGAAGTTGAAGCCAGAGGTGAAGAGTACATCTTGTAATTATGAATTTCTATTCTATTCCATTTATGCCTCTAATATTCAAACCTTTTTTTATTTTTGCAGAATGTTAAGATTTTGGATATTAAAAAGCTTCAAGTGGAACCCCAAGGGTCTAGCCGAAGTGAACTCCTTTTTCAACTTAATAATCTCAAAAATTTGCTTCCATCAGTTGTAGTGAAGGTATGTGTATGTGTGTGTGTGTGTGTCTTTCTTGATAGTTGATACAGTGTTTGTTTGTCTGGCTTTGTATTTTATATTCAGATGGAAAAACACTTCTTTTTTCTTCTTTGCAGGGAGTTAAAACTGTCGAACGAACTGTCCTAGAAATAAAAAAAATAAAAACAAATAATGGTAAAGAATCTGAGAAGTACACATTACTGGCGGAAGGGTTAGTTCATCCTCTGTATTTTGTTATGTACTTTTAATTTCCACTATGGCATATTTTTCCTTATATACCTTATTGGACTATATTATTGCATTAGTTTTTCTTGATTGAGGGAATGAGTGTTGCACCTAAAGAATGCAGAAGTGTGCCTAGACGCAGGATGATATTGACTGGGAATATTATTGTTGCTTCATCACTTGTTCTGCTTAAGCTTTCACCAAATATGTATGAAGAAGAACTTCATTTTCTTTCATACTATAAAGTGATGGGTGGCAAATAGAAGTGTAACAAAATCACCGTATATTCAGATTAACATGAAATGAAAATCAGGAATATGATTATAGAGGAGATTATCCTGCTGGGCCCAAAGAAAAACATGATGGGACAGTCGGGTGCTGTAAGAATAAGGTGGACTGGGGTTAGTGAAAACTAGGTCGACTTCTAATTTTATGTTGTTGTCTGTGTATGCTTTTAAGGAAAAGCAGTGATAAAATAAAGTAAACTATTGTCATGCTGAAGTAATATTTTGCTTTCACAGCATTCCACTATATTGCTGCATGTTAATTGTCAAAATCATTAAACATCGTTTTCTAATCTGCATGTATTCATTTTTTGTCATCAGCAAGGGCCTTAAAGAGGTTATGGGAATTGAAGGGGTTGATGGACATAAAACTGTTACTAATCATATAATTGAATTGATGAACATTCTGGGAATTGAGGCTGCCAGATATGGTATCATTGATCAGATACAGTATACAATGAAACAGCATGGAATGAGTATAGACGTACGCCATATTATGCTTCTAGCAGATATGATGACTGTCAGGGTGAGTTATTTGAAAATTACTACAAGGCCAAAAAGTTTAAATTAAAAGTCCCGTGTGTGTTTGTGATAAATATGTAGATTTCTACTAATTTATGCGATTTATCAAACTAGGGTCAAGTCCTTGGAATGACAAGACATGGAATTCAAAAGATGGGCAGAAGTGCATTAATGCTTGCATCATTTGAGAGTTCAACAGACTATCTTTTCGATGCATCCTTGCGTGGGAAGGGTGACCCAATTGAAGGAGTGAGTGATTGCATAATCATGGGTAAACCTATTCATATAGGCACTGGAATGATTGAGGTCAAACAAAGGTGAGACTAAAATACAATGTGTGTATGCTTATGTGGTTATAGTATGGTCTATTCAAAATATTCAAGGCTTAAATTTGGCTTGTTACCTATCATAAGTTTGTTTTTAGATTTGGCCTGACCATTGAATGTTTGGTATTCCCGATTAGCAAGTAAACTAAAAATTTGAACTAGTACAAGAAACATGAGACATATAGGCATAGAAATAGATAGCATGGGCTATCTATTTGTATTATATGATTTTTTAAGGTTTAATCTGACTTTTTAGAGAATATGACCTGATATAGTAGTCTATTAAAATGGTTAGTCCTTGACATGGTATTTGAGTCTTCATGATTAAGGATAGAAAAGTCGGTCTTTGATAATATTACATGAAGTGGAAAAGAGAAAAAACTTGCATCTTTATCTACCATAAATGCTCATGCTCACCGTGCAATGATTTCATTTAATCCAACACTTGCGTGAATTTTTAATTTTTTATTTAAAAAATTAAATATACCTTTTTTTAATGGCAAAATAAAAAAGTAAATATATAGTTGATTTATATATGATTTTAATCCATGTAAGTATACTACTTTTCTTTTTTAGTTCTATTAATTTTTGTTTTTAATACTCACAAATGTACCACTTTTTTTCTTTTAGTCATTGTCAAAATTTGTTGGTATCGAAATTAGTCCCTACATGTGTAACATTCATTTTAGTTCTTATGTAGCTCGTATTAGAGACACTAAAATCAAATTTTCTACATATATTACAAGGATTAATTCCAACATAAATTTTTTATGAGTATCATATTTTCATCACATCGGACTTTAGCTAACCCCTCTTTCTTAGGTTGGAACCTCCGGTGTTGCTTCAAGGAGCCAAGCCTATTCTATCTAGGGTTTGAAGTTGTATATTGGCAGCAAGGATGTGGATTATACATGAAGGATTGCATTGAATGTTTTGAGTTTGAGGTTGTAGAATTTACTCTTGGATCTGATAATATTTATCCAAGAGGTGCAGACCCTTGCTAACATTTCATGGGGTAATATTACATTGCCATAATTATTTTACATTTATGCGAACATTTCTTGCACTTCATTTTTAACCACCAATGTCGTGTTTGATAGTATTTATTGTTAAATCTATAGTAAATTGTATATTTGGTCCCGTATGTTTATTTTATGTTTTAAGTTGGTCTTTTAATGCTAAAAAAACGTTGGTATTTTACATTTAAAAAGTTTCAAACTGGCTTCTTATGTTACCATTGTCGGGATAAATTTGACTGTTTTGTCAAATTTAAAGTTGATTTTGTCGAAAACATACATGTGGCTAATGAAAATGTTAGCGTGAATCTTTTTTTCTCTTCGGTAGAACTAGCTTACAACATTTCATTAGAAATCAAAGAGTAAATGCATGATGGTACATCAATATAAGTGTTTGAGTTGGCTCATAATGCAGCTACTTGTGCTATAGCGTGAGGGACCTGCATCCTGCATCCGACAAAACTTGACATGGGAGTTTTGTAAATGTAAATTACAATAAATTTTACATGCTTTCAAAATGCTCTCAAATCCTATGATGTCATGACGAACTCTATGGAAATTGTCCACCACCTTCTTCGAATCAAGTCTAAAATCAACATTCTGCAGCTGTAAATGATGAACCCTATTAATAGCATAGTAAAGATCCAGAGCCTCTCCAACGTCAAATTGAACAAAGGGGAGTGAGCCAAAGAGTTTTAGCAAGAACATACTTCATAAGTTCTGGGAGGAAGGAAATTATGCATCAACATTACATTTATACCTATCTGATGTTGGTCTAGACCACCTTTGTGCCCTGTTCATGTTGGATAGGAGAATTTTGTTATCCTCCGTCTCGCTTGGATTCGTAGCACGGTGTCTAATAGCTCTCTTTGCATTTGCTTTCAATCTTCAAGCATGTGCCTAGCCCTTTCTACAATATGTCAACATATATCTTTTTTTTTTTTGGTACATCTTAATCACCCATTGTGTCAGCATATATCATATCTTAGTCACCAAATTATGTACCTGTGAATGTCACGCCAATATATTAATTAAAAACTTATTTAAAGTTTTTTTGTAACATAAAAGATTTAATAATATTTATTTATATTCTTCAAAAGAAAACTTTATAAATTACATTAATAATTATAACTTTAAACACGTACTGTTACACAATTTGTTCCACGAATTGGCCAATCATCGTCACCATCAGCAGAATCGAAACACGTGGAAATGGAACAAGTCGTACTTAATAATTGAAGGATTTTGTAGAAATGTGTAATATTCAATACTTCAGCAACAAGGAGAAATGCCTCATAATCTTTTATTAAATCTTTTCCATTCAACCATCCTCAAAAAAATAATATTCACCACTCTATGTTACATTGTTTTCCTCTAAGTAAGTTCAGGTCAAAATACATAAATGGACAAAAATGAAATACAAATTTGGCAAAAGCAGAAGTGGAAATGCAAATTGTTACTTATTATTTACAACTGTGAATTAATTACACTCTTCTGTTATTTTAAGAACCCTTGCATACTTTGCTCAAAAAAAAAAAGAACCCTTGCATACTTTTCATTTTGGATAATCAAACAGAGTTATTTGCAATTGGGAGTTATCATCAGGCTCTGTTGAATACTTTCTGATGAAAGCCCTTCTCCACCAAATCTCAAATGCCTTCTGAATATTAGGACAGTCATCTCCTTTATTAAGAAATCTATCAAACCAATTGAGTAACAAAACTTGCTGTTGGAATAAAGGTAGTGTTAGTATAGTTTGGCCAAGTCCATCTTCAACCAATTTCTTATCGACACCTCGAGAAGCTCTCTTCATCCATCCAAAATCTTCATACAGAGCTTCTAACCATGTCGACAACAAGGAAAATCGAATTTCTTTTGGCACCAATATGTGTCCCCTTCCAATCCCAATACACAGTTGTGCTGTAATTTTACTGATCTCATAACGATAAATAGTTTGAACTGTCGAATGAAGTGCAGCAAGTTCTTTCTGTTCTGCCCATATTTTCACGAATTCATCGGCCATCCTTTTGCCAATCAAAAGGTCAACAATCCACTGAACATTGTCAGCTTCACGAGCTATTTCACTTATTAAAACCCCTCGATCCGGCCTCTCATGTGTATCTCTTGCTTCAGACAGGCATAGGACAAGAGAACTGATGCACCTGTGGCAAAGATGATAGAGCGTGTCTTTGGAAACTTCAAGTTTGCTACTATCATTAAATGCATTATCTTTAAGCAATTTAGATAGCATTGATTTCATTTCTCTACGAGCTTTGTCATCTTTAGCTTGTAGAACACCACTAAGAAGGTTTGTGAAGATGTCATCGGCTGTCTCAGCAGTAGATGGACTTGATTTTACTCTTAGAAGAACATCGGTCTCAGAGTCATGAAGCTGCAGATGACCTAATTGAGATATGATTTCCTGCTGTTCATCCTCAGTCCATGGAATAGCCTCCAAATATTCCAGACATGACATAACTCCAAGGTCAAACATGATAGCTGCTGATACCTGCAAAAAGATATTAAAATTAATAACAAGTCTCTGTCTAGTGTCTAGAAAACAAAAAAACAAGACCAAATGAAAAGAAAAAGATATAGAAATGAATATCAAGGATGAGGAATGCTAGCAACACTTACTTTTTAACACTCTCTCTAGCACTCACTCTTTTATTGGATGAAATCAATGTATGTTATACCACTTTGTGTAGGTTCAATTTTCAAAGTGTAGACTCATAATGATTTAAACCAATAAGAGAGTGAGTATTAGAGAGAGTGTTGCTAGCATTCCTCTATCAAGGATATAGCCTATTGAAATTTGAAATTATTTATACACACTTCCTCTGTCCCTAAATATAGGACTCGAGAGAAATTTTACTATCCCTTTTTATAGGATGCCCTTCAAATTTTAACATGCAATTTCTTTATCAAAAAAGAATTTAGTTCATATACACTCTCAGTGTAAAACGTTCTAACACCATTAATCTATCGTAACTACCAGATCATTAGAAACGTTTTGACTTTTATCATAATCATTTCTAAAGTCACACATAATACCACTGATTATTCTACCTCTTTAAACTATAGTGTAAAGCGTTCTTACACCATTAATCTATAGTGTAAAGCTTTTTAAACTAACAGTGCATGGAAATTAAACTCATCAAAATACCACTGATTATTCTACCTCTTTTTGATGCAATATAAATTAAAAAATTTCATCCTTCAAAAAATAAAAATTAAAGTTTCTCATAAAAGGCAATCTTGTAAAAAAAAGTGCTATAGTATTACTATCAGTTTTCTTAATTCTTCTAATTTAATCAACATAGTCTAATATTTAGGAAAGAAGTACTCAATAAGTACCCTCCACAATGTCATGCTTACTATGTGTTAACATCATCTTCATATTAGCAAAACTATGGGTAATGAAGGAAATGGAGAGGAACCTAACTCCCCTAGGTTATGGCATATAAGAATTATGGAATGAGGTCATATTAGGATGAAATTCAATACAAGGCCAACTAAGCACATATGAGGTTAGCTTAATTAATATTTAGAATGTGGAAAACATTAATCATCAATCACTCACTATAGATTATACTTCTCACGATCAGTTAATTACTACACAAAAATAAATTGTGTTCAAAACAAGTCACTAGTCTAAGTCAAAATCATTCATCATTGCTACTAAGGGTTTGTTTGGCTAGACACATTTTTGAGCTTATAGCTTATAAGCTCATATGACTAAAACAAAACAACTCACTAGCCGTCATTTTCTCACGAGCTTATAGCGTTTTTTTGATAAGCTAATTCAAGTAGCTTATAACTTCTCATTTTTCTCTCTCCATTTTACCCCTATCATCTTACTTGAAAAAAGTTTAAATATTAATTAAACATATATTTTTTTTATCATTTTATATTTATAAGTTAGTTCAAGCGCCAATATTATCAAACATTACAAATATAATCAGCCACCTTATCTACGATCAGTTATAAGCTAACTTATCGGCTATCTGATATAACCTCATCGGATGTCAACTAACTTATAAGTTATCTGCTATTTTTCAACAAACAAAGCCCAAGTAAAAATCATTTATCATTGCTACTAAATATAGAAAATGAATTCAATTAAGGTAGCAACATCAACATTAGCATAAATAAGTAAAAATAAAAATACCTTGAGCAAGTTCAAAACTTTGGAAACACCAGCATCAGCCATAAACCTCAACCTGTTCTTAAGATCAACAGAATGCATCAAAACAACAGCTTCAACATAAACATCAACATCATCACAATCACTAATCTCAACAGAATGCACCATTCCATTCCCATTCCCACTCCCACGAAGCTTCTCCTCGAAAAATCTACTCTTCTCAGCAAGTACACTCTTCTTCACATCCATCGAAACCCTAATCCCTTCTTTCCCAACCACCGTTAACTTGACATCACCGCCGATGAAATTGGCTTCTTGTAGAAGCTTGTTGACCCGATCTTGCATTTTGCGGCGGTTGTCGTCGGAGAGAGGGGTTTGATCGGAGGAGATCATGTCGAAGAGGGATTGGGATTGGGATTGGGATTGAGGTTTGGGTGTTGGTGGAGAAGGGAAGGTTCTGGAAGGTGGTGAGAAAGAAGAGAAGGTTGGGTCTGAGATGAAACCATGTTTAAGCATTGTTGATACTTGTTGTTTTGATTTTGATGAATTTTCTCCACCCATTGAAGAAGAAGAAATTGAGTGACAGTGTAAAAATGGTTACTACATTCTTGAGTTTGAGTAGCTAAGAGAATCCAAGAAGACAACTTGCTTTTAATAACACTCTTAAATTAAAACATAGAAATCTAATAAAAATAATTAATTCTAGATGTAACTAACAAATGAATATTTGAATAGTAAAATATTCATTTAACAACCGATTTTATGGTGTAGTTGGTTGTAGATTGTTAGATTAAGAGAGAATGATCTTATTTCTCTTTTTATTTAATGGTGTAGAATATGTGATAGCGTTGAGTCGACTATAAAAAAACATGTTGGATTATATTTATATACTCTTTTTGTTTTAAAATAGGTGATTTATTTGATTGTTTCATGCAAATATACAATTTTGATGATATTTAACATACTCTCTCTAGAATAAAATATAAGTAAAAAATGATAGTAAAGAAATTAATGTCCTTGGACTAAATTGTTAAGTATATGTTCCCACGAGTTTAGTTCAGTTGGTAAGGACAATGCATAATATATGTAAGGTTTGAGATTCGAATCTCGCCCACCACAAAAAAAAACAAAACTTAAGCATATGCAAAGACTTTTCAAGTATCACTTTTGCTTATATTTGGTATTTAATTATAAAGTTAAATACATGTTTAGTCCCTATAAAATTAGAACCTTTTAAGTTTAGTCCTTACTTAATTTTAATAGTTCTTTTAGTCCATAATTTTTTTTTACACTGAGTATTAGTTCCTACTCAATTCAAATTTGTTTAATTTATGCTTAAACTCTTAAGTCTTTGAACATTTTTTTGCAAATGTGTTTAGAACATTACTAAAAGTTCATCGGAAAAAAATTGTTGCAAAATTTGATTTCTACATCCAAACTTTGTTACTTTTTATCATTAACTTTTGTCGTTTTAATAAATTCTAATTTAATTCATTTCATGTTAGAAAATTCTAAATTTTAGTAAATGAACCTTTCATAGTGTTTTAAACTTGTATCACAAAAATAGTTCAAAAATTTAAGAGTTTAAAGATAATTAAACAAACTTTATTTTAGCAGGGACTAAAATTATAAGTAATTTTTTTTTTGTAGGAATTAAAAGAGCTATTAAAATTAAGTAAAGACTAAACTTAGAAGTTTTCAATTTTATAGAAAAAAAACATATTTAACCCTCGATTATATTTTATATACTCTTTTTGTCTTAAAATTCAAACATATGCCAAATTAAAAGTTTCATGTTATAAGTGAAACAAAACTACTAACAAACAAAGAAAACACACCTGTTTTTAGGTGTAAGATCATTACTTCCATGTGCTGATGCGCACACACATGCGACCTACCCTACCTTCTCACTTCTCAATTCTCTAATGTTATTTTAATGGTGGAAATCAAATTGGTAGTGAGGAGCACAGTACCTCATTATCGGGGTTCGTCAAACACATAAATTGAGGTTAAAAGCAATTTTAAAATAGTCTTTACATGTATGAAATAGAAATAAAAATTGAAAAGATTTTTTCTATAAAAAAATAGGAAAAAGTGAAATTATCATTGGCCAACTATAATGTCACAAATAACTTTCTTCTTTCTTCCATACAAAGATTTTTTGTTTTCTTGAACACTTGTGACATTGCGGTTGATCAATGTCACATGACATTGTCACCCCAAGTGCTACCTGTTGTCGATATGTTTGCTTTGGGATGGGGTGAGGGTGGAGAGGCTTGGTAGTGGCATATGCGTTTGTTGGCGTGGGAGAATGGGTTGGTGAGGGAGTGTCAGACTTTATTGCTTAATGTGTCTGTGCAAGTTGCTAGTTTTGATCCGTGGATTTGGACTCCAGATCCAATTGTTGGTTATTCTATTCGTAGTGCTTATTGTCTTCTCGCCCGAGAGGTTCCTCATCAGTTTATTGCAATGTCAGATGTTATCTGGCATAAAGATATTTTGTGTCTTTGTTCGCGTGACGATTACTTTGAAATAGATTGCCCACAAGGGACAATCTGTTCGAAAGAGGTGCCATTCCCCAAGCCTCTTAGATCTGTGTCGCGGTAGCGATAATGTGGAATCGACAAGGCATTTGTTCTTGTTTTGGGACTTTTTTTGGTTTGTGGCATCTAGTGCGGAATTGACTAGATTTTTCTTCGGCTCATCCAGCAGGTATATTAGATCAAATAGTTCAGTTTGGCAGGGTTCTCAAGAGTGCAATGCTCCTTTTTAATTCTCATATGGCTAGCGCGTACTTGGTTATTTGGAAGAAAATTAACAATGAGATTTTTAATGATACAACAAGCTCTTTATCTAAACTCCTAGAGAATATTAAGTTACTGTCTTTGGTGTGGCTAATTGCAAGTATTGCTTTTGGTTATCACAAGTGACACATGAATCCTCTTATGTGCTTGGGTATTGTATAATTTTGCTCCTTTTGTTTTCCGTTCTCTGTTCAAACTATCTAACTCTTTCTATCTGGTACACCTTGTGTTAGGGGGTTTGGTTTTATAATTAAAAAAAAATCATTGAGTTACACTTTATGAATAAATAAAATCATAAATGATTATTTGTAGTAAAATTAAAAAATATATACCTGTTTCCAAGATAAATAAATACTTAAAACAAAGTTGTTTGAGTTTCAAAGAATGTGGTTGACATCTTGACAAAGACACTAGTTGAGAGTTTGTCCATAAACAATTTTTTTGTGATGTCATTTTGAATTCTAAAAGATTTGATTGGTTTGTGCATATAAAGAATAAGGTTTGGTTTTGTATATTTCTAAGTTTAAACATTATTTTGTAAAAAAGTGAAGTTTCAACATGATCTCTTTTATTCAATGCAACCTCCTTATTTTGATCTTATATAAAATAAAGATTGTGTATTTTTTTACTCAAGTTGAATATCATGCTTCATTTTAGTATTCAATTGACTCATTTGTGATTATTCTCAATTTATTTCAGACTCACACTTCTCATTTGCTCAAACCAGACAGTTTCGCTATCAGCTCTGCTGTCATGGTGCGTTCGTCTCGCTGCAAGTTCCAGCTCCAGTCATGCACACTTCTTGCTTGAATTATTTTTTGCGCTACCGCTCCAGGAATTTGTGATGAGCTTATTTATTACCTTATGCTAATTATTCTATATTTGAATTTTGTCAGAAGCAGACTTCTGCAATTTGCATAAGGGTCTGGCTATAAAAATATATGCAAAGTGAGCCTTTTTCTTTCAATAACTTTGTTGTTTTAAATTGAGTTGCAAATTTTAACTTCATCTGTCTCACACACACAACTTTGATACAATTCTAAAAGATAGAAGAAATCATTCAACCTATTTATTTAATACAATTGGTTTTTTTTCTCTCTGTCTCTACACTTGTTTAATCTAAATGAGTTGTCAAAGTCAAACTCATAAATTTTAATTCTTTATAATAACAATTGTTTTGCTTGGTCCATTATTTGTTAATTACTTGGTCAGCACGCATAACTATGACTACATGAACCTTGCTTCCCAAGGTCCACTCCATCCCCTGCAGGCACCAACATCAAAGTTATCAATATATAATCACAAATCCATTCATCTATTTCTCATCAATCTCTTTAGCACCAAAAATGAAGAGAGAGGGTAAGCAACATGGTATGGTGAGGACATATCGAATCCTTCCTAACCCGACACCCGGTACTCGATTCATCACCCGGTTTGATTCCCCTCCAACTGCTGGACTTTTCACAAAAGTCCCTTTCAAGCCCACCAATCATTCCAAATTCACCGGCAAATGCGGCACGCCACAGTGCTCCGGCTGCCGCCTCCATCCGGTCTCCAAGTCAAAGAACAAATCCAAAGGTAATCACAAGCATTTTAGGGTCATGGAACAACCGGATTCGAACCTTATTGGGTTGTCCGCGACCGGGACTTTAAACAATCTTTCTGATTTCTACATGGATGATGATGATGTGGAAGATGAACATGTAAATTATTCATGCACTCTAGATGAGGAAGTGGTGATTCCAATGACAGTAGAACAAGTTACAGAAGAAAAATATGAAGATGATTGGTGTTTGGTAGAATGTTGTTCTTGATTTGATGATATCGTTTGTCGCTGATTCCAAGGTTACCATTATTGGTTTGGGTTTGAAATTTACCATTGCCTAAAAAAAGAGGAAGGATCCAAAATTATTGTTCTTGCTTATCCACTTGCCAATATTAAGGATAAGAAATTGGAATTTGTTCATACTATTTGTTGTTGTGGAAATAAAATTATGCTTTCAAATAAACGACACAAATATGCACGGGTTCACCCATTTTTACTTGATAGTTAAGTTTGATATTTTGAGTTTAGATTTTTTTTTTACAAAAAAAAAAGTTTGATATTATATTAAGGTAGGAAATTTAGATTATTTTTTACAAACACAAAACAATATTCATTTATTCAAATTGATAAAGTACATCAGATACAATAACATGTTCAACATCGTTAAAAACGTGAAGGATGAATCTACGAATAAATTTACAGCATCCAAGTTAATATACGACAGCAAAATGCCTACAAATAATATGATAATATATAAGTTACCGAAATACCTATGCTTTTGGATCTACAATGTTGACGTCCAAATCATTTATTGAATATGTAATTGATTGAAACTGATCTTTCAAAAGGAACCAAAGGAGCACCGCAACAAAACACGAAATCGAACAACACCGTACAAGACGACGAACAACACAATACCATATTCAGACGACGAAATCAAAAAAAAAAAACACAAGAAAAAACTTGATATATATGTGGAAACCAGTCATTTAGATTGAAAGAAAGAAAAAACAAAACCTAGAGGGTTTTAGGTAAAAAATGACCTAAAAACACCCACCTTGATGGGTGAAGAAGAAAGAGAACTGATAGAGAAAGTGAAGTTTCTCTCACTAAAAAACTAGGACCGACTCTTACTATTTTTATTATTCGGAATAAGTATAGAAAAAACTTTTAAAAATCTTGTTCTAAAATTATATTAATACAGTGAAGTTGTTGCGCAATTTCATGTAAACCTTATTCAATTAATAAAATTGTTTTGATTAATAATATTGTCTTGTGTATGTTTTTAAAATAAAATTATAATTAATTAAAATTATTCTCAATTATAGAGAGAGTGTTTTGTTTCATCATAAGAGTTCTATTTATAGAATCATTTATGTGTTCACCAATCTAAACAACTCCATTTAAGTACATTTGTACCTTATAATGTACTTCATTTCACTTAAACGCAACATATTTTATAGTGTACTGCATTTCACTTAGCGTTATTGCATCGTTAGATTGCACCACCGAATAAGTCTTAATTATTTACTCTCTCCTCAATCAATTCTTAAGTGTGTGACACTGTAGGTTCTTGTAAAGTTTTTTTTTGACGGAAGCGTGCTTATAGCATTTCATTAATAAGAATAGTTTCAATACAAGTGGGTATATCATAATAAACAGCGGGACTAGCTAAAGACGTGGCCTCTCGTGCAAGGGCATGAGCAACCGCGTTGGCTTGTCGCCTAACAAACTCTACCCCAGAGTTAGAATATAAATTGTGAAACAGAGAACGACAGGAAGAAATAATGCAACCAAACTCAGACAAGTCGTTCCTCGTAGCAAGGAAGGCATCATCGGTTAATTTAGAATCCGTTTCAAAGTCCACATTATCAAGCTGCATATCACTCAACCATTGCAGAGCAGAGTGCAGCCCTAGGGCTTCTCCCACGTCCACCGCAACAGTACACGGATATGTAATAGTCTTAGCCAGGACAAAAACACCTTCCGAGTCACGAACACAAATGACAATACCTGTACGGTTATGATGAGAAGAAAAAGCCGCGTCGATATTACATTTATATCTACCCGACATAGGGGGCTGCCACGAGATTCTATTATGTTGGTGTGATGTGGAGGCCCCCGTGTTTGCAGCCATTGCATGCTGAGAATGCGAAGTCGATGCAAGGACATCCGGAGCATTCATAGTGAGAAGTATCTAGCGACACGTCATTGCTACCCAAAAAACGAGAATGCCATATGATATGACTAAACCTTTCCTTGATAAAGATTTTGTGCCATTTTATCCTCGTGTCTATATTGAACACAAGGCATAGACCGTGTTACCCTAATTTAGTTCAATATTGGGCCTTAGGCATTTATCGTGTTATGTATGAGGGGTAAATTCCATCTATATCACTCATGTCCTTCAACATGATTTGTATAGTACTCATCAATCGACTTTAGGGTCAAACTGTTACGGACAACGTTTAACAAAAACAAAGTACTCAACTCCACATATATGATTCATAGTGGTTTTCGGTCGAAGGATTATATACGCTACTATCATTATGAGAATAACTAATGACATTTACATAAGATTTTATGTGAAATTCTCATGGTGTGTCAATCTATTGACCCAAAATGGGTTTCGTACAATGCCTCTGAAGTTTTGATATTATCGTCTGACTCCTGGTATATATTTATTCGGCTAACTTAATGAATCCTCATCCTCTTGACAATATTTTTCCCACATTGGACTAGCAGGAGGTATTTGGCAGTTTGGCTTCAAATATATATGCATGAAATGATTTTCATTCACATACCCAAGACACATGAGTCAGTCTGGTTCTGTTGGTGCACCTTGTAGCAGAAAAAAATGTTTTAGAGTACCCATTGCTAGTTAGTATAACTACAACATGTTTGTATTTTTGTGCCAAAAGAAATCCCATATCAAGCATAATCATCCATCTATTCCAAGTGCTGGGCTGATTCCTGCAGAGGTCAGAGTGTACTTGATCTCATTCAATCGTTTCTGTGATCCAAACTGTTGGAGATAGCGCTCCTTAGCGCTCCTTGTTCTTGTTTAGCTCAATCGTAAATCTCGGCTTGTGTGCTTCACATCAAATTCATGCAATCACCTCATCTCGAGAAGTAAACTTTCTATGAGTCATGAACTGTATGCAAAAATCAACTTTAGGATCGACAACTTATGTCCTATGTTTGGCTGTGCATCAACCATAATTGAAATAGAGTAAACAATTCAAGAAAACAAAGCGGTTTCAGTTAAATCCTGGTTCGAGTCCTAGAGTTCGAGCATCATATTTGAATGGTTCGAACTCTAAAACTCGAGCAATACCAGTACATATTTTTTTATGTGAATGAAACGAAAACAGTAAGAAATCAAATGAGGAAGGTTTTGGAGTCACATTATCTTTCCATTCAGCGCAATGAGATGCGTTTGAACGCCCTTGATGCTTTGATTGTGTGTTGGAAGTAAGATTTCACAAAAAAATGGAGTGTTTTTGGAGGGTTAGGAGTGGAGGGAAGAAAAAGTTAATGAATGTGTGTGCTGTTGTGTCTGAAGGTCCATATAAATATTCTTATGTTTTTACTTCGAATTCATATTCAAAATTTATCTTTATTCCTTTATTCGATTGTGATTTTACTATACTCACAAGTTACTAGTTTCATTACTTGGAGCGTTTGGTTTGTTAGTTGTCATTGATATTCACTCCACACATCATTGTCTTGATGTGATTCTTGTTCTAATTCACAGCAAAAGACATACAACAATAATCAAGCTTTATCCCACGTTAATAATTTTCTTAACACCTTAGTGATAATTAATATGAAATGGAGGAAATGTGAAAAAAATTTACACATCAAAGAGAAAAACCACATTGTTCATAAATTACAAATGAAACATTTTACATAATCTAACTTATAAATCAGACTGGCCACCACCAAAGCAATTGTTGAAATTTCCACTTAACCCAGATAAACTGGTGTGTGGAGATTGACAAAGAAACCTTTCAGAAGACACTCATATCCTCTTGTCCAATATCTACATATTTGTCTTCCTTTTCCTTTCCCTTTTCTTCTTCATTTGTATCAAAGAGAGGAGCATCAAGCTCAGGAGGTTTCTGGCAGTACAAGAAATAAGTAATTAAAAACTACATGAAGTAATAGCATGAAGGAAAACATAAACATTATTTATACAACGATATTCTAACAGCTAAACCGGGCACCGAATAAACGAGATCTCCAGATCATGGTTCAACTGTTTTAAACTGCTCGAATCAGGACAAAACCACGATCAAACAACTCAAATAACCTAACCATACACGATGTAGTTCATGGTTCCACAAGTTGAATGTCTGGTTTGGTTCGGTTTTTAAAACATTGATATATAGTACTACTGCTACTGAAGTTAAACTTGTTATGTTACCGTGCATCGGACTAGGGCCCAATTGATACCCCTGAAGAAGGGATGGTTTTTGATATCATTTGCTCCTCCATTTGAACCCAACCTGCTAGTTGGATCTCTTTGCAACAAGCGATAAATTAACTGCTTTGCACTGAGACTAACCTGTATCATGACATTTAAGATTATCATCAAATTCTTTTGAATAAGGCTGTACATTCAAACTTTGGAGGTTAACTTTATAATTCATAAGGTGATGCATGTTATCAAGGTTTCAGATACGATCTGTGACCGTGATAGTGGCCGCGCCATCATGGTTTTTGATGTCTCCACAACCACAATGTGATCACAATTAGCGTCGGATCAGTCATATTTGACAATAATTAATATCTGCAATATCAAGGATCACAGTACGATCGCAGTTGCATTCACTTGTTTTGAATTAATAACTTTGAACATTAATTTCTAGTCTAGAATCTATTACCTCTATTCTAATATGAAAACTATTAAGTTGTGCAAGGTAGAACAGGCTCACCTGTTTATTTTTGGGAAATCTAAGATCCTTGTGGAGAATATTTGCAAATGTTCTTTGCCTATTCTTTCCCCTGAATGGTGTATATCCATAAATCATTTCATATAGAAGAATTCCTGAAAATAGAAAAATATGCAGTCAAAACATAAATATATCCACTACACAGAAAAAATACAAAATGTATCCATGTTTAATTTTTGGTTTTCCAATTTTGTGGTTTGATAAAACTGTTTTAGGTGCCTAGATAGTTTTTTTATTATAAGCTATGAAGCACAAATACTAAACGGAAACTAACACTTCGACACCGATAATAATATAAGAAAATGACATAATCAATGAATGACATGTGCTAGTGTCGTGTCGGTGCTGGACAATGATGTGTCGGACATCGGACACGTCTTCGAACAGAAGTGTCAAGTGCTACCAAGATTATAAGAACTGAAAATTACCAAGAGCCCACCAATCCACAGCACTAGTATGGCCAGAACCAGTAATAATTTCCTGCAAAAGCAATAAACTATCAATCATAACAGAGATAAATGAGTGAAAATTTTAAGATTGAAAAGTGAAACATGTTAACTATGTCTCATCCATGCTTCTATGAGAACTGAATTTACTGCTAAAAAATAATAAGTTCAGAAACAACAAACCGGAGCTATGTACTCTTCTGTGCCAACAAAAGAATTTGATGCTCTCATTGGTTCAGCCATAAATATTGGAGCCTGTGGTCCTTTCTTCTTGTCATTTGTAGTTGAAATTAAAAGCTATAAAGAATAAAGAATGAAATCAGACACATTTAAAATTATTTCAGTGGAGTTAAAAAGTATTACATGTACATAAAAAATATGTCAATTATTTTAGATACCTGTGGTTTGCAAGATGTTAAACATGACAAATCAAAATCTGTTAGAGACACATGTCCACTTCTTTGTAGTAAAACATTTTCTGGCTTCAAATCCCTATATATTATCCCTGTGATCATGCCATGAGTGTATCATTTGTCCCTTGAAATAAGTTAAATAAAATTGTTTTTGCTGATTCAGAAAAGAAAAAAAAAATACTAAGAGTCTACCTTGACAATGAAGGTACTCCAATGCAGTAACTACTTCAGCGGCATAAAATCTATTATTATCACAAGAATCGCTTCATGTCAGTAACATGAAAGTATAAAAAACACTAGTAGCTGACATGTTGAAGAAGGATAATCTGTTTTACCAGTGAGTATGGACACCTATTTAAAACAAAAATATTGAACGAAAAGGTTCATAAAATCTTTTTGATTGCCTTCAAGCTCTAAATTTATGATGTATATGCATAAATAGGTTGTATAATATACCTCACTGCATCTTCTTTAAGAACCTTTGCTGGCTGGCGTTCAAGCAGCAGGAACAATTCTCCTCCAGGGCAGTAATCAGTTATCAAACAAATATGTGTTTTCGTCTGCAAATTAATCAAGTTTCAAGCAATAAAAAAATTCAGTTTATAGTAAATAAGTAGTATTGTAACCAAAGTTTGTTATTTGGTAACGTTTGTATTGAATGAAATAGGAAATAAAGGCATCTATGTAGACATTTAGTTACTAATAATTAATAACTGTTTCTCTTTGAAGTGATACCTGAAAGGAAGCATATAATGCAGGAAGAAAAGGGTGGTCCAACATGTCTAAGATTTCTCTCTCCGTGCAAGCTCTATGCACCTGTAGAAATTGTCAAAAGTGAACCAACATGTTTGAATTATCTAGAAGCAAGGGATAACATAAATGAGCTTCTTTTCTCTCCCTCCGCAATCACTTCAGAAGTATACTTCCCGGAAAAAACACAGGTTGTTTTTCCCTCCAAAAGTATACTTCCGGAAAAGAACACAGTTATCACTGACTTGATGATGGGAGGTGTTTAGTATATATCGAATCAAAAAATTAGCAGTTAAAAATAAAACATAGTTAACACATGTCAAATGATCATGTTTCGTACCTTGTTACGGTTGAGCATAACAGCCTTCTCCATAGCCTTCATGGCAAAATGTTGACCAGTTCCACATAGCTCCACAAGATGGACACTGAAAGACAGTAAACAAGTCATCGTATAATAACATTATTGCCACAAATCTTGATTGGAAAAAATGATGAGCATGTAAATGATGTGATGGAATTGTAATTAAGATTGTATTCAGCTAATTATACACTAACTTATCTACAAGTATTTTAATATGTATTTCATTGAAGAAATATTTAGTAATACTTTGAAGATTGAAATCATTAAGAAGAGTTCAATTTGAAAAGTGAAACATGAGAGAAAGAAAAAAACCTGCCAGTGTCTCCTGACCCTAAAGGTTTAATTGGCTTAAAATGCTTCAAGCCTATCTGTTCTCCACTCTCCATGATCTGCAAAACCATGGTCACATAATCAATTAGCAAAACATAACTTACTTGAGATATTGCAAAAGTTACTGAGAAGAAAATACAAAATATGACAGTCATGTGGAACAAAAAAGGATCTTTGATGACATGATTTTCAACAATCTTCGATATAATATGTCGTTTAAAACAATGGTCAATTCGTAAAAATCAAGCCTATTAACATTTTAGTCCCTGAAATTGTAAGAGTTGATCAATACAGTCCCTCATATTTATGAAACAGCAATCTAATCCGTTAAATTGAATTATGTTACATTTAGTTAACATCCTGACTTTAAAGGTTCTATGCTCATATTGATGCAGTAAGAGACTATGCAAGTCAATATGTAAGTCTTAAATGATTTTGATGGATGTTTAAAGAAGATATATTAGGATGGAGGGACTAAAGTGATTGTTCTTTAATATAAGGTACTAATTTTCCATTTCATAAATTTATGAGACTAAATTGCTCAACCCTTAAAATTTCGAGTACCAAAATGCTTATTTACACGTTAAAAATCTAAAGAAACTAGAGAGCAAGCAAGACAAAACAATGGAAACAAGCACAAATGTAAAAAAAATCATGTTAAAACTTTTACATTATATGTTAGTGTTAGTAGAGCATTCTTATATTTTGTAGTAGTAGTTCATGCATCTTTAATTAGTTAAGCACTAAATTGCAATAGCAAGAAACTTAGGAAAATGTGACATAATTTCAAGTACAAAGTAATTACCTTCTGAATAGCACTCCAAGCAGCATCATCCCTCCTATGAGGTTTAGGGTGAACCACTTTTGAATGATTCATCCACAGATCTTCTGGTTTCTGATGGTAGCCAAAAGGTTAAGTAACAAGTGGAATTCAAAAGCTTTTTAAATGATAAAGATGATAAATATTTTTACCATATTAGCATCTGGGAGTTCTCTCAATGCATCATCGACATTTTCTGCAGTTTTCTTTACCTAAATATGGATACCAAATAAACTTGTCACGACTTGGAATGTATTAAGCTTAATAAATTGAACAAATTTTCCTAAAGTAGAGATATTATATCCAAATCTTTCTTTTTGGTCATAATAGGTGCTTGTTTGGATTGATTTATTTGAGTTTATCTACCAGCATAAGCATTTATGAGACTGTTTGGGATAGCTTATTTGCATAAGTTCTCTAGGATAGCTTATGAAAAAAAAAAAAAAACTTGACTTCATTTTAACTTTTGTTATAGAAGTAACTTATACTTAAGCACTTGTATGATAAGCGCTTCATTAAGCTTGTTTAACCAAACAGATCCTAGAGCCTAATCAATTTTAACTTCTAATATGAACTGTAGGCTTTTATAGACTTTTTAAATTAATTTGAAAATGTTAAGATGTTAAAACGAAAAGAAAACTTGAGATATCAATATTTATTAAACTAATGAAACACTTGAATAGAAACCAAACCAAATTTTCTCCCTCTTTTGCTGTATCTTCTGCAATACGGTTGTGAAGAGGCTCCACATGTTGACTACCATCAAGTTGAACTCCAATAAAATACTGTACCTCTCCCTATTAAACATAAAAGGAAAATTGAAACAAGTTAACCTTTGTTTCTGTGGTAAATGGAAAATAACATACTACATACTGAGCACCGACATAGACATGGACACCAGGCACGACAATGTCAATAACACCGACATGCAGACACCGGTTATAATTTGAGAAAGTTGAAGCAAATGAATGATGTAACCACAAGTGTGTGATGTCGGTGTCGGACACAGTGATTTGGAAAGTGATTAAATATTCAACTCCTTGAGATGACTATAATAAATTGTACCTTCTGATCACGCATTGGCTGCAAATGGAACAGGTTCCAGAACTTTTTACCTAGGTTGAACAGATAAATCTTCAAATTCAGGATTTGATAACAGGGAAATATTTTGAACTATTTTTCTATCTACTAATATTTATACAGGTTAAATATTCATGAAATTGGAGATAATAACATAGTGTGACATTGACTCTCTTGTAAAAATTTCATCATTGGAACTAAATATTGCATACTAAGGATTCATGTAATACCTACAAAATTCCAATTTAAAATAAATTAACTTATTAAACTGGATTCCCATTAGAATGAATAATAAAAAGCTTACCACTCTTTGTATAATTAATAAGCTGCACAGTAACTTCTGTTTGATTGTCAATAGCTTGTCTAATTTTTTTCACTGTTGCAGGATCAGTTTCAGGTCCTTGCAAAAACCTGTATCATCAAATAGCATATAAAAATAAATACCATAAAATTTTGTCATTATGCAAAAACCTTCTAGGTTATTTCCAAGTATATATCAATTTTTGAGAAATGAATTTAAATTTGTTTAAATGTCTCCTGTCTCATATTAGTAAACTTGCCATACAATGCAACAAATTCAGAGTTTAATTTTCAAAGCCTTTTAGTCCATATAAATTTTTCATTTTTCATTTAGTCCATGAGCACTCTTTTCAGTCTCTATAAACGCACGTCGTTTTTTTATAATTTATAGGGACTGAAAAATAGATATAGAGACTAAAAACAAAATTCAAGATAATTAAAGAGATTAAAAACATATTTAACCGTACCTGCAATTTCTTCCCAATATTTCTTCCCGAGAATATTCTGTAAGCTCTAAGAAGCTATCAGATGCAAAGATCTGAAAAACCAAATAAATTAAAACTTTACCATCATATATTTCATATTCATATATGTCAATTTCACAAGTAATCAAATTCCATAAACAATTTTGGTGCAAAAGCAACACAAATGATGATATATATAGAAAAGAGAATATAAATTTTCTTACAATGGGATTATCAGGGAGCCTAGGATCAGTAATGACAAAGTTCTTCTCGATACGTTCAAGTGTGGTAGCAAGATCAAGACCCTTTCTCTTTTCCCTCTTTTTAATTTTTTCATCAACACTATCAGGCCTTTCATCATCCTCAGAGCTTTCCTCATCATCAGCAAGTTGTTCATCATTAAAGCCTTCATTGTTCGACAGACTTTTCCTGATAAACCTGCAGAAGAAGCATGTATGTAGATATTACATATATACAAAATGCTCATGACATTGAATACGAGCAAAAAGGAAACATATATATATATATATTTTCTCAAACTAAAAAGACAATTAGTTGTAAGTAAAAATGTACATATATATACCCCATGAAAGAACGGCGGCGCGAGTTGATTTTATTCTCGGGGGTCTCAGTGATGGGATGCATTGAATTAAAATGAGTATCTCCTCCTCCAGAATGTGATTTGCGTCTAAATGAAGGCAAAGTACTCTCAGATTTTCTTCTCCTTGATGACTTGGATGGTGTTTTTTGAAGTTCTTGAGTTGCATGATCACTATGTACTGTTTTTGTTGGCACTTTGATGAAGGGAAGACGGTTTGCTGATTCACTGAGTGACCTTGGTCTTCTGTTCACTGCCTCTACCAACTCATTTACTGATGAGTTTGCCTTCTCTTTCTGACGAGCTATACACAATACACATTCAATCTCTTAATCTTAATTAGTGGTTGCTTGCTGTTAGTTATAAATGAGAGTGTGCATATACTTCAATGTTTTTGGACAAATCAATGTACTTTTTCACAGTTACTATATTATTAGAAAATGCAAAGTTTGGTTCCATTAGATTAGATTGAATAAATATGTTAATTGAGACATTTAATATGTTGTAAGTGTGATGCATTCATTCATCATCCATCACTTCACACTACTAATCTTTATTTAGTTAAAAAAAAAAGATTTATTATCAGTTAATTAGGCTATTGTCACTCTAAGTTTGGTACTCCATTTTTAAGTTTTGTCAAACAAAAAAATAACTAATCTTTGTAGGGCATATGCAGCACACTATTAGTAGTCATCTTCCCAACGTAGCACACTAGTGAGTAGTAAGATTTTTTCATTTACAAAGATCAGGATTTGAACCCTAGACCTTCCATATATTATGCATTGTTCCTACCAATTGAGATAAGCTCACGATGATTTCTAAATGCTTACTTAAGAGTCTAAGTCCTAATCACCTAACTTTTTTTTTTAATTATGACATTTTCTGTTAAAGATTTTGTCTTTTTTTTAATGAACAATATGACAATTTCAAAAAAGAGTTTGATTTGTATATAGTAACAGTTTTTTTTACACATGTATACGATCAAATCACACAATAATCTCACTTTGTTTTGTTAATTTTTAAAAGGGTTAAATGCGTTTTTGGTCCCTATAGATATGTCAACTTCGTTTTAGTCTCTCTAAAAATTTTCTTTTGGTCCTTAAAATTTTTTCCATCTTCACTTTCGGTCCCTCCTTTAAAGTAAACTCATTTGTAAAATTCATATTTTTGAATAAAATTTTGTAGAAAATTCATAATATTATGAGAATATCTCCTAAAAAAATTTAGAATTTTTTAACAAAACATGAATTTAATATGAATTTTTATATTTTATACGGTTAAAAATTCATATTTAATTTGTGTTTTGTTAAAAAATTCTAATTTTTTTTGGAATATTTTTTTACAATATTTTACACATTTCTGCACAATTTCATTAAAATATACAAAAATTAACTTAAACATAGGGACCAAAAGTAGTGATTGAAAATTTTATAGGGACTAAAAGTTGAAGGAAAATTTTAGAGGGACTAAAACGAAAAGTTGGTATATTTATAGGGACCAAAAAAATATTTAACCCTTTTTAAAATATCTACACAAATATGTACATTTTAAAACATGATAAAATGTATGAATAAAATATATATTTTATAATGATAGTAATATATACAAATTAAATTATATGAAAGAGACATACAATACATTATACTACATACCATCGTATCGAATCAAGGATTCGGGCAATCCATTGGGACGTAACATCTTCTCCTTGGTCCCCTCAGTATGCTTGCTAACTTCCACTTGCATTCTACATACCATGCATATATAATCACATTACATTCTTATTTAGTTAGAAGAAGAACTCTTATATATATATATTTTGAGACATACTATAGTAAATTAAGTGGTCTAATTATTGTACATATATACCCGATAAGTTTGAGGATTTTGCCATTTTCGTCCTTGATGGGTGCAATAGTGAGAAGATTCCAAAATGGTGTCCCATCTTTCTTGTAATTTAGTAATCTTCCACAGTAAGTTGTTCCTGCTGCTAGTGATTCTCTTATCTTTGCCACATCATTCGGATCTGTGTCAGCTCCCTGCATAAATCGACTTCATCCCCCACCCGACCCGTAATTCAGATTAGTTTGCTAGAAAACAACACATTTTTTTTAAGGGAGGCTAACAACACTCTCTTTTGAACACTCTCTCTAACACTCACTCTTTTATTGGATGAAATTCATGCATGTCCCACCATTTTGTGTGGGTTCTATTTCCAAAGTGTACACGCACAATGATTTAAACCAATAAAAGAGTGAGTGTTAGAGAGAGTGTTCAAGAGTGAGTGTCGCTAGCATTCATCTTTTTTTTAAATCAAAAGTATTCTCTGCGCGCAAAAGCGCAGACGAATTTACCTGAGGTACTTTGAAATCTCTCAATATCTAAAAAAGAAAACATTATGAGTATAGACTCACTCTAGTCTTAAGAAAAAAATTATGTTTTTTTTACTCAGGCTAATTTATTTTGTAAAAAGTATATAAATATACTTTTTCAGAATTATAAACTCTAAATCATTATCTATAACAAAAATGTCACCATATTAATTCGAGTTCTTTTTACTTTGGGTCAAGAGAGTTTGTTTATTCTATTAATTCTTGTTTTGTTTTCTATTGACAATAATAAAAACTGAAGAATGTATTTTTACACCTTTTAAAGTAGAATGTAAATCACACATCAAGTATTTTCAGAAATTTAGGAAATAGCAAACAATCATTTCAAATGCTTTAAAAAATATACTCTCTCTATTTAATCATTCTTCAAAAAAAAATCTCTAGTTAATCATTCATTTCCTTTTTGTCAAAATTGTTCAATGCCATGATAAGAGAAAAATAAAAAATTAGATATATTTTAAGAAAAGCAAATGGCCCATAATAATGTGATCTGATTTTATAATTGTGGTGACTTATTTATTTTATAAAAGTAAATGATCCTATTAAGTTTTTATGTTGTCAAAAAAACTGAACTTTTTTAATTTTTATTGAGATGAGAATCCATCTTTACTCTCAAATATGAGCAGAAATACTCTTTTTTTCTATGTTTTTTCAAACACAATCTTTTATTAAATGAAATCAACGGAAGTCCCACTATTTTACGTGAGATTTATCTTTTAAATGTGGGATGTATATTGATTTCATGCAAAAGCAATCATTTTAGTTTCTGAATATTAGACGTTGTCATTATAACATATGGTAAGTGTCGATGAATGTGTGGGACATTATCATTAGTCTCTAAATGACAATGCCTCACAAATTCAGATATCAAAGTTGTTGTTTATCCATACAGAAATAAAAGTAAATAAGTTATAGCTTACCAGTTTCTTCCAATGACCTCTTTGGAGGTATACCCCGTCATGTTAAAAAACCCAGCACTAGCATACATGATCGGGTAATCCGGTTTAGTAGCATCAGAAACAACAAATGTCTGTTGAAATGCCGATAGAGCATCTCTCAAATCCTCCGAAACTCTCGGTATTCCTCTGAACTCCCTTCCATCATCGGAACTTTCACCGGAACTTCTCATTGAATTATTCGAGTCCCTCCTCGAACCACCACCCGAGCTTCTAACTGCCACTCCTTGTGGCTTCCCCGTCTCCGAATCAGTTTTCAACACTAACCCCCACTCCGCTGCTCGTTGTGCTGCAGCGGAGCCAGGTTCGTTGGAAACTGGCGGAGGTGTGGTTTCTTTGAGTGCCATCCAAGAAGTGGCGACGGGGACTTCATCGGAGTTGATGGAGTCACGCGTCGGTTGTTGCGGAGTTTCGTCGGCTCGTGAGTTTGTTGTCCAAGTGTTCCATGAATTGATTGGATTTGGATTCCCATTGTTGTTGTTGTCGTCAGATGAAGATGGATTGAAGACTTCTAGTGAACCTCGATGGTCTCTTGCAAATGGTTCCATCACTTTCACTTTCTGTTTCATCGTTGTTCATGTGCATATAAATAATTAGCAACTATAGTAATTCATGATGCAAATTGTACCCCCTAGTAATAAAGAAGTAATTGAAATTTTGCATTTCCAATTGTTTAACTATATATCATCAATCAATATATATCTCTCAAAAAAAAA
>Ga0228711_1001995_pt1 | contig 30928 bp, 16 predicted proteins | sample MedpolnodulmetaG_2_FD_177996 | JGI IMG/M metagenome (GOLD analysis project Ga0228711, IMG submission 177996) | Root nodule microbial communities from Medicago polymorpha collected in Santa Monica, California, United States - brown nodules | ecosystem: Host-associated > Plants > Roots > Nodule... | reverse complement strand
TGAATTAGAATAAAATCGAATTTATTTTCTAATTTCGAATTTATTTTAAGTGCATAAATAAATTAGAATTTATTTTCTAATTTCGAATCTATTTTAAATGCATAAATAAATTAGAATATATCAAATAAATAATTTAGAATAAAGTGAACAAATAATTTAGAATAAAGTAAATAAAATATTTTAGAATAAAGTAAATAAAATAATTTGAAAATAGTAAATAAATTATAAAAAAAAAAGCCACTATGCGCCAACGCCACTCAACTTAACTTGCGCAGAGTCATTTTGGGCATGGCTGCAGGGTGCGAGTGTTTTGTGCTGGGGGAAGAGAAGATAGGATGAGGTTTATTTGACACACGGTATTTTGGGTGCCCACATAGCTGGGATGCCAAAACATCGTATTATGATGACTTAGGGTGCCATCATAGTTGGGATGTCAATCGCCATAACTAATGCATGTCTCATTCATTATTTATCATAAGAAAAAAATTATGATGTAATATAAAGGGCCCTTTCTTATATATATATACACTCTGTCTTTGTAGTTTTGGATCACTTAACTTAATTTGCTTCTAAATTTTAATCATTCAATCCGTATCCAGACAGCTACACGGTAGTGATCAGGATTGTCTTAAAACACTTTAGAAGCTTTGTTCTAGCTTTTGGTCCTCAAAACTTTGGACGCTTAAAAATTGATAATTTCATAGATTGAATCCTTAAACACTTTAGAGGCCTTAAAATTAAGAATTTATTGATATAATTAATTTCAAAATTTTGAAATCGATTAAAAAAAACAATGAAAACCCACACACATAAGTGGAGGAACTGAAGTTCAAACCGTGATCACGACGTCTGGTCTTATAATTTCGTCATTTTTATCAGTTTTGTTAGAACTTTCCACAAAGCAAACATTATAATTTTATACATCTAGTTTTTTTTTTCCAGCAAATTTAACACATCTAATTAATATTGATTTTCTTAGGCATATTGGTAAATAATTGAAATTTATTTTCCTTCTAAAGGTCAAGCGACACATCTATGTAATCATAGTTCAGGTGATAAGGTCATTATACGAGTGGTGTTCGAACTCTAAATTCCCTTTTATTTGAAGTAAATTCTAGTCACTAAATTATTCGAAGAAAAAAAAAAAGTTCAAGCAACCGAAAACTTAAACAATAAATATTTCCCATTAATCAGATAATCAAATACAACACAAAATCTATCTCAGTTCAAAATATAATACAAAATCAACTACAATCAAATATTCCTATGATAGAATTTCTATTCAAATATCTTATTCTTATGAACTCAACGACCACCAGATAGAAGTGATTCAGCAATTGAAGAAGTATGTGAGAATGGTCTATCCATAGAAGAAGAAGGATAGGACATACCATAATCCTGAAAATTTTCACATTGACCAGAAGTTAATCCCATTGAAGACAAACTAAGAAAACTCAAATCAGGTAATTGCAAATCCCTCTCCAAATACCTCAAAACTTGTCTCATACTTGGTCTAGCCAAAGCCTCACAATGTGAACACAACAAACCAAGTTTCAAAACCAATTCAACTTCTTCAACAACATAATCCACACCTAAATTTACATCTTTAGCCTCAATAATCTCACCTCTTTTCCAACAATCATAAACATAATCAACCAAAATTATACTCTCACATTCCCTTACTTGTTCAATAGGTCTTTTACCACAAACTACCTCAAGTAAAAATGCACCAAATGAATACACATCAGAACTTGTTGTAGCTTTACCTGTTCTTGTATGTTCAGGTGCTAAATAACCAAGTGTTCCAACAACATGTGTTGTTTGAGGATCAGTTCCATGATCATATAATCTTGATAGACCAAAATCACCTAATCTACCATTCATTTCACCATCTAGTAAAACATTACTAGCTTTAATATCTCTATGAACCACTACTTGTTCCCATTCTTCATGTAAATAAAACAAACCAGAAGCAACACCTTTAATGATTCTAAACCTTTGACTCCAATTTAAGGTAAATCTTTGTTGTTTGTTGTGTAAATATTTGTCTAAACTTCCATTTTGCATGTAATCGTAGACGAGAAGTAACTCGCCTTTTCGTCTGCAATAGCCGAGAAGTGGAACAAGATTTCTATGACGAAGACGACCGATACTAACAATTTCCGCGACGAATTCCTTCATCCCCTGTCTTGATTCATGAGAAACTCTCTTCACAGCTACCTCGAGTTTCGAAATTGGCATCACACCTTTGTAGACTCTACCAAATCCACCTGTTCCTAATAGCTCCTTCTCCTTGAAACCCTTTGTTGCAAAGTATAAATCTTTGTACTTGAATCTTTGAGTTCCATAGTCTTTCTCCCAATCTTCATGAAGCTCAGAAAACATTTTCTTCCTTTTGATGAAATGAAATATTGCTATAGCTACCATTGCAATCAAACACAGTGAAATCAAAGGCAATCCAACAATCAAAATTACCTTAGAATCATGTTTTTCATCTAAAGTAGGTAACTTGGGAAGTTGAGAGATTACAAGATTTTGAGCTTGACCATTAACCTTAAAACTCCAACCAAGAACATAATGAGAAGTTAGAATTGAACCTGTTGAAGATGAGAATCCAACATACATACTAGTGTTAAGAATTGAAGAAAGATCTTTGTTCAATGATAACAAAGGTTGTTTTGGTTTAACAACATTAATTGGAGCTAAAGTAACATCAATCTTTTTCTTCACTCCATCATATTCCAACCAAAGTTGCATTGGTAAGCCACTAAAAAGGCTCAAATTCTTGAACTCATTACCCTCAATGTCATAATATCCTGCTGAAGCTGATTTCTCTGATTTCAATCCATTGATATCAATTCCAACATGGTTGTCATTGATATCATCAAACTCAGTATTCATAATTGTATCAAGCTCCAAACCAAAAACATGGTTATTGTTGTTTCCATTGTTTGATTCATTGAATAGACCAAGGTATTGACTTGGTAGTGAATTTGGTAACCCTTTTGTAGGAGAAAGAACAAAAACAATTCCATGACCACTAAGATTAGGAAACTCAGATTTTATAGCAAAAACAAAAGTAGTAGAGAAAGAAGATACACTACTACTACTACTACTTCCATTGTTGAAAACTATAGGGTTTGGATAGAAAGCATGACCCTTTTGTTGTCTTGTATCATTGGTTAATCTAAGTAAACCATTTGAGGTTAATTCAGCAACACCATCAAGATACAAATGTGATGATTTGAAACCATTATATGTGAAACTAATATTGCTATCTTCACTAGCTACTAATGTGACAAACATAAAAAACATTGCTAGAAGCTTAGAAGACATTGTTTGGTATATTTTGCAATATGCTTCTTGCATTGTTATATTCAATTGTTGATGTTTTGTTTCTATGATTTGTTGAAGTACATATTTTGAATTTTCATATGAGGCTTACGTGGAAAGATCCTAGCACTTTCATAGTAAAAGGAAACCCCTCTATCTAGGTGTTAAATGAGGAAAGGACAATTCATGTGTTTGTGATTAAGAAAAGTCGAATACATCACTTTCATTTTGATAATTTATTGTTCTTTCTTTTCAAAATCTTATGTCACAATTTAAATTCAAAATCTAAGGAAACTTGCTATGGACAAAAGTAATATTCCTTATGTGCATGAATTTTGGTGCTTTGAACTTTTTTATTTTTGTCTAGAAACTTTAGTTATTTTAGAAAATTATGATATCATAATGTAGCTTTTTGCAGTATATTTTTATTAAGTACTTATAATGAAAATTTAGAATTGAAAATTATTAAGTGTCTTAGATAAATTGAAACCAGAAATTAGTTGAGATTAATAATTAAGATTAGGACCCTTAAAAAATAATTAAGATTAGGAGTTAGTGATTAATATACAATAGTCAATGGTAATTTAGTCTAAATTTATGAAAATTTAACACACCTTTTTTTTATATAGGACTCTCTTAAAAAATATTTGTCACTTTGTATTGTTAGATCCTTTCAAATTTTTAAATGCATTAAATTATATTTTTATTAAATTTCCCAAAATTCTTGATAAAAAATAATTAAATTAACCATCTCTTCTCATGGAAAAATTTGAAAAATCAATACTCATAACTCTTAAATAAGTTGCTAAGAATTATTCCACCCAGGAATTCTTCTAAACAATTTATCTTTAGTATAACTTATTAATTAGGCATATGAACTCAATTGTTTGATTGATAATATTTATTAACTTTCTTGATCAATAATATGTATTTAAGTGCTAAGAGTGTTTTTTCAAATGTGTCATAACTCTAAACCACCAAAAGTATTGAATTTGAACTGAATATTAATATTTTGCTACACGTAGTTTTCAAGTTGTAACTATCCAATTTGTATTGTCAACTTTATTGGCACTACTACTTGGTAGCTAAGGAAGAAATTAATAGGAACACGGGAAATTGGTTTCAAAGAAGGTTCCTTTTCTCATATCAAAGTTTGCAAATAAGGTCAAGTAGGGTGGGACCACCCTTTACCAGATGGTGTAATTCATTCAAAATGTCACCAGAAAAAATGAGACAGACGACGATAAAAAAGTGAAAGATAAAAGTAAGAATCATGAATAAAGCTTGGTTAATTATTTCTTTTCCTTTGTTTTTTTTTTTTGTGTGCATTATTTTGAAGAAACTCTATTTTGAATATAGTATATATTGGATATTGTGAGACGAATAAAGTTGGATCCCTCTTTTATGTGGTTTTGCCGGGCTATATTTGCCTAAACAATATAGAGTTAGGCTGGTTAAATAAGGTTCACCCTTAGTTCATTTCTTCTTTTCATTTTCAAATTTAATTTACTAAGATGTAGTAAGTATTTGTTTATGTAGCTACAAAAGTTATTTTAAATAAACAAAATGTATTTATGGTTATGTGATGATTGAATGTAATTTTTTTTATTTTTTATGTTTTGATGTATTTATTCAAAAGTGTATTTGAGAATAAATTCAAGGCTAAAATCATTTGTAGAAGTCAAAAGTTACAAATGCTAACTTCAAGTAGAATTATTTCTACAAACAAAATTAAATTTCCTTCAAATCGTCCAAATATGATAAAATCAATTCTACAACCTCTAGAATCACTTTTGACCATCCAAACATATTTCTTTGTTTAAAAGAGAGTTGAATATAAAGTTATTTATGTTTGATACATTATTATAATCGTAAATGTGAGACAATATCCAGTTCGTAAGATAAAATTAATTCTATTCTAGAATATCAAAACTAGGTTGCTCATCAACGTTCAGCAAATTGGCAAAAATCGAGTGAAAATTGTAAAAAATGTAATGTGAATGCGGCATTTTCACATGATAGAGACAGAGTAGATATAGGTATATGCATCTGTGACTGTGATGATCAAGGTAGTTATGTGCTAGCTCATACTCAATGGCTCTCCCCACTTCTTGATGTAGATGAAGGCGAAGCCATGGGACTTTTGTTTGCATTAAGATGGGTCAAGGAGCTTCAACTAAATAACGTAAGCTTTGAATTTGATTGCAAAAGAATGGTAGATAACTTTAATTGTGATAGAAATGATGAATCGGATTTTGGTGCTATCATTAGGTATTGTAAAAACATTTTTTTTGTTTTTACAAACTTATATGTTGAGTTTATAGACAAGCAAACAAGGTTGCTCATAGTCTTTCTAGGATTGCCACATTTTTAACTAGTATCCAAATTCATATTGATATTCCTAAATGTATCCAATATATTATCATTAAAGGAATGAGATAATTTACTTTTGTTCAAAAAAAAAAAAACCACGTTTCTCACTTGCTAGCAAAGAGGCCCACGTGGAAAACAGTTGGATCTAGTTTGAAGATGTCCCCAGTTATCTAGGCCCAAACTAGTATTGAGTTATAATTTTTTTTTTATATAAAAAAATGATAAAATTAATTATACATCTCTAAAATTAATTTTTGTTTCCAAAAAATTGAAATTGAACACATACATAGTCTCTTCAATCAACCATCTAGCATTATACTACTATAAATTGTTCATTTTTAGTTGTCATTTTAATAGTTGTTATACATACAAGAGAGATGAGGTCGATATCAGTATCCTCGTTGAACAAGATCCCAACACTGACTCTTTATGGAACTCCATACAACCATGAAGGGTACGTGGGGCCTCTTTTTGGCTTGAGTCTTCCACTTCGGGAATATTTCGATGGTATTGTGCGCATGTGCGTAACTTCCCTTTGGAATACGGCTTCATGCTCATATCTTCTCCTGTTAGTGGTTAATTACTCCATTGTCCAATTCTGTTGAGTTTTTACCAAGTCTGATAACTTCACGACCTTCATACACCTTAGTAAACTTGAAATATATTCAACTAACTCGCATTTGGTTGTATTTGCACTCACCCAACCCGCCATCGAACAAGAAAAACTCACCAACTCTAAATAACTTTTTTTTTAGAGAACCAACTCTAAATCACTTGAATGTCGATTTCAGTTAATATGTAACATATTTTCGTTTAAAGCTATGATCTCTTGACTTTGTGTCTTGAAACAGACGTTTATAATTTTCAACAAAAATATTTAACTGAAATATATAAAATCTCGTTTTCCTCAACACTACTACAAAGCATCATCAATTGTTAGATCGGGTGTTAGATGGAAAATCGGTAACGGTGTCAACATTCCAATTTTCGGTGCCCCGTGGCTGGCAGATGGAGGTTGTATCTCAGGTGAAGGACAAACAATGGAGGTTATTCAGCAAGCCAAGCTTGATTCTCTTATAAATCCATATACAAGGAGCTGGAATTATAATACTATTAATTATTATTTTGATCATGGTATTGTACAACGTATTCTTAGGACACCTCTAATTAATATGGAAGGCTGAGAGGAACGGGCACTATTCTGTCAGAAGCGCGTATCGTTTGTGTATGGAAGAAATAGGGGATATTTCATATTTGCAGAGGTCGGGCTGCTGGTCAGACATTTAGAAATTGAAAGATCCACCTAAGGTGAAGAATTTAATTTGGAGCATTTGTAGGGGGTGCCTGCCAACTCGTGACAGGTTACTTGATAGAGGAGTTAACTGTACCTCTATGTGCTCGTTGTGTGAAGGCAATTACGAGGATGCGATACATGTGTTGTTCGACTGTCCAAAGGCAAGGAATGTGTGGCGGGTTAGTCAGCTCCAGAATGATGTAACAGCTGCAATGCGGAATAATAACACTAGCAGAAATTGTCTTCCATTTGATTCAAAATCTGCCACAACTAAAGTTGAAAAATTTTGTAACTATTGTTTGGAGTATTTGGAAGACGTGGAATATGCAAATTTGGCAAAATGTGTCGAAAACATGTCAAGCTATTGTGGAACGTGCGCGTAAGTTGTTACAATGATGGAAGGAAGCAAATTTATGCAAGGCTCAGCTGGGGGAGGGCGAACAACATCATGTTATGCGTGCTGGCAGCAACAGTTCAGCTATGGGAGAGGGCGAACAGCAGCCTGCTATGCGTGTTGTCAACACCGTATCAGCTAGCAGCAACAGCTCTGCGATGGGTGAAGGCGAACAGCAGCCTGTTACGCGTGCTGTCAGCACCGTATCAGCTGGCAGCAGCAGTTCAGCGCATCAACAACACATCAAATGGCAAAAACCAGGCAGGGGAAGGCTTAAGTGTAATGTCGACGCTGCATTCTCGAGTTCCTTGAATGTTATTGGATTTGGTGTGTGTATACGGGACGAAACTGGACAGTTTGAGGCAGCAAAGACACTACAGTCTAGTCCTACATGTGATTCAAGTATAGGTGAAGCTTTGGGCCTGCCATCCAGTGGGTACATGAGCTGCAACTCACTAACATCGATTTTGAGATGGATGCCAAACGGGTTGTAGATTATTACATTAAAGGAAGCAATGATATATCTGAATTTGACTCAATCATTGATGATTGTGTCGATGTTGTTATTGGTTTGAAAACTCTGAGGTTGAGTTTAATAGGAGACAAGCGAATATGGTCGCTTATTGACAAGGCTTGAATATGGTTATATTGGATCTTTAATTTCTAATGAAAAGCTATAAGTTATTTCCTCTCCAAAAAGAAAAATTGTTTGCACCTAAGATAACTTATTTTAATTTAATCTTATCTTACTTTATTAATTTCTACACAATCAAGAACCGTATTCAATAAATATATTAAATAATAGCCGTCGGCCAATGACAGCTACGACTTTTGTGATTCAAGACAATCATGCTTGGAAAATGATTTTCTATGGGGCAGAATTGCCTTTGTGACAAGTTGATGCTCATTGACAAGGAATCCATATTCTCTAGTTACAAAATAATGTTTACCAAAACAGAAAGTGTTTCTCAATTTTTCCTTCCTCAAAGGAGTGAGCAACGACCAATTCTTAGCCAATCAACTTTATCTCCTACCTCAGGCTTGGCATCTTTGAAATTTGAACTATATCCAAATAATTTTAATAGGGATTTATTATTTTCCAAATGATTAAAAATTATACTAGTTTGAAGTCTAGAAGTCATAGCCGATAAAAGTATCAAAATTGCTAAACGGAATTTTGTGATCGAGGTTTGAACTCCAACCTCTCTACTTAACCACTTTGTGATCGAAATTACTAAATGGATTTCAGGCATCATACACATGTCAATTTATATTGTTTTTGCCTGTGAATAGATCATATGTAGTGTTATTTTTTAATTACGAAAATTCAGTATTTTTAGTCATTCCTTATAACACATGGGCACATATATTCAGAAACAAGCAAAAATGCTCATCTGATTTAGCAAAGGAGAGACAATGCCTCAACAAAATAGGGCGCCAACTATGGTCGAGTTTGACCATAAATATCATTTTCAATAGAATTGATGCTTACTCTTCCTCCAACTTAGTCTATAAAATACATACAAATAATAAATAGTTAAATAAAAAATTAAATATCTTTAGTGGTCCTTTAGGTTAGTTGTTTGTAACATATTAGTTCTTTAACTTCATTTTGCAACAAATAAGTCTTTTATTTTTTTGTTTATAACAAATTGATCTTTTATAAATTATAAATTATTTACAACATTATCATTTTTTATCAAACTTTGTTAAAAAAATGCTTCGGTTACCATTAACATTGAGGAGGTGGTCCAAACAATGTTTACGACATTGACCATGATTACTTACACACAATTTATCATTCTAAGCATAATTTTATAGATAAATGTTTCATGAACAATATTATAAATCAAGTCTTGTCAAACAAAAAAAAATCAAGTAATCGACCGATTTCATTTCAAACTAAGAATGAATAATACACCTACAAATCCTATTATTGAGACTAGTGAATTTAAGCCCACCAACTTAGCATTAAACATGCACATAAGCACTTTTTAACCGGATTTAATGAAAATAGAGTAATGGTGAAAATATTTTATAACTTAAATAACCAACTTGTTGCGAAACAATCTTAAATGACTAACCGGTTAAAAACATCTAACTAAAAGAACCACGAGAGGTATTTCACCTTATACATATTAAACACTAAAGCAGAAGCAAAACAAGATATAAGCTACAACTAAAGCAGAAGCAAAATCTGTCTTCACTAAAATAACTCTACATAAAGTAAAATCAATTCATATACTTTCCAAACTAAACACACTAGTTTTCCAATTTCAATCAGTGTCCAAAACTTTTTACAAGACAACATGTAAAAAACTGGAACTTCCTACTTTTCCAATTTCAGACATCATTACCAAAACTTTCTATAATCAACACATTTTTTTTGACATAATAATGAGCCAGTCAAGTAAACAAAATCCATCACAAATCAGTATAACATTAGAGTCACCTTGTTTCTCCTTTGGCATTGAGAAGTGATGATTGAGGTGAATTACCAAAAGTGATAAAACTAGTATTATCAATACCTCTCTTTCCATTATAAGAGTTTGAACTCATTTGATCAAATGAGTTAGAAGTTCCAAGAGAATTCAAAAATTCATCAAACCCCTCTTGTGAATCAATACCACCTGGCTTTCTCATGTCATTTGGTAACTCAACTTCTCCATCCAAAATCCTCACTACTTGTCTCATACTAGGCCTTATAGTTGGAACATCATTTGAACATATCAAACCTAATTTCAACACCATCGTTACCTCAGTTTCAACAAAGTCACCATTCAATTTAGGGTCAACTACTTCAAATGCTCTTCCTTCTTTGAACCTTTCCCACACCCAATCCACCAACACCAACTCATCTTGTGATGCCTTAGGTTCAATAGGCCTTCTTCCGCAAACAACCTCGAGAAGAAGAGCTCCGAATGCAAAAACATCGGAGCTTGTTGTTGCTCGTCCTGTCCTAGGTAACTCCGGCGCCAAATAGCCTAATGTTCCCACCACTCTTGTCGTGCCGGGATTAGCACCATGTTCATACAACCTTGCCAATCCGAAATCGCCTAATCTTCCATTGAGTTCAAAATCCAAGAGCACATTGCTAGCTTTAACATCTCTATGGATTACCACTTGCTCATAGCCTTCATGTAGATACAAAAGACCTGAAGCAACACCCTTTATTATCTTAAACCTCTGTTCCCAATTTAGCACAAATTCTGAATCTTCAAACAAGTACTTGTCCAAGCTTCCATTTGCCATGAAATCGTACACAAGCAAAAGGTCACCTCGTCGACGACACCAACCAAGTAACATAACCAAATTCCGGTGACGAAGCCGACCTATGCTAGCGATTTCCGACACAAATTCCCTTAGCCCTTGTTTTGACTCATGTGAAACTCTCTTAACAGCCACTTGAATCTTTGATTTTGGCAATATCCCATTGTAAACTTTGCCAAAACCACCCTGCCCAAGTAACTGTTTCTCCTTGAAACCTTTTGTAGCTTTCTTGAGCTCTTGATAAGTATATCTATGTGGTCCAACTTCAAGCTCCCAAGCTTCAATAACATCAGCATTCTTGATTTTTCTATAAATGTAAAAACCAAATGCTACACAACACAATACAATCAAAGCAGATCCGAGCGATAAACCAAGTATCAAAGAAGTATGTTTCTTCTTAGGATGAGGAAGCTGTGGTAGTTTAGACAAATCAAGAAACGGCGCCGGCCCATTAATTTTGAAACTCCATCCCAAAATGTAATGAGAGCTAGCAAGTAAACCAGTTGAAGCAGAGAAACCAACATACATAGTATCAAGAAAAAGAGGTGATAGATCCATATGAAAACTCAATATTGGTTTTTTAGGCTTATTTGAAGTTGGTGAAAGTGTAACACTAATAAGATTCAATGAAGAATCATAATCAACCCAAACTAAAATTGGTTTTCCACCTTTAATACTAATATTATGTACCATACCATCATCACTATAATAACCAGCAGTAATAGTTGCATTTGAACGCATACTATTAATATCTATACCAACATGGTTATCATTAATATCACCAAACTCAAAATCTTGAACAGTGTCAAACTCAACAGCAAAAAGATGGTTAGAGAAATTACCAACATCACTAGAGTTTAGAAGACCAAGATATTGACTAGGTAAAGCTTTAAGATCTTTTGAAGGGACTATAGTAAAAGCCATGCCATGGCCACCAAGTTTAGGATATTCAGGAACACAAGCAAGAGCAAAAGATGAAGAGAAAGAGAAAACTTTACCAGTTGTTTTGTTCTTTATCTGAAATGGTTGAGGATAAAAAGCATGACCCAATAATCTACTTGTTTCATTTGTTAATCTTATTATACCATTTTTTTCTATCTCTGCTATACCATTTAAGGTTAGGTTTTTTGGACCAACATCCTTAAAACCTGTGTATAGTAGTTGGTCAACTTGAGACAAAACTGGTAGAAAAAAGAAGAATGAAAATGGTATCAAGAATTGAAGATGCATGATGAATACTAGAAAGAGATGGGTTTGTGAACATGTATGTATAATACTATGTTTGTGTTTGTGTTTGTGTTAATGTGTTTGAGTTGAGTTTAATGAAGGTTGGTGAAGTAGATCTGAGAGAGAATGATGGAGGGTTATAATGACATAAGGTGGAATGAGTATTAATTGATTACACACACACATGGGCCAGCAGTTATAGAGGACAGAGTGAAAGTGAAAGCTTTTTGGGGGGTATGGTAGTGTAAATGGTAGCTTTCATTAGTCTACTCTTTTTGATAAAGGTCCAAAAAAGAAACAGCAAGACTAGACAAAGGAAAAAACAACATTCATCTCTATCTTCTAAGACATTTTTTTTTATGACCGTTTTTCTCATTCTATGAATTTCTCTCGTGTTTATGCAGTTTGAATTTTAGAGTCTAAACTGCATAAAAATTTCATAAACCTATAAAAACATGTTGAAATATTTCAGATTTAAGAATCTGAATAAAGTGTACGAAAACCTCATAGGATGGGAAAAATAATGGCTTTTTTATATCCTCTATTTAGATAAACCACTTGTATGTTAGGTTGTATGTATTGTGTAGGAAGAATAAGTTAAAAATCATAGATTATTTACAAAAGTAGAGGTTGAACATTTTATAAGTGAGATGATTAATAAGTTTAATGTCTTAATATTTTAGATTAAAGTATGATGTCCAACTCACTTGTGTTGTTGCTCTAAATCCAATATGGACGACCCCTCAAACTACTATGTGACCCCAACAGTGGTGTCAGAGTTGTTATCCAACCAGGTGTTTTTAGCAAGGTGTTCATGCGGCAGGTTCTATTTAGCAGCAGCAATGACGGTACACATATAAGTGTATGAGGATGAAAGAACATCTGCTTAAGTGGTGAGCATGATGAATTATTGAACTCACACTTGAGCGGAAGATCGATGTGTAGCAAATATGATTTAGAAGTCAAACATTGCTTTAAACAACGGAAGTTGAAAACTTTATCAATGACATAATAAAAAGAAATTCATTTGGAACATATGACATGGTTTCTTATAAAAAAAAAAAAAAATTAAAACTAAGAATACAAAATTTAGATTGATCAAAATTTAAAAGAAGTTTAAAAGAAACTAAAAAGGAAAGTTGATATATTTAAAGGAAGAAACTAAAAAAAATTTGTTAAAATTAAAAGTTCACTAAAAATTGTTAAGGCTGGGTGTAAGTGTTGGAGTCTCATATCAAGAAAAAAATGGTGACCAATTTTTTTTTGTTAAAACTAAAAGTTCACTAAAAATTGTTAGGAGCCGGGTGTAAGTGATGGAGTCTCGTATCGAATAGATAAAAATGTTTAATGTGATAATTCAGTTATGAAAGTCTTTTATTTAATGAACTATAGTCTATTAAGTTAGGTTCTTTTTAGGAGCTTAAGTTATAATAATTGGTGCTTTCATTAGAAATTTGGTCATGAAAAGGGCTCTTTTTTTTTTGTACATGAAAAGGGCTATGTATATGTTGAATTAAAGTGTTTTATTGAATATTGATGGGTGAGCGAAGTCGACAAAAAAGAAAGATCTATCATCGGATTAGTATTTGTAGAGTAAAAATTGTCGTCAACGTCAGTTCTTAAAAGACCTAGCAATGTTATGAGTGTCACATTGAATAGATAAAAATGTTCAATCAAGTGATTAAGCCAAGAGACCTTGTAACTTAGTTGATGATTGATTTCTTTTCGTGGACTTACATTCTAACAAGTATTTTCCATCCCACCACGTCTCATTGACATCCTAATATTGATAATTTTTTAAAAGAAGTTAAACTACTCCATCCAAATTGACACTAAGACTTTGTTTGCGAGTTTGGAAGGCTTGAGAAAAAAGGAATGAGCAGGTGGAAGAAATAGAGGAAAAAGGGAGGGAAGGGCTTTGGGGCGTTAACTTTTCTTCATAATACTAAACTCTCATTATTTGGAGAACTAACAAATTGTATTCGATGAGGTTTTTGGGCGTTTTGGAGGGTTTATATGAATCCTTCAAATTTAATCTATATTGTTATATTATTTTTAAAATAAAAAATATAGTAATCATATGCATTAATTTATCATTATCTAAAAAAACTACTCTTTTAAAAAATTTGAACGATTTTCCTTCTAAAAAAAAATTAATTTGAAAGATTTCTCTATTTTTTCACATATTTTCCGAGTGAATAGGCAATTACCCCCCTGAAATTGCAAGTTTCGTTAATTACCCCCCTGACATTAACAAAACTTCAATTACCCCATGAAATTGCACAACGTTAATCAATTTACCCCCTCCGTCAAATTTTTCTATTAGTCAACATGACGTTTTGCAAATTTAAATATCCCTTGAAGTTTTGCACTTATGTGCAAAATGCTCCCCAAACTTGAAAATTTATATATTTTTTTTCTTATCCTGGACCCAAAAAAATATTATAGGCAAACAATGAACGGTTAACTTTGATATATTTGTTATTTTGTCTTGGAAAAACATTATAATATTTGATAAATTCAAAATTGAAGTTATTTTGCTATGTGTGTACGTAATGGCGGAGGTGGTGGGTACTTTTATATTGATGTTTTGTGTATGTGGAATCATTGCAAGCACACAACATGGTGCAGTTGGCCTTTTGGAGTAGGCAGCAATTGGTCAATTTTCATAGTCCAAGGTAGTTATATAAACCAACAACATAGTGTTTGTTAAAATTGTGATGATGTAATTGATTAAATTATTGAGTTTAATTTGTGTCTTGTGAAAAGTTTTACACTACAGTAAAAAGATTTAAGGTGGTTATAAATGAAGTTAAAGATATCATTCTATTTTTTTGTTAAACAGGTTCCAATTTACATAATAGCACAAACAATTGGTTATGATGACTCAGCCACTTCAAGGGTGTAACTCTGCCTTCTGGGTGGAGGTTATTGCAACATTCATCATCATGTTTTTGGTTACAGCTTTGACATCTGAACCTCAATCAGTAAGTACTAATCAAGAAAGAAAGTTACATATTTATATATAACAATGGTGCCTCTTCTATGATAATTCAGAGAATGCGTCTTAAATAACTTAAATATTAAAGTTAACTGTTAATTGTTTGCCTTTAATATTTTTTGATTCAAGGATAAGAAAAAGAATATCTAAATTTTCAAGTTCGGAGGGCATTTTGCACATAAGTGCAAAACTTCAGGGGGGTACTTGCAAAACGTCATGTTGACTAACAGAAAATTTTGACGGAGGGGGTAAATTGATTAACGTTGTGCAATTTACGGAGGGTAATTGAAGTTTTGTTAATGTCAGGGGGTAATTGACGAAACTTGCAATTTCAGAGCAGTAATTGTCTATTCACTCCATATTTTCCACCCATCAAAGCCTCTCTTTCCCCTCCCCTCCAAACTCGTAAACCAAGTTTAAAAGAGAATCGAATCTAAAATTTTAAGGAGGACCGTATTTTAAGGCCTCATACCGATACCACCAGACCAACCCAGTAAATTTATATTGCTAATAATATATTAATGGAATTTTCTCTAGTTTCATCCTACCGACTTAGAAGAAAGATGTAGAGGGGAGTAAGGGACCCAATTTCCACTCATCACCCTCATTCGACAAGAATATCTCTATCAATGCAAAATCTAGATGCTCCATCTTAAAACTGATTGAATAGACCTCATTTTCAACCATATTTTACTATTGTAACTTCCATGACTGTTCATTTGTGAGCACCTTGCATAAGGGAGGGCACTCCTGTATGAGCAATGATATTTGAACAACCATTTGATGACAACTTTTGTGACAACCTACATTTTCTCTCCTTTTATTGGTCAAAAATAATAGAGAGAGAAAAAAAAAAAGAGAGAATAAAAACATAATATGAGTATGAGAGAGAAGGTTGTACAAAAGTTATCATCAAATAAATGTACAAATATCATTTCTCCTCCCGTATCTTACCCCTTCAACCCTTCCAAGTCGAAATGTACACAAATTGCGAGTCACGTGTGAAGTTTTGGTGCTTGGAAATACTGTATTTACCTACTAGAATCAAATAATGAAGAACATGATAAATGCAAATTGGCCACTATTGACTTGGATGCTTCTTATTATGTTTCCTTCTTATTATGCTTCTTGTCATTTTCTACGCTATGAGACCTTTTTTTTACCTAAACGGTATCAACACTCTAGTGAGTTGACTTGAGGTCGGCACAATGTACATCTAAAACAATGTTAGAAACGACACCCTTAGAACACGAAGTCAATTAAATTGAAATAATTTTAAGAGATGCTTTATTTGAACAACTAATTATACGACAATTTTTAAAACAACCAAAATTTTACAAGAAAAATAAGATATTGAGATAAAAATTAAAGCAACAAAGAGAGAAATTAAAAACATAATGTGAGTATGAGAGAGATAATTGTAAAAAATAGTTGTATAAATATCATTTCTCTAATCTTAAATAGAAAAGGAATATGAATTGTAAGTGAGAGGTGCGACGACGAAGGCGGAGGGCTTTACTTTGAGAGGTGCGGCGGCACGACGGAGGGTACTCGGAGAGGGACAATTGCAAGAGATGGAGAAGGACAAAAGGTGTACTCTCTCTCTCTCTCTCTCTCTCTCTCTCTCTCTCTCTATATATATATATATATATATATATATATATTCAATATTCCCTGACTTTTTTCCTTAAGCAAATCTCAGCCATTGGTTTTTTAATGTACCATGTGTCAATTGAGATCTCAATTTCTTAAGGAAATCGAGAGGATCTCCATTCTCCGATCCCCATCCCAACTATCCAAAGTGTCATTTGTTTATGTCCCTACCGCCTACATGCCTCAAAGGTTTTGCCATCATCTTCACGGATCCCACAAGATTTATGATCAATATAAAAATGTATTAATTTCTATTATTTTCAATCAAATTTATAGTAAAATAATTTAAAATTCAATTGTAAAACAAAACAAAAAAAGTACACAGCAAGTTTAGGAAAAAATGTATATGCATATTGTGGGAAATTAAAAAGCAATTAAATATTACATATAAAATACTTGAATATATACATATAAATTTGTCACATGCGAAATTCAAATTACATTTCAAGCGAAAATTCTACTCGTGTCCTCGAAACCAATCCTCTCGGCTCAAAATTTAGTTAATTCTAGAGACCAGAACAACTGTTAGAGCTACTCGAAGCAAGATTTAAAATATACAAATTTTGAAAATTGTCATGTAAAGAGTGTTTAAGAAGTCTTTCGGGACAAGCAATTATTGGGTTCTCAATGCCAAAGATTCAAACTCAAATGAGAACTTGGAGAGCAAGTTCATTGGAAGTTATGAAGCACATAACATTAATGCAACTTAGGAGTTAGTTTACTATTTCTCTATAAATTGTAAAATCGGACTCAATGTACATGAGTTTATTTCTGTTCGACAAAACAACGCATACTAGAAACATATCCACACTCACATGATAATACTCTTATTAGCATCATTGAAAGAACGATGTATGAATCTTCACACACTTTGTTTTCTTTATCTTTTTTCCCTTTTTATATTATTTAAAAACTCATACGTTTTTCGTACTTGTTACTTTAAACCTATCATCTAATAACTCTTTTAAGGATCATACTCAAATTCTAGATTTATCTATCGAATGCATTTGTTGGGTTGAAATATTTTTTAAATAAACAAAAATGTTATTTTAGTAAATTGTTCGAAGACTTTCTCCTCGCCTTCATTCCCAAAGAAAAAAAATACACTACCCACGGCCCCAAATGGGGTGGACCCCTCACTAATCCCCATTTACCTATAGAAATTGACAAGCATATCTCTGTGAGCATAACTCAGTTGGCAGGGACAATGCATTTTAATGGATAGGGGTCGAGATTCGAACTCCAAACACCCTATTTATTTATCTTAAAGATGAATTCTAGTCACTATACTACTTGAAGAAAAAAAAATTGACAACCCTAATCTAAATCTAAAATAAATGTTAAAATTAAATATTTTAAAAATAAATTAATGTAATTCTTGAAGTTATTTTGAGGAGTTTCATAACACTTAATGGATTATTATAAGTTGATATTTATATTTCAAATATATTCTTATAGCTCACTGATGTTTTCCAAACAAACATAGCTGAGACGATTCTTGTCATGCTAATCTAAGACCTTGGATAAAGAAAGGTTCCAACTTCCAACATTTATATGCTAATCCAACATTTTTTTAGGGGGCTAATCTAACATTTTTATGGATGTCTTATTCAGTTGACCAAAAAATATTAAGAAAAGTTACAACTACTCTTCTTCAAGAAAACAACATATACTGCACAAATAGAAATTGAAGAATATTTATACAATATCTTCAGTCCTTTTCTTTATTTAAAATAATTTGCCCATGGATACCAATGACTTAATTTCAACCAAACGAATTTTTTAGACTAAAACATGGCAGCCTTATTTGATTTTTAATTGGTAGGGTTGCTAACAATTTGAGCCATGAATACAATTTGAGCCAACACTTTAAAAAATCTTGTGATGGGGGCAGGTGTTGATTGGTAAGGAGAAAAAGCCTCGAAGTCGTCCACTTTCTCTCGTTTTAGAGAGTTTCTTTCTTTTGTTGAACAAACCTAGTTGCTAACTTCACACTAAAACCTTCTAAAAAACTCCACACTAAAACCTTCTAAAAAACTCATTACACTAACAAATTCTTCGATCAGAAAGAAAGAAAAAAAAACAAAAAATTTGACAAAATTACGTATACATACTTTATTAAAGTTTGACTATTTTCTTTCAAATCGATATTTTTTTTTTGAGAGATTCAAATTGATCATTTAAATTGTTTTTTATTTCCTTTCGAATTAGTCATTTATATTACAGCTCTTTTCCATTGTCACAAGATATACAATGTAAGAGATAAAGAGGACAATGATCCAAGAAAAACAAAGGTTAGCATTGCAAAAAAATAAAATACAGCATAAAAGATTAATTAAAATAAAACTTAAAGGATAAACCCTAGAAAATGGTCAAAGTTAAAAGAATTGATGCGTAATAATATATTATTGAATGATTTTCGACCCAATTCTTTGGTGGGAAGTTTGTATAAAATTATGGCCAAATTGTTAACTAATAGATTGCGGTTGGTTATGAGAAGTGTGATTTTTGAGTCTCAGATTGCGTTCGTGAAAGATGGGCAGATTCTGCATAAAATTCTTATTGCTAATGAGATAGTGGATGAGGCTTTGAAGAAAATTTGATGTTATTTAAAGTGGATTTTAAAAAGGCGTATGATTATGTTGATTGGGGATATTTGGATGATGTTATGGGTAAAATGGCATTCCCGACTTTGTGGAGGAAATGGATGAAGAAGTGTATTGGTACAACGACTTCTGTGTTGGTTAATGACAACCCCACTGACGAGTTTCCGCTTTAGCGGGGATTGAGACAAGGTGACCCCCTTTCTCCTTTTCTTTTTTTGTTGGCGGGAGAAAGTTTGCATGTTATGACGACAACCATGGTGGAATTAAATATTTTTATGGGATATAGGGTTGGATTGTATTCTCCTACAATTATTTCTCACCTTCAATTTAATGATGATGCATTACTTTTGAGGGTCAAAAGTTGGGATAATGTTATAGCCATGTGTGATGTTCTTGTTATTTTGGAGGTTTTGTCAGGTTTGAAGGTTAATTTTCATAAGAGTATGTTGGTTGAAATTAACATTAATGACTCTTGGTTGAATGAGGTGGCATCATTTCTGAATTTTAAAATTGGGCAGGTTCCATTTATGTATTTGGGTCTCCTTATTGGCGGTGACGCACAACGGTTATTGTTCTTGGAACCAATGTCGTTTCGTATCAAATCTAGACTGTCATGTTGGAGGCGTCGATTGTGGGCGTGGGAGGAGAAGCTGGTAGGTGAGTGTAAGGCTTTATTGTTTGATATTACCATGCAAGTTAATATACTTGATCATTGGCATTAGCATCTTGACTCGAGTGACGGGTATGTAGTTTGTGGGGTGTATCAGCTGCTCACTAGTCAGGAGATGCATAGTTTGACTGCGGTTTCTGACCATATTTGGCATAAAGATGTCCCTTTGAAGGCTTCTATTTTTGTTTGGCATCTTCTTCGGAATAGGTTGCCGACTTAAGACAATTTGGTGAGACGCCACATTATCCCTCTCAAGTCACTACTTTGTGTGAGTGGGTACGGTAGGGTGGAGGCAACTCAACACTTGTTTCTATCTTGCAATGTTTTTGGTTTTCTTTGGCACCTTGTTCGTACTTGGATTGGTTTTTCTTCGTTTGACCCTTAGAATATTCCCGAACATTTTCTTCAGTTTGCTTCTTCAACAGGTGGTTACAAAACTCAACACTCTTTCTTGCATCTTATTTTTATATCTTGTGTTTGGGTGGCATGGAATGAAAGAAATAACAAGATCATCAAAAACAAAGAAAAGCAAAGTATGCGAATTTTGCTCTAGGTTACCATAATTGGTGGCTTTGTCCCTTTGTTTGTTTAGGCATAGGTTGACCTTGTTGTTTTCTGATGTTTCTTATCGTTTCTGGACTGGTTTTGAGGTAATCTTTGGTGATTCTCTCTAACAGTCCTTGTGCTACTGAGTTTTCACCCTTTTGGTGTTAATATATCTCATTTTTACTTGTTAAGAAAAATATTAATGAAAAAATAGATTACTTGAACCTTTAACCGCTATAATTTTTTATTTGGTATCTCAATCGAGTGAAATGAGAGAGGCATGCCCTTCAACCAAGCCTAAATGTTTGTTGGGTTGTGGTTGGGGTGGAGGGAGTGAAGTCTACTCGATATGTCTTAGAGTAGTGTTGTAATATGAACAATAATATTCAAATACAGGTGGTACATTATAAGCTCTTATCTTTCAATGATAATAGAGATGAAATCAAGTGGTATATACATAATTGATCGAACTTCTTTATAAAACATTGTGTGTTCTTTGATTGTGTTTCATATCTTTATTCTTTTAAATCGAGATTGTTGTGACAACAATAGTGAAGGATAACTCAAAATAATATTAAGGACCACTTAACGGTTATGATAAGAGATAAAACAAGACAAATAGATAATATCCTATCTTAATCTCGTGTTTGATGAGATAACATGGTATGATAAGTTAATTATAAAGTTTATCGTGCTCTTTTTCTATTTAAAATTCTTATCTTGAATATGAGCCTGACAAAAAACTACAAAATAGGATAAAAGATAACTATTAATTCACCCCTATAAAATATAAATGTAAATAATTTTTTCATATTGAATTAAAAATAAAATATTATTATTATCAAAATATGAAAATAAAATATAAATTGTTTTTATCAACCTAACTAATTCATATACCTCCATTTTTTTCCTTTCTAAATCTAACTTTTCCCTCCACTTTTATACCATAATAATTGAGTTGAAAAATTAAGGAATTTGAAAAGTTAAAAAACAACAAGCAGACATCTATCGTCTAGCACATTTCGTATTATATAATAATCCAAAATCATTTTCAGATTGTTTCAGTTCATAGAAACAAGACGAATGGATAGTGTTGAGTATTGCCAGTTTACCCAGATGAAACTCTGGAACGACGACGATATGAGAACAATGTTCTATGTATTTGGTGAGTATAGCTCAAAAGGATCGATCGAGTTAGACGTTTCATTGGTTATATCTTTTCATGATATTATTAAAAATTTGATTTAATTGTGGACCTACGAAGAAATTAGGGCTTACATGTATATATTTGAGAAGGATTTAGTGTGATTGATCCATGATCTTGTTTGTGTTTAATTATGTTGTTTTACGTTTTTAAATTATGTTGTTGAAATTGTTATGCTTAATGTATATCATAGTTGTATAATTTGATTTAATGACAATTTTTTGTGTCCGCGACACAACTCCAATTATATAATCCAAAAAATGTCATCCTTCAAAGCACACATTTTAACATATTATGATGACGTTTCACATAATATCATCTCAACCAATCTATCATGATTTAAGATCTATACATATTCTAGGGACGGTGGCGTTATAAGCAATGTTTGGACGATATTTAGTGTGTTTTAAATTTGTTATTTGATTGTAGTTACAATTTAGGATGATGTTGTGACTATAAATAGCCTTGCATTCTTCTCATTTTCATTGCAATTCTCTCTTTTCTTTTATTTTTTTACTTATCCTTTGAGTGTGAGTTATGATACCCAAAATTATTGTGCGGTTTTTGTGGTAATGATATTATGGCCAGCAAAGACCTTCATATCAATTACAATACGTTTCGGATTGTATAATCCAAACAAGAACAAAATAAGTATTTTAGAGGGTGCACAACAAGTTTTGAGTGTGGGAAAAGAAAATCTCCTAATAAATTATTAGATTGTTAGATTTCTCATTTTCAAGTCTTCTATTAGCCCATATCAGCAGCCACTAAGAAAATCTGTACAACTCATAAAATTTTAAAAACCCAATTCCCCCAAAAAAAGAAAAATAATAAACATTCTTTCTTCCCTTGCTCTCCCTATCAAGACAGTAACATCTCCAAAACGCAAAAGCACAGATTTTTCAAAGTCTTCCATTCTTATAAGGAGATTGTTCTACGGACCCTTAAATTGCTCAATCTACTTTTTCTTTTTTCTTCAAGAAATTGTTCAATCTTTAAAATAAGTAGATTTAGTGTTATGTTTCAATCCAATTCCAATAACATAACGATTAGGCTGTAGCTCTAGATATATTTTTTAAGATTGAGACTCACCGTCCCTTAAATAACGTATGCTTGTTGGAAGCAGCAGGGACATAACTACATTAAGGTATGGTGTGGCTATAGTCACACCAGAGTTAAAAAAAAACCTGATATTATGAAAAAATTCTTCTATAGTGACAGAAATTTTTGTCCTAAGATATATTAATCGATTACTAATTTGTTTAACGACTGAAATAGTGACCAAAATTTTAATTGTTAAAGTATAAAATATTAAAAATTGGTCGCTTTTAGTCTCATTGAAAATTTATTCATCGGTCTATCGCTGATAGAAATGTCAATGGATACCCATGAGTATGGATAATATGATACCCGTGTCCGCCCCGTACCCTCGTGGATACCCACTATGCAGGTACCCGCAGGTATTGAGGTATCCACGGGTATTCGTGGGTACCCATGAATTTTTTGATTTATTTATTTTTTGATATAAAGAATATTTTTTTTTAATTACCAAAAAACTTCAACTTTTAAATATCCATACATAATTCATTCATTTCATAAATCATACATAATCCATAGAAAATTCATGATTCTTACATGATCCATACAAATTCTTGAAGTAAAATAAAAGTATAAAAACATCCAAATATATTCATTCCAAACTTCAATAACTTCCCAATTTCTGAAATAAAAACATATAAATATCTAAATCAAAATCCAAACAATCAACATGACAATGAGGTAACAACTTTAAGTAATAAAATATATAAGGATATTTTAGTAATTTACTTAGTTTATTATCGGGTATGGGTACCCGTGGGTATGTGTACAATCAAATCCATGTTCGTATCCATATAATAATAGGTAGGCAAATACCCGTTTATTATACCCGTGGATACCCGTTTAGCTACCCGCCCCATGCCCGTGATGGATTTTACCTGCGGATACCCGTGGGCATTGGTATTTTTGCCATCCATAGTCGCTAAGATACAAGGCGGCTTTGAGAAATTGAACAAAAGTAAATGAAGTAATAGGGAGATGCATGGTTTTTTTTTTTGAAACCGACTAATTTGGGGAATCAATCTCACTGTCTACCAGCAGGAAGCCCAATTAAAGCGAGAGAAAAACTCTCTATGTGTGGATTGATTCAACACATAAATTGTTAACATCCGAAAGATTTCAACCTAAAACCTTGAGAGGAATACACTTCGAGGTGCCACGCCTACATCACTAAATCAATCCATGAAGTTAGAGAGATGCATGATTGAATCAACATTGGCTGGTCTATTTCTATTTTTGTGCTGGAAAACACTAAAAAGGAATGAATGACCTTTACATAAATTTTTATACTACTCCTCCATCCGGTCCTATTTATAAGAGAAAGTTTAGTCAACAAAAGTTGATATATCTGGACTGAATTTTAAACCAGGTACATTAACTTTTGTTGACCAAATATTTTTTTATACAAAGGACCCAAGGGAGTAACTTATTAGGGAGATGCATTGCTGAATCTGCCTTGCTCATTCTTTATTTCAAACATTATGTGGTCCAACCTATGTTTGGTTTTCTGGTGCATTTGAGATGCCTATTTTGGTTTCCACTAACTTTTATTTGCAAATCCTTGGTCTAACCTTTTTGCATATAGATGTCGCAGTTATGTATTCCAGATTAATATTGCTAATTTTTATGTAAACAATATGCTAGATAAATTAAAACATCATTATTTTGGGGTCTTCGAGACTTTAGTTCCCTAGCGTATGGGGGAAGGACCTTGGAAAGAACGAGAATCATCCTTACATTTTCTCAAAGGTTTCTTTATCAATTCTAGAAGTAAACGAAAATTTGGGAGAAGAAATCTAGTGAATTTAAGAAGCCTAAATATACAAACTGCTTCTAGAAGTAAAAGAAATTTTGGGAGAAAAATATCTAGTCAAGAAGCCTAAATATACATGGACACAAAAAACAACAATAGCTTTAACGATTATTTTAATTTATTTAAAAATTATTTGATTTTTAACATTTATACTGTATTTGATTTTGATATATACATTGAGCTGACCTCAAGTCAATGGTAGTTAGAGTCTTGATACCATATAGTCAAAAAATATTCATGGCACCATAGAAATTGACCCTACGAATTAATTGGAGAAAGGAAAAGTAATAAGAAGAAGCCAACTGCACAAGTCAATAGTGGCCAATAATCAATGTGACTTTGTCATGTTTATGATTTTTCCACTTCTTCAATCTCTAGTTTCTATTCATAAATCTATATAGTACATGCAAGATTGCTAAGCATCAAAATATCACACTTGGAAGAGTAGAGTTATGAAATCTATCATATACTATACTCATTCCATCTTTTGTCATCACTAATCCTCTTCTTTAAACTTTTTTTCCTGAAAGAAGCTAAATTAGCCTATGTAAATTGACACGAGGAGAATCGAACCTGAGACCTTGAGAAGGAGCGCACTTTCAGGTCCCAAGCTAATACCATCATACTAACGTGGGTTCTCTTCCTATAAACTTAGCTTAGCACAGCCCAGTATGCTTGTTTGTTACATCAAAAAAATCACATCTCAAGCCCTTACCTTTCACTTTCCTTAGCTGATTTCTCTTGTTCATCATGCCAACCCATCTTCGACTCTTGGTAACATTTTTGCCATTCCTTTTTGTCCAAGTATTGTCCCAAGTTGACCAACTACTATACACAGGTTTTAAGGATGTTGGTGCCAACAATTTAACCTTAAATGGTGTTGCAAAGATAGAGAAAAATGGAATAATAAGATTAACAAATGATTCAAGCAAATTAATGGGCCATGCTTTTTACTCTCAACCTTTTAAGCTAAAGAACTCAACAACTGGTAAAGCTTTTTCCTTTTCATCAACCTTTGCCATTGCTGTTGTTCCTGAATATCCTAGAGTTGGTGGTCATGGCATGGCTTTCACGATAGCACCTACTAAGGATCTCAAAGCTTTACCTATTCAATATCTTGGTCTTTTCAATGCAAGCAATGTTTTTGGTAATTTCTCTAACCATATTTTTGCTGTTGAGTTTGACACTGCTCAAGACTTTGAGTTTGATGATATTAATGATAACCATGTTGGTATAGACATCAATAGTTTGAGGTCAAATGCTTCTGTTCCTGCTGGTTATTACACTGATAATTCAACCAAACAAGATCTTAATATTAAAAGTGGGAAACCAATTCTTGTTTGGGTTGATTATGATTCTTCACAGAATCTTATCAGTGTTACACTTTCTCCAACTTCAACTAAACCAAAAAAACCAATCTTGTCCTTTCACGTGGATCTATCACCTATTTTTCATGATACTATGTATGTTGGTTTCTCTGCTTCAACTGGTAATCTTGCAGCCTTTCATTACTTATTGGGTTGGAGTTTCAAAATCAATGGAGCAGCACCATTTCTTGACTTGTCTTCACTTCCACAACTTCCACAACCAAAGAAGAAACAAACTTCTTTGATAATTGGTGTTTCACTCGCAGCTTGTGTGATTGCTTTGTGTTCTATAGCATTTGGTATTTACATTATCAGAAAAATCAAGAATGCTGATGTAATTGAAGCATGGGAGCTTGAAGTTGGGCCACATAGATACTCCTATGAAGAGCTCAAGAAAGCTACAAAAGGTTTCAAGGAGAAAGAGTTGCTTGGGCAGGGTGGTTTTGGCAAAGTTTACAATGGGATATTGCCGAAATCGAAGATTCAAGTGGCTGTTAAGAGAGTTTCACATGAATCAAAACAAGGGTTGAGGGAATTTGTATCTGAAATTGCAAGCATAGGCCGACTTCGCCACCGGAATTTGGTTCAGTTACTTGGGTGGTGTCGCCGCAGAGGGGACCTTCTTCTTGTGTACGATTTCATGTCGAATGGAAGCTTAGACAAGTACTTGTTTGAAGATTCAGAAATCGTGCTAAGTTGGGAACAAAGGTTTAAGATAATAAAGGGTGTTGCTGCAGGTCTTTTGTTTCTACATGAAGGTTATGAGCAAGTGGTAATACATAGAGATGTTAAAGCTAGCAATGTTCTGTTAGATTGCGAACTCAATGGAAGATTAGGTGATTTTGGTCTGGCAAGATTGTATGAACATGGTTCTAATCCCGGCACGACAAGAGTGGTGGGAACATTAGGCTATTTGGCACCAGAATTGCCTAGAACAGGAAAGGCATCTACAAGCTCCGACGTTTTTGCATTCGGCGCACTTCTTCTCGAGGTTGCTTGCGGAAGAAGGCCTATTGAACCTAAGGCATTACAAGAACAGCTGGTGTTGGTGGAATGGGTGTGGGAAAGGTACAAAGAAGGAAGAATACTTCAAGTAGTGGATCCTAAATTGAATGGTGATTTCAATGAAAGTGAGGTAATGATGGTGTTGAAATTAGGGTTGATGTGTTCAAATGATGTTGCAACTATAAGGCCTAGTATAAGACAAGTAGTGAGGATTTTGGATGGAGAAGTTGAGTTACCAAATGAATTGAGAAAGCCAGGAGCTATTGATTCACAAGATGGGTTTGATGAATTTTTGCATTCTCTTGGAACTTCTTCATTTGATAAGACTAATTCAAGCTCCTATCTTGGAACTTCTTCATTTGATAAGACATGAATACTATGTTTGACTTCATATCAGTAGATATTGTTAGGCAGTTATCATGTTATTAGTGGTAGTTAGTATATTATTAGGGCCAGTTATGTTAATTAATTTTGTCAGTTATTCTTGACATGAAAACTTTTATTACGTGTGTGTGTAACTCTATAACTAGTAGTTTGTGTGTAACTGATGTAAACTGTTATCTAAGAAACTGAATGTATCTGATAGGATCTATAAGCAATCACTAATAAAGCTACAAGAAATTAGGGTTTTAAGCTAAAAGAACAAGAGAATAGAAACCGAAAAATAATTATTTTCGTCCCTGAATTTGTAATGAGTAAACACAATAGTTCTTTAATGTATCAAAATTCCAAAATAGTTTCTCATTGTGCAAGTTATTTAAAGGTGTCACTGACGTTAAAATAGTCTCTAAACAATGAATACACACATGAAAAAATAGTTAAAATAGTTTCTTGAATGTTTCATTACTGATTGAAGATGAAAAAAAACATTATCTCACTTTTTCTTTTGAAAAAAGTGACTTGTGTGATTTCCGATTGAGTGAAAATTATGCGATCCTTAACAAATAAGACTGGTTGCCAGATGAAAATATATTATTGTAAAAAAAAAAAAAAGACGTCATGCATATTTCAAACATACTCGAGATATTGAAAATAATTGTATATACCTTTTTCGGACCAGGTTGGGTCTAATCGTAAGAGTAAAATCCCTCAACGTGAACTAAAGTTTGAATCTCAGCTACAATTTTATATATATATAAATGCCGGAAACATGAGGGAATAAAATCAATCAAATGCCACCAGATTTTGTAATTTCTTCGACATAAACCCTGATAGCTTCTCCTAGTTAAATAACTAAAAATTATTTTTTATAAGTCTTGATTTAATATTTGATTATTTTCATCAACAATGTTTTTTAAAATCCCAATCCATAAAGAATCAGAAATTGATAATGACTTGAATAAAATTTAAAATGGCATCCATCTCTCAACACCTAGCCTCACCATTCATCACACTACCATAATGGTTTACTAATCACCAACCTTGACATAAAGATTATGCTCATAACTATATTTCAACATAAATTTTAAATTGAAATACCTAAAAATTATGAACAAATACAATTGAAACATTCAACAATTTAAAATACAAAATAGTTTATAGTGGTGGTATTAAAAAATCGTCACCAATATACACTACCATTGTTTTTGGTTCCAATATACACAACTCAAACCAACCAAAACATCCACAATAGCTTCATCCACTTTCTCCAAATTAGAGTAATGCAAAGTTTGCATCAATAATACAGTTGGTTTAGTCTCAAACTTTTGTTTCTCTAAATTCCTCTCTGCCTGCCACTTCAATGTATCATGTGCCAATGGTGCCAACCAATTCATCACCTCCTCCGCGGCGCCGCGCCGTTCAGATGTCGTCCATTCCTCCTCCCCATCTTCCTCTTCGTCCGAAGTCTCCTCCCATTTCAACCGCATTTTCCTCAATTTTCCTCTCAACTTCACCTTCAACCTCTCCGGTAACATCTCGTATAATAGCCTCCGAGCGTCGTCTCCAATCGCCGCTGAAGCATGCACAATCCTCTCAGTGAAAAGAATCACATTTGCATACCTTTGTGATAGCCCTACCCCACCAACTGTTGTCGGCGGCGCCAACCGGAAAACACTATTATTCTTCGCCGCCACCTTACCTCCGCCACAAGAACCCACTGCCAACACCGGAGAATGATTATGAAACCGAATTACACCCATTCTATTGCTCTTCAAAACATGACCAAAATGATTCTTCTTTTTCTCTTCTTTATCAAAGATACAATTGTTTATTTTGTACAACTCACTATGTTCAATTCTACAACAACGATTTTCCATTTTCATTCGAAAAACACCCTTAACCTTAACATCATTGTTGTTGTTATTATTGTTGTTGCAACCCGTAATCAAAGAGCCAAAAACAAAAGAGATTCTAGCATAAACAAGGCAAATAATCTGAGCCATTAATCCAACAACTTTATCAAACGTAATATTCCAAAGGGAAATTTGTTTGTAATATTGAACTTGTCTTCTATGAAAAACAATCCTATCATTGAAATCTTCAACTTTCACTTTAAGCCCATTATTAGTTCTCATTGTTCTCCATTTTTGTATCTTCTTTTCCGAAACTTCCATTTCCGACAAAGATTCCATCGCATTATGAAGATTCCTTGTTGCATAAACAAGTTTCTCCATTCTCTCAATTATTTTCTCAACATTTCTCGTACCAAATTCGAGTTTTTTTAAATCAACCGCGTCGTTTTTAATCTCGGCGTACACTGCTTCGAAATGGGTGAGATTCTTGTCGGAGCAGTGTGAGCCGAGACGTGAAACGGCAATGGCAGCTAAGTTAAGATCTTCAAGGCGTTCGGCGCAAGCGAGGTTTAAGAGGAAACATTCGTCGTGGGAATTAAGGTGGGACACACCTTTGGATTTGATAATGTGGCGACGAAGTTTGTGGATTTCAATGTCCGTTAATGATTTGTAAAGGGAGATAAGACGACACATTGTTTTAACAGCGTCGAATGAAAGGATACCAAGGATTTCTAAAGATGATGGTTCCTCCGTGTAAAAGAATGGTAAACATAGATTAGAACCGCGACAACGAGCCATGGTGGGGACCACGGCCGTTACGGTGGTGGGGCCCTCTTTGTTTTGTCTCTTTCAAAATTGATAAGTTTAATAATAATAATCTATTTTAGAAGGAAAAAAAAGTTATTTTTTTTATTATGATATACGGCTTTTGTTCTCTAACGTTTTTGCTTTCTTTGGTAATGGGTGGGTGTTGGCTTTTGGTGATGTTGAGGACAGAGGGGGTAGTGCAGGGTGGCAGAGAATTTGTTGCGGATAATCTTGTAGATATTATGTATGGACAGTGAAGATTGCTTTTTATAAACATTTATCACCACCAAAATGAGTGCCCAAGCTGGTGTAATAATTTTTGTAAGATGAGATTACCAGATTTATACATAGAGCCTAATAATTAATTTAACCCTTCATGGATAAAAATATATCTCCTAAATAAATCATTTATATTACTTACTTTACTTCCTTACTTAATTTTGAATTTTCATTTTTTATTAATACAAAAGAAATATTTATTTGTTTTTATATTGTAAATTTATTTTAGAAGATATATATAGATATATTACCATAGAATTTTGCTGCTTAGGATAAAGAGAGTGAACAAACATAAATATGTCCAAAATATTTAAATAAAATAAAAAAATCAAATCCACACAACAATCTATTAATTTTGATACGTTATCAGTGTAATTTTCTTTATATTATTAATAGGGAACTTTTACAGTACACCTCATAAATTGAGGTGTACTGGTACATTTGTTTTTATAAATTTAGAAATTAACGATCATTTTATAAAATAAAAACCTATCTATCAATATTTATATTTTAGAAAACATCATTTCATAAGAAAAAAAACATCATTTCATTATTTATAAGAATCATATTAAATTTTTAACATTTTCTCATAAAATTAATCAATATTCTATATTATGAATAATAAAAATTCAAAAAAAGTAAATTTTATTTCGTTGAAGCTTTTGGTAAATAAGATTTCATTATTATAATTGTCAATGATAGAAAATAATTCATTTTCTTAAAAAAAAAAAAAAAAAATAAATTTAATTTTTAA
>Ga0228711_1001992_pt1 | contig 30970 bp, 13 predicted proteins | sample MedpolnodulmetaG_2_FD_177996 | JGI IMG/M metagenome (GOLD analysis project Ga0228711, IMG submission 177996) | Root nodule microbial communities from Medicago polymorpha collected in Santa Monica, California, United States - brown nodules | ecosystem: Host-associated > Plants > Roots > Nodule... | reverse complement strand
TATATAAATGTGTTAAAGTTAAGTATATCAGTGTGTTAGGGTCTTTTTTTTTTTTTGTTGAGGGAATCAGTGTATTAGGGTCTGTTAGGACTTGGTGTAGCAAAAGAAAATAACTGAGACCAAATTAATAATTTTTTTTTTAAGGCGAAACCAAATTAAGTATCGGTTTTTTTTTTAAATAAGTATAGTTTTTTTTAAGGATAAATTAAGTATAGTTCTATAATAAAAATAAACTTGATTAAATATGTATAAGCAGTATAAAAAAGTGGGCTTCGTATTCACTCCGATAAACAGACTAGTAGATTTCATGACTCCGGGTTCTAATAAGCCGGAGTTTGGCCAAAAATAAATAAAACGCGACAAAAATTTGTTCATTTTCAATTACTTCCGAATTATTTGTTATTTGGTAAACTCATTCACCATTTTATAACAACAAATGAAAATAAGATGATATTTTGTTTTTTTTTGTCTTAAATAAAGTGATAATCCACTGAAATTAAACCCACACACAACTGTGAGGTTCAGGATTCAAACCCGGATCACGATATCCAACTTTGCAATTTCGACATTTGACAGTTGAGTTAGGACTTCTAGACAAATAAGATGATATTTAATAACAAACAAAAATGGTATCGAGCAAATTAGTTCGTATAATAATTTTTTAGAAAAATGATATTTGTACAACCATTTTTTAACAATTTTTGAAACAACCGTCTCTCTCATACTCACATGTTTTTTATTCTCTCTCTTTTTCTTTCTCTCTCTGTTGTTTCTGTGCAACAAAAATAGAGAAAAAAATGGTTGTCACAAAGGTTGTACAAAATTGGTTGTACAAATATCACTTGTCAATTTTTTATAGGTTAAAATCGTATAATCCTATTCACGATTGCACCAAAAAAGTGTCATGCTTTGCTTACATGTGATCAGACAATTCAATTCACCAAGTAAGACAATCATTTCCGGATCATTCGGCTAAATTGTTTGATAATAATTTGTAAAAAGAAATGACGACTGTTTCTTTCAACTAATCTAAGATCTAGAGATTATTTTTTTATGGAAATAACCTTTATCACATTTTATTTATAATACAAGTAGAGACACATGAAAGTAGGTTAAAATAAAGATGAAAACTATCATGAAACGGGCTATCCTAGCTAAATTATTCTAAGATAGAGTCTAAACTTTATGAATGCAGGAGTGTTAAAATTCTTATAAAATTTCTTTTTATTGTCATTGTGATCCTACACTGAGTTAGAGGACTGCGATACTCAATTTTTAAGTAAAAGATAAATGCACTAAACATATTTCTTACCTTACAAAAGAAAAAAAAAAATATTCTTAATATATATTAGTTTTAGTTTGAAAGCAAAGGGTGGAAACCTTCAAAAGTAATAAACAAAAACTTCAAGTTGATGATGTTGATTGTGAGTGGGGAAAATATATATGTTCATTGAGATAGGCAAAAATGGAAATGAATTCTCCCTAAAAAAATTATCTCCAATATCTCATTTTTTATATTAAAAACTCATCTCACCTCTTTATATTCAATTGTAAGATTGATAACACATGAGACACGCAAGAAAAGAAAAAAACTTGAAATAATCCATTCTCTAAAAATACGAGTTTAATTATATCATAGTTGTATAAGAGTGATCAACATATGCAAATTATATGTTACCAACACAATTAACTAAAATATTGTGAAAAACTAACCTCTTTCACTAGACTAAACCCCATTGGTTCACCTGCAATATGTTAATAACACATTAACTAGTAATTTTGTATGACGACAGTGTTTAGGACATAATCAACCCAAAGTTGATGGAATACTTAATAATAATATATACTAGTACTGTTGTTAATCATTACAGTTATAATCATATTTATTTACGCACCATCTTTTACTTTGGATTAAATATGCATAAAAGTAATCATTAAGAAGATATGAACAAAGAAATACCATCCCCATCCACTCATCTCAAAGAATTAATAATCGAATTTCACTGTCTCGAGTCCCAAGAGTCATCAATTAATCCTTGATTACTCTAAGAATAATCTTTTGTTTCTTTGTACCTTATTTTAGTCAGAAGTACTATGCTAGGACTTAGGAATTACTCTTCCTAATTAACCACCCTGGGAAGACAAGTGTCTTTGTGAATAAAATTTCATCTACAAATTTCAAACTATTTTATTTGTCTAACCCTTCGATTCACAGATGAAAGGGACCTTAATAATTCGTAGTTCTGTTGAGATATATGCTCATTATAACGAAAGTTTTTTCAAACCATGATTTAAAATTGAATTCTTTTGAACAATTCATCATAAATTAAAGTTCATTAACCATTTAAGTTCAATCACTTGATCTTATAAGTTCAAGCAACAATGTAACATAAATTATGTATGCAACAAGTGGCTTTACCATGTGAATAATTCCAAAAAGGGATGGAACCATATACTCAAAAACAGTTGTCAAGTATTTATTTGAACAATAAACAATCATTTTTCTCAACAGGATTTGAATAATAAATAAACAATTGGAAATGCAAAAAACATACAAACATATAGATTTCAAAGATGAAAGCAACAAATATGGTATCCACTTTATTCATATAGATGAGGTGTCTCACTTTGTTCTGATCCAAAACAAACATAGCATTCACAAAATCCATAGCCTTAGAACTTTATAACCTATCTATCTCAACAACTTGTTTATTTTTCTAATGGGAGAGAGTTCTTTGAACCTTTTAGAAAGTGCAACAAAAAACATCAAAATGGAAGAAGAAGTTGAAAGAGAAGAAGAACAAGAAATAGATCCAGAAAGTAGCAATCCATTAAACCAGAGATTGATCAAGAGGAATAGAACACTATCATCAAGTCCACTTGCTCTTGTTGGTGAAAAAGTTTCATACATAGAAAGCTTAGATTATGAGTAAGAACTCAAATAAAGTAGGTATTGTTACTATAATAATATAGAAAGATCTTTTTTTGACTTTGTTTTATTTTTTGTGCAGGACTAATGAGAATGATCTATTCAAAGATGGTTGGAGAAGTAGATCAAGAATTGAAGTATTACAATACATATTCATGAAATGGGTGCTTGCATTTCTTGTTGGACTTCTCACTGGTATTATAGCTACTCTTATAAATCTTGCTGTTGAGAACATTGCTGGATACAAGTTTTTGGCTGTTCTTAAATACATCAATAGAGAAAGGTTAGTTATATCAATCCTTGTTATTTTTCATTTTTTAAGAAAAAATTACTTCAAAAATGTGATAATTTGAAGTTAGTGTATGATTTGCATTGATATGCATGGTACAGGTACTTGGAAGGTTTCCTATATTTCATGGGAATTAATTTCGTTTTAACATTTGTTGCTGCTATTCTGTGTGTGTGTTTTGCACCCACAGCAGCTGGTCCTGGAATACCTGAAATCAAAGCTTATCTTAATGGTGTTGATACACCTAACATGTTTGGTGCTACAACAATGATTGTTAAGGTAGAAATGATTGGTTCACTTGTTTCTTACACTGCTTTAATTTTTTTGCTTACGGTTAATTCAGAAGAGTTTATTTGTAATGCAATCAAAATCTCATGCAGTGACAAATTTTACACATTGATGGTCGTTAGATCAAGATCGGATGGTCAAGATATCAAGCTATGTATTTTCGATTAAAATTCAAATCTTAAACTATCCAATCTTGATCCAATAGTCATCAATGCGTGATTGCATGGATTTTTATCTACACACATTCCAATTCTGTTCAAATAAAAGTTTTGGAAGGTTGGTAAAGAGTTTCTTGGGATCTTGTTTTTTCAAATCTAAGCAGACAGATACACTCAAAACTTCCAATTATCTAGAAGGATGATAATGCTTCCAAAATTTATTTACCAATGAACGTTTTCTTCCATACAAGTTTATGTTCAACTTTATTTAGTTTATCTATCTATAAAAGAGTTGCATACAGTTTTATTGATTGCAGCATAATTTTTGTAATGATGCATATATAAAGCAATCATGTTGACCAGCAAATATTTATAACCATTGTTGGCACATGGATGGATCGTGATACAACCATTGTTGGCTACAGTCATTTAGAGCTTGCAATTTGTCTAATGAGTGACAAAAAATGAGGGTGAATACCATTATCTGGATCCACTGCAGCGAAAAAACCCGCAATTGCACGTACCAACTGATCTCAATCATCAATATGAGATCAGTCGGCTAATAAATCACTGCCATGAAATCAACACTAATAATAAATAACCTTCACCGTTTGTTTCAAATTGGATGGCCAAAATAATAACTTCGGTACACAATTACTTCGTGTAAATGTGTAATCCAAAACCTAAAATATGAAGTTACAGATATGACTGGTCAAGTTTAGAGGTCTAGTTAATGGTAAAAATATCAAGCACCTATGCAAATGGGGTTCAAATTTGTGACATTACACAAATTTCCTTTTTTTCACATCACATTAGTATTTTCTAGTTTTTGTTTTTATCAACAAATGATCAATTCCTATTCGAGTCGTATCTCATACATTTGTTCTTGTAGATTATTGGAAGCATTGGAGCTGTCTCTGCAGGACTAGATCTTGGAAAAGAAGGACCCTTAGTGCATATAGGAAGTTGCATAGCTTCCTTACTAGGTCAAGGAGGCCCTGATAATTACAAAGTCAAATGGCGCTGGCTGCGATATTTCAATAATGATCGTGACCGTCGGGATCTTATTACCTGTGGTGCATCTTCAGGTGTTTGTGCAGCGTTCAGGTCCCCTGTCGGTGGAGTTCTCTTCGCCCTTGAAGAGGTAGCAACCTGGTGGAGAAGTGCTCTTCTATGGAGAACTTTTTTTTGCACAGCTGTGGTGGTGGTAATTCTTAGGGCCTTCATTGAAATCTGCAACTCCGGGAAATGTGGCCTTTTTGGTGCAGGCGGGCTGATCATGTTTGATGTTAGCAATGTTACTGTTAGGTACAATGTGATGGATATCCTCCCTGTTGCAGTCATTGGAATCATAGGTGGATTATTGGGAAGCCTTTATAATCATCTTCTACACAAGGTCCTCAGACTCTACAATCTAATCAATCAGTAAGCAACTATATACAACCTTAGTCTCAACATATTGCATATCATGAACATTTATGGTCACATAACTACTGGGGAAAAAAAGGACAAAATTTAGGTGTTTTTCGCATGGTTCTTAACTAAAAATACCTTTTTTTTTGTTATAACAAACTTTGAGAAGATTATGTATTTGAGGAAATCATGGATAATTTAGTTAAGAACAAAAAAGAATATTTTAAATCACACGAGTTCATTGTCTATACTAACCACATATGCATTACCAGAGAAGAACCTATTAAGCTTAAATGAAGTTTTGATATCCATTTTTTGTTTCATTTACAATTTTGGTCCCCCCATTTCTAAAGAAATTGGTCCCCCGGTTTTCAAAATAGTTGATATTTTTCCCACAGTAAAACTGAGTATATGACATGACATGTAAATGAGATTCTTCTGAATATGTGAGATTCTTCTCACCTAAATGCATTTGAGGTTGAATTTTGATGATATGTCAAGTGAGATACTTCTGTAAAACTAAGTATACGACATGTAAATGAGCTATTAGGTGAGAAGAATTCACCTTGTCGGTGAGAAATTACCTAGTCAGTGTTTCAAATCAAACTTTGTTGTTTTTGTGATATACATTCCAGTATATTTTGATGACAAAGAAATTAGTTAAGTAATAATCCACCTAGACAGTGCCATGTAATCACTGGAGTTGCCACATAAGCATCTCACTTGCCACTTCATCAAAATTTTGTTTGAAAATATATGTGGGGAAAAAGTCAATCATTTTGAAAACTAGGGTACTAAAATCTTGGATTTAGAAATAAGGGGATCAGAATTGTTAACAAAGCATAATAAAGTAACAAAAATTGCTTTAAAGTCAATCTATTATAGTGCCAGTTACTGTAAATGTTATTATAACATGTAAGTGCTCTAGTGCTCACATGAAAAAAAGAAAGAAAACAGCAAAGGAAAACAATTATGGCATCTAACTAAGTAAACATGTAGAATTGCAATACAACCAAATTTGGTAATTATGAATTATATGATTGCTGAGGAAGTATCTACCTTTGATGATTGCAGGAAAGGAAAAATACATAAACTCCTTCTCAGTCTAGCGGTAGTACTATTCACGTCAGCGTGTCAATATGGTCTCCCATTCCTAGCAAAATGCACCCCTTGTGATTCATCACTTCCAGAGTCAGAACTCTGCCCCACCAATGGAAGGTCTGGAAATTTCAAACAATTCAATTGCCCACCTGGCCACTACAATGATCTTGCTACTCTACTGCTTACGACTAATGACGATGCTGTTCGAAACATATTCTCAACTAACACACCTCATGAATATCAAACCTCCTCCCTCATAATTTTCTTTGCACTATATTGCATATTAGGACTGATTACTTTCGGAATTGCCGTGCCGACTGGACTCTTCCTCCCAATCATCCTTATGGGCTCGGCTTACGGCCGCCTTGTTGGTATGTTAATGGGACCTCATACAAAAATTGACCAAGGACTGTTTGCTGTACTTGGTGCAGCCTCCCTCATGGCTGGTTCCATGAGGATGACTGTATCCCTTTGTGTGATTTTCCTTGAACTTACCAGCAATCTTCTCCTACTACCAATAACAATGATTGTTCTCCTAATAGCCAAAACTGTTGGAGATTGCTTCAACCCAAGCATCTATGAGATTATACTGCATTTAAAAGGTCTTCCTTTCATGGATGCAAATCCTGAGTCATGGATGAGAAACCTCACTGTCGGCGAGCTTGTAGATGTAAAACCGGCAGTGATTTCCCTCCAAGGAATAGAAAAGGTAGCCAAGATAGTAGATGTATTGAAAAATACTACACATAATGGTTTCCCCGTGATGGATGATGGGGTAGTACCACCAATAGGACAGGCCAATGGGGCAACGGAACTGCATGGACTAATTTTAAGAGCACACCTTATCCAAGCATTAAAGAAGAAATTCTTCTTAAAAGAGAGAAGAAGAACAGAGGAATGGGAAGTGAGAGAGAAATTTACCTGGGTCGAGCTGGCCGAGAGAGAAGGGAAAATTGAAGAAGTGGCTATAACAAGGGAAGAAATGGAAATGTTTGTTGATCTACATCCTCTCACCAATACAACTCCATTTACTGTGCTAGAGAGCATATCAGTTGCAAAAGCAATGATCCTCTTCAGGCAGGTTGGACTTCGTCATCTGCTTGTAGTTCCGAAATATCAGGCATCAGGGGTGAGTATTTTTAGCATACTAGTAAATATCATTACTAGTCAAACATGAATTAGATATGTTAATATTTTTTCTAGTAGCATATCAGGTGCAACATAAAACTCATGGCTAATATTTAATTATTCAAAAAGATCATATGTGACTAACCTAATCATGTGATCTCACAGGTATGCCCTGTAATCGGGATATTGACCAGACAGGATCTACTAGCCTACAACATTCTGACAGTCTTTCCTCACCTGGCAAAATCTAAGAACAGACAGAAGAAAAATTGAAGATTTCCTAGTCATGGAATGGCCAACCGCTTTCTTGGGACAAGTTGGTTTTTAAAACCATTAAAGTTATTCCAAAGTTTTGTATTCTTGAATCAAAAGCACGGAGATGGATATGATACAAATGCGATGAAAAACTATATCCATTAAATTATTTCTATAGAATTTATCAAATAATGAAACAAAATTCCTTTTTCGATCATACAAAACTAGACTGCTACTAAATTTATCAGTTTCTTTCTTCTGTGCAAAATTGGGCGGTACTGAATCATGTGCTCATTTACGTCTAGCAGCTCCTTGTGAGTGTTTTTTCTTTTTCGTTCCTGGTTTCTTTTTCTGTGGGCCCCTCTTGAACACTGCTAGAACTTCAATGCTGCAAACAATTGGCAAGTGACAGATTAATATTGTTTTATTTACTTGCTTGGGGAGGAGGGGAACCTATAATAGTATGCTCAATCAACTACACAATGCAACCAAATTTACTTCTAAAGATAAAAAAGTTAATATTATAAAATATTAACTTGAGAGGGAAAACACTCCGCATAGGTGTGGCATGGATTATATGCATAGAATGCATTTTATGGAGACAAGAAAAACACTGCCTTGAGGAATCATCCTGTAAGTGTAATTAAAATATGAACTAATAAGTAGTTGTTAACTTTGTTGCATTTGTTCCATGTTTAGAGTACACACATAAAGCCTGTAGGAAGTACGGTTTGAATTACATATCAAGTTAAATTTAGGTTGCACAAGTATGCCATTCATATTAGTCCATCACTATGTTTGACTTGACGGATCAAATATTATCTAAACATGAGAAGTTTGACTCTTCCCTTCCCAGGAATAATAATAATAATAGTATATAGTAGTGTTGTCTTGAGAAAGGCGGAGACTGTAAAGGGTGGTAGGTGCTCACTCATCAATATGGTTACAAACAATGAGAACAAATATACCCTCTAAATGCAATTTTAAGTTACCCAGGTGTCCACATTATTCGCAATATTGATTTCGTTTTTTTAACAGAAAAAATATCATTAAATCGCAATCTTAATTTACTGATTCTTAGAATCTGGGTTTTGTCTTACTCAACTCCCCAAAATCGGCTTGTAAGGTCACTGCTGCTCAAGCATTATAAACACTGCCAAGGTAGGATAACAGGGATCTCAGCACACCATGACATCAAGGACTAGACATGTGGAGCATCCGGGTGGAGTAATATAGATTTTGGCCCAATAACAAATCTATGATAAATTCTGATATCACTTTAAAATATAACTTGTAAAAATCCACCTCACAACACCGGCTTGTAAGGTGAGGGCAGTTCAAACCTTTAAATCACTCTTTAGGTCATATCTCTAGCTACTGTGGGACTCCCAACGCATCCCCCTCACACACAAAATTGGACATTTCAAGTGTGAACTAATGCGGGTGGAATAATAGCATCTCAATAGTAATATTGTTTCACAGGTCTTCCCCCTCCACAGACTCTACACTAGGTTAAAAGCTTTGCCCCATTCATTCCCACACACACCAAAACACAACTACACCTGTGATTGTGCACCAAAAAATAAAGGAATAGCTATGAGCAAGATGACACAGTACAGTCTACTACATGATCTTCAGAGTAAACAATGAGTATAAAAGAAAAATATAAGAGCCGTAAAAACTAGGCTAAAATATATTTTTGGTTCTTTATCTTAAATTTTAGTTTCAATTTGATCCTTTAACTTTTAAAAGTTTTAATTGGGTCTCTTATCTTCATTTTTGGTTTCAATGTGGTCCTTTCCATTTAAATTGTATTATAAATGGACCACATCGGTATACCTTTTGTAAAATAAGGAACCATTTCAGAACAACAAAAAAGGACCACATTGGTGTAAACTTCCCATAATAAGAGAACATTTCAGAACAAAATAAAAGATAAAAGACTCAAACGAAACTTTTAAAAGTCAAGGGACCAAACTGAAACTAAAAAATAAGATAAGGGGCCCAAATGAAACTTGTAATAGTTAAGAGACCAAACTGAATCTAAAAAACAAGACAAGGGGTCAAAATTGTACTTTACCCTAAAAACTATATAAAGGTTTAGGTTTATGAAGATGAAATACAAATAGATTGAAATTCAGAGAATAATGTAAAAAGGAAGATTTATAACTCAGGAAATTTTTTTCCCAACAACGAAGATTGCAAGTAACAAATACTCTACGTATAGATAAAAATTGATGAGAACTTCAAGGAAATTACCTTTGAGTACCAGGAAAGAAATTAAAACCATGAGCTTTTTCCAAATACCATGCCTTACTTGACAACAATGACTTGCAGTCCTGCCATACAGCAAATTTTAGAGTTAGCATATAGAATTCAAGTTTGATATAAGTCAAACTACATCCAAATAAACATGAGTGCAAACATACCTCTTTAAAACTTTCCCATCCACAACTTATATAAATAAGGGTTTGTGGCACCAGTGGAGTAATGTTTGCCTCAGGTGATTTGCTTCTAATCTGGACTGAAGTTTCATTAGCACGTAAAACCCATGGTCTTTTCTCTTCTTGTACTGAGTTTGGGGGGCTACAGAAAACATGCACTAAATCAGACACTGACCGAGGGAAATATTTTCAAATTGATCAAACTTGATAAATTCACAAAATAAACAACCGTTCTGATGACGACAAAGCTTTACGCGCCACTAATGATATATTCTTCAATGCATCAATAAGAGATGAATCTAGTCCTTTTCTAGGAGGATCGATGACTACAACGTCTGAGCCCACAAGCCACGAAATAGGATCCTGTTACTTGCAAATGGTTCATGCAATGAGTTTCAAGTTTAGAGGTGACAAGAAAGAGAAGAAAAAAAACTAACAAACACTATGCTCTCTATCTAGGACTTAAATAATTTATCCTTTCCGTTCCGTATACAAAAATTTAAGATGTACTAATGATAGTTATGAATCAGAAAAAATATTTTCATATTAAATTAAAGCATGGAATATATGACAAGGCTTCAAATATTAGGTACCAACTTTTGAAGCATCTGCATGATGCCATGTGATGCTGCTGTCAACAGTGGCGGGCAAACGTTGAATAGTCTTCTCGAAAGATACCTTCGACTCTTTGTTAATCTCAATGCATTTAATGGATCTGTAAAGCAACTTGAAAAATAAATCTTCCAAATCAACTATAAAGCAGAACTATAAAATATAAATTTTAGAGGTTTAGAACCATCAGGTCTTGCCTGCACTTTCTTGTCGCAGCTAATGATAACCCAATGACCCCAGCTCCAGCATACAAATCAGCAACAGATGATTCATATGGAACATATTTCTGTAATTTCTGCAGCAAGGAGTCAAAAGCCTGATAAAAGAAAGCAAGAAAGATGTATTAGTCCTTTCATGCTAATGGCATAGAGACTGATATGAATACATTCATCACTGGATACACACATGCGTGCATATCAACACATGTTTTCACGGATCTCATACATCCATCTCATTCATGTGATTACCCTTTTGGTTCAATAATTTTAAAACTCAGGCAGCTAAAAAGTAAAAACAGAACCTATTGCGTCCCATGCATGCCAGACTGTCAGTCCCAAATATGAAGGCCAATTTCAAAGGCAATTTATCGATAACCCAAACCAAAGGCCCAGGCCAGGGAAGGTTTATACCAGAAGGAATAGAATGAGGCCCAATGGTGAAGGCTAGAAATAACTTGTTGATTTAGTTAGTTTTGCTGGAATGGATACTAGTGTATAGGAAATGGTTTTTAGGATGGGGGAGAGAGAGAGAGAGAGATCATTGTTATTATTACTGTGGTTGGTTTCTCTCGGCTGTAAGCCTGTACAGAGAATTTTTCCCTTTGAAGTCGTAGACTCTGGCTAACTGGAGGGTTCCATCCAGTGCAGTCCTTTTCTTTTCTAGTCAGTAATAATTACATATTTCCAATTTTGTTTTTATTTATTTACATGACATGTGTGTGTGTGTGTGTGTGTGTGTGTGTGTGTTTGGGGTCTTGTGTCCATGCTTTGATAGGTACTAATTTGAAAGATTTATTAAATGCATATGCAAATTTCCATGTAAAATCAATAAATCCACTGAATTAGGACTTTTACCCGTGTGTTTGCTTGGCCAAAACTGGATGGGGCCAATGAGACATCAATTCCACCAACATGTTCCCAAAAATCTCTTTCTCCAAGAAGATGTCTCCATCTATTCCCAAAAATTATCTGAGACAACGAATAAGCATTTTTCAAAGCATGAACCTTTTTTGGTAGAAACAATTATACAAGCATGTTGAAGTAACCATAGATTGTCTGGAAAAGTTCGGAAAATATGCATACAAGAAAGTATAGATAAACGTAGCTTATTTTGAATAACTATTAAAATGCATATATCATGTTTCAGGGACTCAGGATTCAAATATTTCTCTTCAAAAACATGTATTATCAACATCATTCCTGTCAACCCCCATTTCATAAGATATCATTGGCAATGATCACTAAAAAGCAACAGTATCCACTATCCATGACATAAATTTAAAGCATCGATATGATTTGTATTCAAAACCAGTACATGAGCCAAGAGCCCTCCCTTCTAACTGTAACGACAACGTCAACCGTTCCTGTATGAAATACAGCATATCGCTTTCCATTTTAATTAAATACCAGCCATTAATTAGTTTCATTAGAACAGTTTAAGCTCACATTTTTATCAGTAGTCTGAAAGTTGGCCCACACTGAATGAATTAAATGAAGCCCGCTCCGTGGCCCACCATTTTTCCATAGAAACTGCAATCAATCAAATGAACCATCACTTTTTAGGATGAAAAGAAAAGAAGCAAGAGAATCTGTCACAGTTAGGACAAATATGGTAGAAAGAAAGCAGCAATCTTACTTTTGCCAGTGCATTCAGTTTGTCTGAACCATGGGAATTTTCATTTCTTGAATTCCAAACCAATGTAACCTGAACCTTACCTGAAACATATAGTTTTATATCAAATAATGGTTAATTTAATTCCATTAACTAAATGAAAATACCCAATACATTTTTCCACATAATTCATGAGTCAGAGCCAAGAACTAACCACTCATATATCTTTGCCCAGCGGGAAGAGACGTGTTGTGTGTTGTCACAGCCATCTGTACACACCCACCCACTGTCAGTTAACTTCCCGAATTCAAAACTCAATCATTAACTGCATGCATCATCTAGGCATTTTATTTCTTAGGAACAGTTCACCTGAACATATCGCAAAATGCCAGTGCCTTCATCTTCAAGATATGGTTCAACATCTAATTCAGTAATACCTGGATAATGTTGAGGAAAGCTAAATAAATAAAAGAAGTTGGTGATAAATAAAAATATTATAATAATAATATAGGCAATAACAAAAAATGTAATACCTCGCCTAAGCAGCTCCACAGCAGCATTAATATTAGGATGATGAGCTGCGGATATTAATTTAGTTTCATGTCAACCAAGGAGAACATCAACGAAAAACACACACAACACAATGATAGAAAAATCCAGTGTTTGGAACAACTTAAACAAAAGTAAAATGCAACAGAATTCCGTCCATATTAGTGAAAAAAATATGTACTATTTTGTTAACGCCGTGTTTTAACTGTGTTATTATGGAACAAATATATAAAGTTCAAAGTTGAATTACTTCCAGCTTAAGAAATTTCTCAACTAAAATAAGTATTTAGTTCTAACTTAATTAGAAAACAAAAAGAAACAAGCATGTGGGCTACTAGATGAGATCCAAAGCAGTTACGATTCTGCTGTATTAGCAGTTTCAGATCTCTTTGTCCTTCTATTCATTTATTCATTATTCATTTTGTTGTATTTAAACAAGTCCTAATGAGGAAATTAGTGAGATACCTTCTCAATAAGTTGAGATGCCACAAGATGTTAATTAAAAAATTCATAATTATTGCAAGATCATGTTAATTAAAAAACTTGTAATTATTGTAAGATCATTTTACATTGCGACTCTTAGATTTTATATTGCGCCTAACTCATCCTTACAAAACCAGCTTGTAAAGTGAGGCCTGCCCATGCTTTATAAACACTACACAGGCCATATGTCTAAGAGATGTGAGGCTAAATCCACCCCCTCAAAGCCAACACAATGAAAGTGTTGGAGGCTGCAATGAAGGCAACTAGGGCGGACCGCAATGAAGGTGGAATTTCCAACAGCGACATCCCACAAATACTTGTTGAAATGTTCATAAAATTTAACATCATGTTAAGTTGTGATAGATTGCATTTTGGGGAGTTAAATCAGTAAAATCCTGAACTCTAACCAAGAACAACAACGGGGGATGTAGGTGCATAGAACAAGGGACAAGCAGATAGTTTGTTAGAAGAGTGAGAATAATTTCTTCGAATGGTGATGATCGTAATTCCATTAGTCACATGGTCTATAAGAGTATCTCCAATGCAAAGAGATTAAGATCAATGTTTGATGTTCTTAAGTTGATTTTAGTGGGTCCCAAGTTACCACATGTGATTCAAGAGCACTCGCGTATTTTCACTCCAAATCATAGTTGTGCTCTTAACTTACTTTAAGGGCGTTCCAAAATTCACCATTTTTTGGCCTAAGAACTGTCCTAGTATGAGAACATTTAAAATGAAAGTAAGCAAGAAAATGCAGAACATAGAATAGTAAAATGCAGACTTAAGGTATAGTGTATCATCACAGTGATTAAACACTAACATAAGTAGTGTTCTAATCTAACATATATACCAAAGGGACTAAAAACATATATAATGAAATTTCAAACCTTTGCATTCTGGAATGTCAATTACGTTATGAGTACCCTCCTCATAAAGCCCAATAAGAGGGTTGGTTGAAGAACCACGCACGGCCAATTTCGCACGACACCTCCAACCCCACTACAAAAAGAAGCCCAAATAACCAAAGCCAAGTAAGTTTCTTACGTTTCAAAAGTGATATTTTGATACACAAATTTGACGACGATGTAGATGGTTAACACAGCTCAAAGGTGTGTTTCATTACATTTAGTGGAGTTATTGAATATAATAAGGTGTTGCAACATTAATCAATAAGGTGTTGCAACATTAATCAATAAGGTGTTGCAACATTAATCATTCGCTGAACGTAATTAATCACAATTCTAAAAGCAATTAACCACAATTTGTCAGGTGTACATTTGAACACACATCATGGCAGTGGATATCATATATATGTGAACAAATGAAAATGTGTATATTTGAAGACAATTTAGATGGTTAATAAATATCATGTATATTTGAACGCCTAAACATTATGATTTTTTTGAAGAGGCCTAAACATTATGACTAATAACGGTTATAATTGCAGTTAATTGCATTCAATAGATGGTTAATGAGTTGCAACCCCATGTCATAAACGTAATTAACGACATACTTTTTTTTTAGAGAAACAAGCTTGATGCATTTCATTAATAATTATGAATTCAATACATGATGGGATGTTATAATGAATACGGAAACTAGCTTCCGACAAAGCCGTCTTAGCTAAGCTATGAGCAACTCCGTTTGCTTGTCTCCTAATGAACTTCACATCAGAGTTCATAAGATCAGTGCCTAAAAACAACATTTCTCTTCAAAAAACCTGATGGATACAACACGTCACATTGAAGGCATTGTAATTACATACAATCACTTCTATTTTCTGAAATGATTACTAGTGTCTACCTATGAAGCACGAACTCTCACAGAAACATGTCGACACCACTATCGTAAAAAATATAGGACACTGACATCGACACACACATATATATACATTTGCGTGCGTGTGGAGGCGCGCATCTAAATTGAACAAATTGTTTAATCACCAAAAAAAATATCTAAACCAATATATGATATTGGTTTACCTACATTAATCCATCTACTAGTAAAAAGCTAAAACTAACGTAATCAAATTTAATGACTTTAAGCTTTCACTGAATGCTTCGACACATCTTTAACCTTCATAGATGTATCTTCAATGTGTTTTAGAAGTGTCCAATGAGCGTCTAAGGTGTTTTGAAACAAGAAAATAAAATCGGGACAGTTGTTCGACACATGCAGTACGAGTGTTGTACGCATGTTTGTCGGACACATGTCAGACACACGGGACACACCTAATCCAAGAGGTGTCTATGCTTTAAAGGTGTCTGTGTCGGTACTTGATAGAAAAAATGTTAAAAAGGCGAAATCGAACAGAATTAGTTAAATTAACAAAGATTGAAGTAAGATACCAAATTGCAAGTATCAAATGTGAAGTCCGTAACACCATATTTCCGAAAGAAATTAGCAGCATCTTCCACTATTACAGGACGGTGGAGGTTAAGCTCATGCGTACACCCTGAACACCTAAAATCAACAATAGAAAAACAAAATTAAATAAAAAAGTAAAAAAAATTCACAAGTGAAAAGAATTCGGGTGAAGAAGCGTACGATTGGAAATGAGAGCATTGAAGTGCGCATGTTAGTGGAGGGGGGTGTGAAGTTGAAGAAATGGGGGTTGCAGTAGAGATTTGAGGGGGTGGAGGAGGAGGATGGGTGGTGGCATGGCAGGTGAAGCGATGGAAGGATGGCGGTGGTGAGATTAGTCGGAGAGTCATTTTCCGGTGAAAGAGTTTGGAGGCGGGAATGGATAACAAATGCTCAGTAAAGTTCGAAAATATCTTATCAAAATACAGTAATGGTCACTTTTATCTCTAAAATTGTAATGAGTAGTGAAAATAGTCCTTCAATGTATCAAAATTTTAAAGTAGTCTTTGATTGTGCATTTTGTTAGTCAAAATAGTCCTTAATGTTAAAATATTTCATTAATATTGTCATATTAGTCCTCCAATATACTTACTTATTATCATATTAGTCGTTGAAAGTACATGTTTATTGTCATTTTAGTCCATATACGAAAAGAGTTATTGTGAACATTGAAAAGTTATTTTAGTGTAAAGGACTATTTTGACTAAGAGAGTACACAATCAGGGATTATTTTAAAATTTTGATACAATGAAGGACTAAAATGACTAATCATTACATATTCATGGACTAAAGTGAATATTACCCCCAAAATATATATATATATATATATATATATATATATATATATATATATAGGTGAGTCATTTTCCGGTGAAAATATTTTTTACAAATTCATAAAATTATTATAAGAGCTCCTTTGAATTATGTCAAATATCCTCTTGACGTTAGCTCAATTGAACATTTACTTATAAATATCTTAGAGTAAATTACACTTTTCTTTTTAAGAGAAACTTGAATTACACTATTCTTCTATCTTATGTTAAAATATATATTCTCTTTCCTTGAAAAGTAAAATTTATACTCTCCTCCCTTGTCCCCTATGAAAGATGCTTGAATTACAATTCCCTTCCTTAATAATTAAATATGCATTACACTTTAATCTATTTTAACATAAATATTTTTTATGATGTATATTAATTTTTAACTATCATTTAAGAAAATTAAATTCATGTCTTTCTTATTTATGTATCTTATGTTAAAATATATATTCTCATTCCTTGAAAGGTAAAATTTATACTCTCCTCTCTTGTCCCCTATGAGAGATGTTTGAATTACAATTCTCTTCCTTAATAATTAAATATGCATTTCACTTTAATCTATTTTGACATAAATATTTTTTATGATGTATATTAATTTTTAACTATCATTTAAGAAAATTAAATTCATGTCTTTCTTATTTATGTATCAATGATAATTAAATTTAAATATTTTGTTATTAATTTTATAATTTAGAGTATAAAATTCACTTTTAAATGACCATACTTATTTCTCATATTTTTAATAATCTAGCACTCTTTGAAGAAAAATAATATTGCAAGTCCATTTTAATATAATCAAAATTTGAATATATATTTTTGCTATTTTTTATTCACAATTTCATTAGCATGATGTTTTCAACCCTATTATAAAATATGAAACAACCTAAAATAAAAGTAAAATATATGAAAAATTACTAAAGTTGATGAAGTATGGTTATTTTTTTACTAGATTATTAGAAATAAAAAAAATTATTGAGGGAATAAAGTGTATATTTTAAAATAAGAGGGGAGTGCAATGTAATTCAAACTTCTCGTAGGGGAGGAGAGTGACATGTTTTCTAATATGTTTTGAATAAGAGCTCTTATTGACTAAAGGTTGGTTCTTCGGTTTCCTTTAGAATGAAAGTGGCTATGAAGCCCCTACTATTTATAATGATTAGGTGGCTATGAAACCAAGAAATAACTCCTCACATGCGAAATTATAGAAGGTCTCTTGTAAGATCAAAAATTCCATCGAATTGAGTATGATTATATGTGTGATAGCATCTACTATACCAGGAATATCAATGAATCTCATTATTGAAATTGCTCAGGATACCCATTTTTACCTTCTAAAATCCATTTCTTAGTTTAATTCTTATCTTACTAACTCGAATTAAAGAATTTAGCAGATATGTTCCACCCAAAATCATGGAGGCCCCAGGGTCCCGCGGTAGCCTTCTTTCTTTCGCCGATGTCACCAGTGAGATAAAGGGCCCGCTTATGTATGCTTTTTCCTGCCCAGCAAGATGTCTTCTGTCGATAAGGTTATATCTGCACTCTGGACTTTCTTCATTGGTGCTTCCATGTACTCATCTTCGATGCTTTGAACTTCCACCTTGTTCGCATCGCGTGTAGGGCATACTTTTCTTTGCTTCCTTCCTACTACTAAGTGCTCTCTCTTTAGCCCTATGTCTATTATCCTTAGGAGGTTTTCCTCCACTAGCAGGTTTTTCGGAAAACTTCATTTATTATAGTGTGGATGGCAAGCAGGCCTATATTTATTGGTTTCAATAGGACTTATTACAAGCGTTGTTTCTATCTACTATTATCTAAAAATAATTAAGTTATTAATGACTCGACGAAACCAAGAAAAAACTCCTCACTTGCGAAATTATAGAAGGTCTCTTGTAAGATCAAACAATTCCATCGAATTGAGTATGATTATATGTGTGATGGCATCTACTATACCAGGAATATCAATGAACCCCATTATTGAAATTGCTCGGGATACCCTTTTTTAGCTTCTAAAATCCATTTCTTAGTTGAATTCTTATCTTACTAACTCGAATTAAAGAATTTAGCAGATATGTTCCACCCAAAAAATGATTGTTTTTTATATATCGCAATGACCTATTCCATTTTTGATAATCGAAAAGAGAAGTTACAAGAGGTTTTTCCAATGCGAAGATATTATTATCTTGCTCAATGTTGTCCAAAGTCTTATCTTTTTGCGGAAAAAGATAAGAAATAAGATCTTCTTCGTCTTCGATGGAGCTGTTTTGTTATTGTTTAGTTTCTTCAGTTTTCGAATCTATTTCAACATTGATTTCTCTTTCAACATTGATTTCAGTATTTTCCTTCTCTTCGTATTCTAAGATTTCATCAGTATAAAAATATGGAATCGGTGTTCTGCCTAAATAGTGAGCAACGATAACAAATGAAAAAACAACAAATATTTGACCTACATAATTTAGTAATTGTAATAGAATGTACTTATCAAATCACATAGTTAACTTAGATTTGATCGAATTTTTTTGCTTTGACCAAACTAATGATATCAATCCAATACATTCCATCAAAAAGATATGACCAATTAACCATCCAAGAAAACTACTTGTTAAGAATAACAATTTATTGTTGGATCGAAAGAGATAAATGTTCATTAATCTTAGTAAGATTGAACTTGGGAAAAGAACGGGGTATGATAACTGGGAAAAAAAAAAGATTGAGGAGGGGAGTGTATATTTTAACATAAGAGAGGAGGGAGTGTAATTCAAGCATATTTGAGGGAAAGGGAATGTAATTTACTCTAAATTTTACTTTTTAAGGGACGAGAGGGTATATTTTATTATAAGAGGTGAGAGAATTGTAATTCAATCTTCTTTCAGGGGAAGATAGTGTAATTTACTCAATAAACATTTATGTATTATTCATAGGTTTATAAATGTAGTTTATGAAAAAACAGTTTATAAATATGCGATGTATAAATATACAATGTTCGTTAGTGCAAACTTATAAATTAACATAAAACCTTTTTTTTTTGAAAAAAAAATATAAAAACTTATTTATTTGCATAAATTGTTTTGCATAAGCTCAAAATAAGCATAATCCAAACGGACCTAAGTAGAGTTTACTACATTTTAATGGAGAGATTACACTGAAATGATGTCGGTATAACTCTCATATTTTTCTTTAAAAAAAACTCGTACTTTTTTTATCATATGAGAGGATCCTAATAATAATCATTTGCATATCAAGTTTATTAATTATAATCAACAATAAAAAAACATGAATATCCGATAAAAATATATGAAACATAATAAATAATGTATTGCTATAATTTGTTTCCAAGGACGAACACAATTAACATCCTCCTTCTACTGGCTGAGGAGCTCAACATCCATGCATGATGTTATTTGGTAATCATAATTCCTTCATTGTGTTCATATATCCTCAAGCAAACTCCTAGATTACATAAGTTAGTTACTTTGATTCGAGATATCAACGATCTTCTCAATTTTGACTGACTTGCTTCAATTGCTCACACCCTCCATAAAGGAAATAGTTGTATTGACTTCCTAACTAATCTTGTTGTTCATCTACCTTAGAGCTCATAGTTTATATTTCTCCTCCTTCAGGATTAACAAAACTCCTCCTTGCAAACTATGCGGGGACTTTTTTTTCTTCTTACAATGCAAGAACTTGATTCCATAAATTATGGCCTTTCTTTTCTTTTTCATTTTTCTGCTTTTTCTTTGTTTCTTAGTTTTGTAACCAAAATAAATAAACTCCAACAAGAATTGAGTGCTTCGTGCACAGTCGATCACTTCTAGTCCTTGCCAACCAGAGGTGTAATTCCGTTGAACGGAAATTTACACTACTGTGCGACGGAAATTTCTGTCCCAAATCAATGTTTTTCTTGTAGTGGTCTAACATATGTCAGCTTCTTCATAACTTGGCCCTGAAATCACAATGTACTAGGAGAGGGGTGTGTTTTTCCTCCATTTATGTTAAATACTACTTTTAAGATTAGCAATTGTCCCGAAAAATCCATACAAATCCTTGTAGTGTGTTTTATTCTCACTCACATGCTTTTTAAGAAACTTCTCTGAAGGCCACTCAACTCACAAGTGCTTCAAATCAAACACACTTAACTATAAAGTTGTTATGTTTTAGATGTTGAGGTCAAAACCTTTTTGATATATATTTTATTTTAGTGACAACAAACAAATGTTGAATTTTCTAGATGGCAATCTACTAATTTTTTCAATTGAGTTTTTTTGAAAAAAAACAAAAATTGCATGAATGGATCATGGATAAGCTAAAAGTCATTCACATCAACAAATTCATTGTATCTAGTAAGAAATGAAATAATCAAAGCAGCATTAAAAAATTACAAAAATAGTATCACAATTCGCAAGTTTTATGAAGATACTAGAAGACTCTAATTTGAACCATAAAAGATTAATTGAGAAAATGAGAAAACTATCCTATAGAGTTTTCTTCATAACATCACCTAAAGGTCCACAACAAGTATAAAATGTTCAAGTAATAAGAAGAAGATAGATAAGAAAAGTGTTAGGTAATAAAGTATTAGGTTTAAATTATTAGGTTTTGATATTATTAAGTTAACAATCCATTAAGTTTTATTATATATTCGTTTGTAGTCTATGTTATGCAGGGCGATTGTAATATTCTAGTGAAACCCTAGTCATTTTGTGTTATTCTCTATTCTCTCTTAAACTCTATTTTGTTAACATGGTATAAGGGCATGGTTTGATTCGCCTTGAACGGCTTGTCGTTTTCGTCGTTGATGACAGGTCATCTTACATTATTCTTAGCATGTTTTTCGGTTATTTTCAGTTAGTTTTCATCCAGAATAGAGGAGTGTTAGAACAATTTCCTATGGTTTTCGGGACATTTGTAATGTTTCTATGTTGAGTCGTGTAATTATAGTTTTCCCGAAACATAGCAATTCTAGGGTGTTTTGATGTAATTAAAGAAGAAATCATGCAAATCGGCAAAGCAAAACATTTGAAGACTTAGGGAAGACAATTAATGAAGATTCAAAAGGCCTCGGAAGATAATACGAGGGAGGTTTTGGAGTTTTAACTTTTTAAGTGGAAAAGGCCCGATTTTTAAGCCCAACTTTAGGTGGAAACTCTCCCTATAAATACCACTCCTCTCATTCATAATATTTCATTCAGAACGAAGCAATTCAAGAGCAAGGCAAACACTAGGAGCTTTGAGGGACGAGTCTCTCTCCTCACTCTAAGTATTTAGGATGTGTTTTATTTCTTTTGTAATCTGTCTTTAGTTACCATTAGTAACTAACCCTTTTTAGGCTATGGTTCTAAGATGAACCTCTATTTTCTTTGTTGGATTATTTAGTTTAAGTTCTTTATTCAGTTATTTTCCGAATCCTATTTAATTTTACTATTGCGTATGATTTTTCTCCTCTGAAGCGAACCACCCTGAGATGCAGATATTTGGAAAGGTGAAATACATAATATAGGTGCAAACCTACCTTAATCATGAAGTAACTAATAGCAGGCCGCATAATTAGGGAAATATAGTGACTTCATGACTTAAATCAGCATAGTAACTTTGTTGGAACAAAATACGTTTTACAAACATTACCCTTAGAGTGAGGGAGACTGTTAGAACGAAAAATGTTTAACAATAAGTCACCCTTAGAGTTTTGATGATAACAAGGTATTAAAAAAAATGTCAATTGGATATGCTAATATTTGTTCAAGTGTACAGGACCATAAACAACATTTGATATACTTATAAGGTTCTGGAACAACAAAAGAGAGCAAAAGAATCAACAAAAAGGAAACTTGAAGCTCCTGAAGAAAAGTGCTCCTGAAGTTCAAAGCGCTCCTGAAGTGATGACGTCATCAGAAGCACCTCATCAGAAGCAAGATCACCAGAAACTGAAGTTTGTTAGGAGCTGAAGAACTTAAAGCTTCAAGAGCTGGAATCTCATTTAATCATGCCTAAGAGTTGCTAAAGACGGAAAGAAGTGTAACAACGGCCTTGAGATGAAATTTGAAAGCAATAGAGCTTATTCTATCAAGAGCGTTGAAAAAGGACAAATGTATGAATTGTACAACCACCTTCTCCACTACTTTGATCATGCTTTGCAACAAGACAAGGATAACAGCTCTGCATGCAGAAATGTTCCTTCATACAAGGAATGAATTTGAAATTGATCCTTTATAGGACAATAACCATATTAGGCAAAAGATCATTGGTGATTATCAACAAGTTTCAAACGACTCTTTTTGTATTGATGTCAAGTTCCAACGTATCTCTTCACACCTCTATATAAAGGAGTGAAAACCTACCAGTTGAAAAAACACAGAATAACAGATATTCAAGCAATACAAGAATCCACAACATATACAGACACACAAAGCTAGACTCTCAACAATTCAAAGTTCATACTCTGTTATTGTTCTGTTTTTATAGTTACTTAGAATTTCTCAGCAAAGCTCATATTTTAGAAATTCTATAGTATTAAGAGTCTTAAGAGTCTGTTTCTGTTTTGTATTGTGAACCCCACTGATTGTATATCAAGTGTTCAAACTCAAACAAATTTCTTTGTAATTCTGTTTGATTGTAAGTCTCTTGTTTGTGTGCTTGAGCATTGTTAAGTCTCTTGTAGTTGTACTAGAGCATAGAAAAGTCTCTTGCTTGTGTGCTTGAGCATAGGAAATCTCTTGCTTGTATGCTTGAGTACTTGTAATTTGAGATTACATTTTAGTGAACTCTCCTTCGAAGTGCAAGGGGGACATGACTACTTCCGGTTTGTGGAAAGAACCTATATAATTGCTTTGTATCTTTCTTCTCTCTTACTCTGTTTTTATCCGCTGCACATTTAGTTTTTGATCACTACTTCAGAAGCTAATTGATATCTGCTTCTGAACTATGGCATCAGTAGGAGAAACATAGAAAAAGAAAACACAATTCAACCTCCCTGATTAAATAATGCAAGATCCTATAAAGATCCAAGTCTGTTACATTATGGATCATTTTGAAAGGACTGGTCAAAACCACTAAACTTTGCTCAAACCCAAACCCAAACTGAAACATGTGAACCATCAAATTCCCAACCAAAATCACCCACAAAACAATCTGAACCAAATGTGTTAGATCAACTGGTCAGTCACTATTCTGGTGAACTGCCTGAAGTTGAATCTGAACTTCAGAAAGCCTATGAGGTAGCTTCTGATGAAGTTGCTTCAGAAAGCCCCCAACAACAACAAGCTGAACCACAAAAAGCCTCAACCAAAATCCAAATCATCCCTGAACACATTGAGTCTACTTCATGTACTGAAGAGGTCAGTGAACCATAAGCAACTGAAATGGAGATTGATATCACAAACTCTTTCTCCACTTCTGCTTATGATGACATGACAGAGACCAATATTCCAACAACAATCCCAACCATCCCTACAAACAACCAACCTTCATCATCCAACCTAGCCATTCAACCCATCTCTCCTCCTAAACCAGCTAAAATTCCATTTCCACCAACCATGTATCTGGATTCATTTTTGCTAGCAGATGTGTGTGATAACATCTTTCAGGAGCTCAATAGGCTAACTCAAACCAGACATGACCTTGTTCATGAGCAAAGCTATGAGCAGTCCTAGAAGAGGCTGAAGGAAAGAACTGAGAATGTCTTGAATACTCTTCAAAGAACATGCATGGATGATCAAGACAATGCTCAACAGAAGCTCAAAGATTGGCTGGAGGGAGTTACCAGCAATCTAGAAGAAGTTAGAGTCCTGAAGACTTGGGTGAAGCATCCTCTCTACTTAAGGCAAAGGAATGAAACTGATTTCATTCCAGCTGGAATTCACCCAAGGGAGCTTAATGTGAACTGGTTGACAAGGATGAATGTCAAACAAGCATCACCTGGACTAGCTGTGCTGCAAAGGAATGCTGAACTTGAGAATGAGAACAGACAGCTGAAGAAAGAACTTCTTGAGCAGAAGCTACTTCTGATAGAGTACAAGTCCTCTACTGAAGCCAAGTTAGAAGAAGCAAGAATCAGAGAAGAGAAACTGATCCAAAGCAATGAAGACTTCAAAAGAGAAATGAAGCAACAATCTGAAGAGACCAACAAAATGATGAAGCAAATGATGGAGATGTTTCAGAAACAAGCTCAGCCTTAGTTGCACACCTAGCTTGTTTTTCTTTTATATCTGTTGTTTTTTGCTTCTGAACTCATTTATTGCTTTTGGTATCAATATTATTGCCTCTGACTAACTCTTTGCTTCTGAGCTTTATAAGTTTATATTTTTTTTAAGTATATCTTTTTTTTCATCTCTTTCTTTTGTCTTTATATTTTTACTTTTTGTTGATGACAAAAGGGGGAGTAGATAAACAGTATTACAAGCGCTGAGCCCATTAATTTAATTCTAAATTAATAAAACCTTCTTCTTATCTCTCAATCTTTTAAATGTGAGAATATTCTTAGTGTTATTGCGCTTTAAATGATAAATTTAATTAACATGGATAGAACTCAGGGGGAGCTTACAAACCTCACCTTAAAGTACTATTGGACTCAGGGAGAGCTTACAAAACTCAACCCATATAGTCAACTTGTTAATTAGATTAATAACAATTGAACTATTTTTAATACTAATGTTTGTCATCATCAAAAGGGGGGAGATTGTTGGAACAAAATATGTTTTACAAACATTACCCTTAGAGTGAGGGAGACTGTTAGAACGAAAAATGTTTAACAATAAGTCACCCTTAGAGTTTTGATGATAACAAGGTATTAAAAAAAATGTCAATTGGATATGCTAATATTTGTTCAAGTGTACAAGACCATAAACAACATTTGATATACTTATAAGGTTCTGGAACAACAAAAGAGAGCAAAAGAATCAACAAAAAGGAAACTTGAAGCTCTTGAAGAAAAGTGCTCATGAAGTTCAAAGCGCTTCTGAAGTGATGACGTCATCAGAAGCACCTCATCAGAAGCAAGATCACCAGAAGCTGAAGTTCGTCAGGAGCTGAAGAACTGAAAGCTTCAAGAGCTGGAATCTCATTTAATCATGCCTAAGAGTTGCTAAAGACGGAAAGAAGTGTAACAACGGTCTTGAGATGAAATTTGAAAGCAATAGAGCTTATTCTATCAAGAGCGTTGAAAAAGGACAAATGTACGAACTGTACAACCACCTTCTCCACTACTTTGATCGTGCTTTGCAACAAGACAAGGATAACAGCTCTGCATGCAGAAATGTTCCTTCATACAAGGAATGAATTTGAAATTGATCCTTTATAGGACAATAACCATATCAGGCAAAAGATCATTGGTGATTATCAACAAGTTTCAAACGACTCTTTTTGTATTGCTGTCAAGTTCCAACGTATCTCTTCACACCTCTATATAAAGGAGTGAAGAGCTACCTGTTGAAAAAACACAGAATAACAGATATACAAGCAATACAAGAATCCACAACATATACAGACACACAAAGCTAGACTCTCAACAATTCAAAGTTCACACTCTGTTATTGTTCTGTTTTTATAGTTACTTAGAATTTCTCAGCAAAGTTCATATTTTAGAAATTCTATAGTATTAAGAGTCTTAAGTGTCTGTTTCTGTTTTGTATTGTGAACACCACTGATTGTATATCAAGTGTTCAAACTCAAACAAATTTCTTTGTAATTCTGTTTGATTGTAAGTCTCTTGCTTGTGTGCTTGAGCATTGTTAAGTCTCTTGTAGTTGTACTAGAGCATAGAAAAGTCTCTTGCTTGTGTGCTTGAGCATACGAAATCTCTTGCTTGTGTGCTTGAGTACTTGTAATTTGAGATTACATTTTAGTGAACTCTCCTTGGAAGTGCAAGGGGGACAGGACTACTTCCGGTTTGTGGAAGGAACATGTATAATTGTTTTGTGTCTTTCTTCTCTCTAACTCTGTTTTTATCCGCTGCACATTTAGTTTCTGATCACTACTTCAGATGTTGATTGATATCTGCTTCTGAACTGTGACATCAGTAGGAGAAACGTAGAAAAAGAAAACACAATTCAACCCCCCCTTCTTGTGTTTTTCTCACCTTCAAACTTTATTCTTCTTTCATCCTTGGTAAGGTAGACGAGATAGGGCTGCCCGTTTCTAAAACTGCCGAGAGGGAGAATATGTTGGCGTCCTTCTAAGATTCAATATAAGATGGTACCTTTAGGACATTGAGAACTTAGAAACCCTAATATTCGTTGTTGATTCAAATCCCTATGAGAAAGTAAGAACCTACAAGTACCTTTACGTGCACAAGTGTATCTCCATATAGGATTGACGACTCTAAACACTGAAACATGTAGAAACTCCGGTGGAAGGTTGCAACTGACATATGTAGGGAAATGAATCCAAACCTCTGCGAGAGTAAGACCCCACTCGTACAAACCCGTGTGATCTGTAAGTGCAACTTGACAGTTGGTAGGTAGTAAAATCCCACGAACTCCACACTTAGATAGAAGACACAAAAAATTGAATAATGCTTGACCATTAATAAATTCCAACAAATTAACAGAGAGGATTTGAAGAATCCTAACCGTCTCTAATATTTTGCAATCAAAACCAGGTTAACTCCTAAACTTTTGCTTTAATGCAAATAGACTAAATTGCAAAACCCCTTTTTATGTTTTGTTTATTGTTTTTATTTATTTTCTTATTCCTAAATAAGTAACACGAATTGTCTAATTGAAACGACAATTCATGTGAATACATAGTATACTTATCACTTTATTACTTGGTAAACGATTTGGTACATGTGCCTAAATCCGACCATCGGCCGTTAAGTTCCCAAAGGATTGGGAAAGTGTTTGCTTTGTTTGATTACTGTTAGTGTTGGAATACGTTTGCATTGATTTTGTTATTGGCAGATTTTGTCATTTACATTGATATATCACATGGCTTGAGTTTGTACAATTGATTGGTGAAAAGTCCACGGTGCAGTTCTGAGTAGCGTGTGATGTACCTACCCTTCAATCGCTCAAGTTTAATGGTGTCTTGTATTATTGTTTGATTTTGGAAATACTCTTATAAGACTCTTTTGAGATTTTTTTTTGTCCCTTATTTTTATAAGATCTCTTTACTATTTTCAACTACATTAATTATTTCTTTACATACATGTCTCTATTTATTATAAATCTTTTTCTTCAATCAGCAATAAATAGCATATGGAAAACATAAACTAATTCTCTCTCTTAAAGATAAAATTGTAAAAACAATAGTGATTACAAACAACTTTAATACAAATATCCACTTTCTTAATTTCCGTTATTTTTTCAAAAGGGTCCTATAATTAGGGACGGAGGTAGTATTAAGAAATTTGGTGCAGATATGAATATCGAGGATATGTTTTGCATATGGATGGCGATGAATTAGTGGTTTTCACCCTTCGATATGTGCTCATTTCTTCACTTTTTCGGTTTGGTTTTCACGTTGTCTCTATTGGTATTTTGGTTTGGTTTGGTTCGCTTCTTTGGTTTGATTTGGTTTTGTATATTGATTCCTCTCTTGATAGTTTTTTTTCTTGTTTATTATTCTCTTTGTTGATTTGGTTGTCCTTTGTGTGAGTTTGATTGGTTGTTTGTTCTGATTGATTGCTTCTCTCTATTTGGTTCTTCTCTTTGATTCTCTCCCTATTTTATTAATTTGTTTGATTGTCCTTCTCCCCATTGATTCTCCTGCTTGATTGCTTCTCTCTTTGAATTTTTATGTTTGATTCTCCCTCCCTCCCTCCCTCCCTACCTATTTGGTTCTTCTTCTTCTTCTTCTTCTTCTTCAAAAAGATGTTCCTTCGACAATTTATTTAAGAGAGGTATTATCCCCAAGATTCTCTGTTATGCATCAACGACTGCGGGAATTTGGAATTAGCGAATCATTTGTTTTTGGAGTGTAGCTTCTTTGGTTCGTCATGACACCATGTTTGGAATTGGCTTGGATGCTTGGTTACTCTTTCGTCGATCCCTCTGGTACTTTAAATTAGTTTATTAAATTTGATAATTTATGAGGTTTCTCTCACTCTAGGTACTCCCTCATGACCATGTTTTGGTTTGCTTGCTCTTAGGCTATTTGAAAGGAAAGGAATAACAGAGGATCTTTAAGCATAAAGAAAGCTCCATTTTACAACTTTTAGAGAATATTAAGTTACTCTCATTTTGGTGGGTTAAGGATAAATTTGCTAATTTTGTTTTTTTGTATAATAGTTGTTGGCTAAGCCCCATGTGTTACTTGGACATCGGCTAATTTCTGCTTTTCTTTGATGTTCTCTTATATTGAATTTTTGTTGTAATTTATTCTTTGGCTTTCTGCTCCGGTACGCCTTGTGCTTGAGAGATCGACCGTTGGTAGAAATATAATTCAATTTTACCTCTTAAAAAAATAGTGTCAAAATTATTAAATTTAGGGTTAAATATGTTTTTAGTCCCTATAAAATTGGGACCTTTTAAGTTTTGTCTTTACTTAATTTTAATAGTTATTTCATTCCCTATAAAAAATTTCTGCACTCAATATTAGTCCTTACTCAATTCAAATTTGTTTAATTTATGCTTAAACTCTTAAGTTTTTCAACATTTTTTTGCAAAAGTGTTAATAACATTATTAAAAGTTTTGCAAAAAATTGATTTCTATGTCCATATTTTTGTTAGTTTTATCTTGAACTTTTGTCCATATTTTAGATTTTAGGAAATAAACCTTTCACAGTGTTCTAAACTTGTCTCAAAAAAATTATAAAAAAATTTAAAAGTTTAAAGATAATTTAACAAACTTTATTTTAACAGGGACTAATTGAACTTTTGTTGTATTGGAGATATAGTTTAGTTTCATATTAGCCTAAGTAGATTGTAGTATATATAGTTGTAACCACCCCATTAGTGGGTTAATTCAATCATTTGAAATATCTCTCTTTACTATCAATACAACAATTTCATAACTTTTCTCTTCTTCATCCATGGATGTCATGTTTCATAACAACAAACTTTGTTTTAACAGGGACTAAAAACGTAAGTAATTTATTTTGTAGGGATGAAAAAAACTATTAAAATTAAGTAAGGACTAAACTTAAAAGGTCCCAATTTTATAGGGACTAAAAAGATATTTAACCCTGAATTTAAACAACGAGATATCCTACAAAACAAAATAAAAACTAGAAATATGTACACCCTTAAATATAATTTCTATGATTTTTTTTAGCAATAATATTTTTAATTTGTCAAAAAACAAAATTGCTATAACAAATTTTGTCAAAAAAAAAAAAATTAATATAAAAAATCTCCATTATCCCTTTTCTTTTACTTTTATCACGTACCAAAGTAAGTAATTTTTTTTTGGTGTACACCAAAGTAGTAATTTATTTAAAGCAAATTCAACTCTATTGTGGTAATAATATAAAAATTCATGCACTGATTGATTGTTTAACAAAAACACTTTTATCAATTGATTGCTTTAAGTAAATGAATTCGTGCCTCCACCTTAATGAATGATGAATGCTTTCATACCGATTGGAACCTTTTATCTCTGATGACCAATATCTTTTTGTAAGTAATTATGATGTAACCTTTTGTTCTTTTCAGATGTAGCAATAAAATGAAATTTCTTCTGTTCACACTCAAAAGCAAAAGTTTTTTTTTAAGAGTGAAGGAAGCAATTATGTCCTCTCCACCCACTGACCACTTACCCTTTTCTTTATTTTTTGTACAAAATCCTTTTTCTTATCACAAATTCATTAATTCATCAGTCGAACTTTTTTGCTTTTTGTGGTGCTTTGTCACTCATAAGTTGATAACATTAATTGGAAAACAAAACAAGGATAAGAAATGCGATGTGTTTATGGAGTCGGTTAGTTGAGAGACAAAAATCTAATTTTAGGGTGACAAAATGGATCCAATTGTCTATATCCATCTAACTCGTCCATCAAACAACAAAACTCTAAAAAATCTGGATTCAATCCATATATTTAACACCAAAGATTATTTTGAAGGTGACATTTAACATGGTAACTTTAAAGCTTTCCTACCATGGGAAAGTTGTGATTTTACCCACAAGTGGCAGTTGATCAGGTTATTTTTGGTTGGTTGGAAGGGACAAACAATTTATAATACAATATTAAACTGAAGTTGGTATCACACCCCCCCTTTTAATAAATTTTACTTTTTACACCAGAAAAATCAAAATTAATTCTCACTTAAGAAAGAGAGTCAATAATTTGTTTAATGTTACACATATATATTTTGTTTCGACTAACATGTTATGTTTATAAATATATTTTTTGACAAAATGTTATGTTTATATATTTT
>Ga0228711_1001991_pt1 | contig 30971 bp, 24 predicted proteins | sample MedpolnodulmetaG_2_FD_177996 | JGI IMG/M metagenome (GOLD analysis project Ga0228711, IMG submission 177996) | Root nodule microbial communities from Medicago polymorpha collected in Santa Monica, California, United States - brown nodules | ecosystem: Host-associated > Plants > Roots > Nodule... | reverse complement strand
TGTTTTTTTTTCTTTTTTTTTTTTTTTTTTTTTTTATAAATATTATTGCTTATTGGTATAATGGTTCAATTTTAGAGGGAGAAAAAAAATTCAACCCAATAAAAAATAGTCATTTTGGTTTAATTTAATTTTTATAATATTTTCTTAAAAAATTCAGATCAATCTAAACCGACAAAAAATGAGTTGGTTCGATTCAGCCCGATTGGATTATGCTTGTGTATTAACACGAGATTCGGATCACCAGGTATGGTGATGTGATCTTCAAGCTTTGATGTTGATGATATGTATGCCTTCTTCTCGTATGCTCCTTCTCTATATGAGGGTGTAAATGCAAGAATACTTTGATGTCAAAGTAAGAGACGGTGAAAATAGATAGCGAGTAATGTGAGTTGAATGATCATATGGAGGGTGAACTTCCTATTAGTAGAGTATCTGAACTCGTAGACGTTACAATTTGTTTGTATCTTTACTATGGTGATCCTTGAGATCATGTCGAGATTAGTGTTACATGTCAGCGTAACTGAAGTCCGAGATATATAGTGGCACATATCTGGTTGTAGGAGTTTTCTTATGTATGAATGGAAGCACATTGGTAATGCCTGAAAACACTACGTATCTTCAGGTGGTTTAACCAAGTGCAAGTATACATTGTCCAAGTAATAGAATAAAAAGATCGAACCCACAGAGACCGGGGTGCTATAGCTTCCTATAGCTTTCCAGAAATAAACTTGTTTGCAAGAACCATAGAAAGGTGCTTAATCCAATCGAGCTTAACATGCTCGATTGAATTATGCATCTCCACATGATGGTTGAGTCGAAAGACCCGTAAGGCCACCAGATTTCCATGAAGCCATAGAAAGCAATATATCTCTATATCGTAGCAAAGGTCTGCCATAATTGATTCATTGTTGAAACCATGCTTTTACCTTTGAGAACCTGTAACTATTTTTAACTCTTTTCCTAAACTGTTATTGTTTTTAATATTTATTTTATTTTTGTGATATCAAATTACGCTAGCGTGACATTTGAGCAAATTAACTAGCCATACACAGGATTGATGAACCAACAAAATTGCAAAGGCAGCTATTGGAAAAACCAGAAAAGTAGGATAGTAGTAGCCAACCCCAAATCTGATAGACACTCACATCAGCCACATACACTAAAAACTACAGTCCTAATACCAGAAACAATATTATCAACTAGAACACCATAACTGCAAATGAATCCCCACCCAAAGCACAGACTCGAAGCAAAATCAAAACTGCCGCACCAGAAAAAGACCAATCAGAACCATAAAACTTTCCCCAGCCGCACCGCAGAGTTGTCACTGAAGCACCGAAAGAACACACTCAAAAACATCCCTTCCAAAACGAAGGAAGATACTAAAAGCCGCCAACACAAGAAACAATCTGCTAAAAACAGATAAAAATCTATTTAGAATTTGTTTTAGAGAAGAATAAGATGTATCTGTCAATTAGGCATTTGTCAGGAGCAAACTTATGGACTCCCGTTCTAGAATACGATTGTATAAAGCTTTATCAACTTCATCACTTTTTGGTGCCCTTTGGACTATTTTCAGATGCAGCAATTGCAAAATAATTAGGGCAGATAAAAAAAGTTATTTTAAAAAATAATCAGTCTTGTTTAGAATTTAAAACCCACAAATTATATTATGAAAGCATACTAATTGGCAACAAAGCAAAATCCATTTCATATAAAATCTATTTATCTTAAAAAAACAACTTACAGTGTTCAAACTTCAACATAGCAATTAAATAATACTAGCAAAGAAGACATCCACTATTCGAGAAGAGTCTCAATTGTGTGCAGTTTTCTACCACATGTTGCACTCCTTTCTTTGTGACATGATAACAATCTTTAACTAATAGTTCCAAAAGCCCACAACAATTCTTCGAGATAACATAGAGTGTTTCATCATCAACCATCGTATCTGACAAGTTCAACACCTCTAGGCGGGGAACAACAAAGTTCATTCCAAGTAGCTTCACTCTTGAACAGTGGGCTAAGTTCAAATGTCTAATCTTACAACATCTCCTTAAAACTTGACAAATACCTTCAGATATTTTATTGCAAGTATTCAAATCAAGAAGCTGTAAATTGGGGAAAAGGGAAGCTAATATTACTATATTTTTATCACTTAACCATAAATTTCTACCTAAATAGAGAGACTTTAACTGAGGATATACACTAGAATTCTCTACACTCTCTTTCCCTATAGTTGTGTATTCCATTTTGATCTCACCAAGCAAAGGGCAGTTTCTAACGAGTGAATATAAGGCTAATTCTGTGAGCATCCAACAGTCACTCAGGTTTACAGACACTAAGTCACGAAGAAACAAAGACAACTCAGCAACATGTTGATCATTCAGAAAATAAGTGCACCTAAGATCCAAATGTTGTATACATCGCCACTTGGATAACATAGAGTGAATTCCATTAATGAAGTTAGTTTGATTGTTCACCAAAGGGTGACCAAGGTTGAGTTCTTTGAGCATTGGGAAACAATCGGCAACAAGTAACAGATCGTTGTTGTAGAGAAACATGTTTGAACAATCAAGAGATGCGAAAGTTGTAATGTTTTTGGAGAAAGCTCGCAACCCATCTGCAGGAAAGGTGTGTTGGTTGGAGATACTAAGCGATGTGAGTTTCTTTAGTGGGAAAGGAGAGATTTTGTGGAGAAGCATGTCGAGGTCACCGTTGTAGTTCGAGAGGTCAAGGGAGTTGAGGTTGGTGAACCTTCTGAGAAGGCGACCGAGGAAAGGGCCTGTTGCATCTTTGGCGATGAGTGAGAGTTGATGACGGTCAATGATGGAGAGGAACTCTTTGGAGACAAAAGATAAAGAATTCAAGCAGCGGTGAGTGAATACGAACATGTTGAATCTGAACCCTTCGGACTTTCGATGAGTAAGTTTTCTGGTGAATATGATTTTAGGGAAGAAGTTATCTTCCTTTTCATTAAATATTAGAAACGATATATGTTACCGGTTTTAGGGTTTATGTTTCAGATTTTCGGATCAGAACTTGTAGTGTAAATAAATTACTGTTCGTTCCCTATATATATATATATTAGAAGTTCTGATATATATTTGGGCTTTCTTTGTGGAATATATATGGTATGTGATTATTTAATAACAAATGTTATGGTGGGGATTTTTCTTACTCTTCTTCTTTTCCCTTCTTGTTGCATAGTGACAAGCTTTAAGAATTTTCAAGTTATGTAAATATTATTCTGATTAAATGTTTGACACATTTTCCTTGAGTTTCACAGTAAACTAACTCTTGATTTTCACTTAACCTTGTTATTGAAAATGAGACCCCATATGTTTTTAAAAGTTGCAACACCAACCCAAGAGTGGTCGGATGATATGATTTAAATTTCTTTTAGGTTAACGAGAAATCGAGAGTTTGAATCTAGCATCAAAAATGCAACTGTGTTACAACTCTTGAGGGAGAACATTTTGGCACATTGTGGTTAGCCACGAATCTAAGTATAGTAGATTGGGGGCCACTGTCCCCACTACTCTTCTCCGGTTATATTTGCTAAATCTTTGATATTTTAATGATTGCCCCTCTTAAATTAATAGATAGCCCTCATTAAATAGAAATTTATACCATTAAAATGAGTTTCGTTCATGAATTTTATAAAATCAATTTTGTAAATGTATTTGAGATGAAAGTTTGAATAATTTCTACCATATTTTTTAAATACAAAGACACGTAAAAAAAAAAGGCTTAAATATTGCACTCGTCCCTGCAAATATGCCTCGTTTAAGTTTTGGTTCCTGTTAGAAAATTTTTTTGTTTTTGGTCGTTGCAAAATTTTTTGTTTTTTAAAAAATTTTGTATCTTTTATTTTTGAACGGGGTTGATGATCTAACCACTCACCTTCAATCTAATGTGCATTATCTAATCAATGCAATGTTGCTAATCTTATAAAAACATAAATTAATGGAAATTTAAAAAACAAGTAACACTCAAATAAAGCATTAATATTTGAAGCAAGCACCAACAAAAATTTCCTCAAACACAATACACTAGTTGCCTTGAAGTTATCTCAAACAAATTTCCTTAAATACTGAAATATATAAATCCCCCTTAAAGTATAATAAATGAAACAAAATTGGAAGAATAATTTAGCAAGTCAGAGTAACTTGCTAAAATATTTCTCTTGACAAAAATGATGTGATTATAGTGCATCCATGCTTAATCTGATCTCTTGGGAAAACTACAACACCAAAAAATCTTCAAGATAGTATATCCTCCACCCTTCTTTTTCTGCAAAGCCCAGCATCTAAAACTTCTGTTGTGGTGTACACTTGGTTCTGGTTTCAAGTAAAATAATAACACCATTTTCACGTTACCAAATAAGTACGACATCAAGAAATCAAGAACATAGGAAGCCAATCTTTATGTCAATATCTTTAAGAATTTAGGCGCAATATGTTGCATATCAACCAGGGAATCATTGAAGATAGTAATAAAAAGGAAATACAAAGCAAGATATTATGGAAATACATATGTAAGGAAAATTATGCAAAAGTGTTAGACATAAAATAAAAACTCTATCAAACAAGATAGGGGTACCACAAGGGAACTAAATCAAATAAAACAAATAATTCAATCTTCATATAGAGACTCAATTTAAGTTGGGGTTGGACCAACCATGTTAATATACCCAAGTTATAATCAGAGATACTGAGGAAAACATAAAACAAAGAAAGTTGAATGCATATTTACCTTAGTAACGTATGAGGTCAACCTTTGCCGACGGTGCTTTTTGAAGCAAAAAATTCAGATATTCCTTAGGTATGGATGATTTGTTCGTTCATAGTTTCAGTGACTTCAAGTTACAAAAGGAAGGAAACTCCGCCTTCAATATGTTAGGATCTGAGTGGAGCATCTAAGCAATGAGGCATGGCTATGAATGAGAATCAATTTAACACAAGTCATATTTTTCAACAAAAGTTACAACTGAAAAAACAAGCATATTAAGAAAAAAATTGTTGTAATAAAAAGTGAAACCAACCAAACATGGCATAAAGTACCTGAAGAATAATTGAATTGATTGTCAATGATTCAATATTAGCAAGCTCAACCAGCCAGTTGTATAGAATCAACGAAGTCTTTGCAGCTTTCGAAAAACATGTTACATTAATATTTGCATGTTTGACAGAAGAGAGATTACTGTAGCTCCCACAAAGTTGCTGAACAGAAGGAATACCCTTAAAATCAAAGGTACAGACGTTGGGAGTGTATAACTCAAAGTTGCAACAGTTAACCTTCCAAAAGTTTCCATGTATTGTTAAATTTGCGAGTGTGCCACTTGATATGCAAAGGTTTTGTTTGTTAAGAGCGCGGCAATTTTGAAGGATCAAACTATTCAACCTCTTAAATGCTGAAAAAGGCTCAATACGGCCATCATCGTCCACACCAAAGTCAAAGGAACCTAAAAACAGGTTGGTTAAAGCTGGAAAATTCAAAGAATTTGGAAATAATGTTTGTAGAGGAGAAGCAACAGAAATGTGAAGAGATGTTAAAGTGTCACATGAAAAGAAGTAAGACCGAAGGTGTTGAACTTTTCTGACATCCATTCGTACTCCCTTGACATTATGCGTAAAAGCATATCTAGCAATCCATTCGAGATGACTTTGATACCCATCAAGATTCTCCTGACAAAAATCAAGAACTTCCAATGCGGTTGAGCAATCACGTGTACCCAAAAACCGATGAAAGAAATATTTGAAATCACTGGGATTCTTAAAGTGTGAATAACATATTATAAGGCTTGGAAGACGCTTCCATATATTCTTCCATCTTTTGGATAAAATACAAGTTTGAACTGCGTATTTAGTATTCAAAAAGGAGAGTATGTGAAGTAAAACACACTCGGGTAAATCACTTAATTTGTCTTCATTCTCATCGTGTAGGTCACTTAGTTTGTCTTCGTTATCTTGGTCCTTATATTTTGGTCTTACTCTCTTCACGAGATTCCGGATTTCTTGCAGTAGAAGAAACACCCAATAATGCCAGAATGTTACCTCAGCCATCAACATGAGATTCATATTGATTTGAGTGAAACTAAACCCACTCTACTTTGATTGTGCGATTCTGTGGCAAGTTTTTTTTAAAATAAAAGCAAAGCGAGAAATATATAAAACATATATAAAACTCGGTCTTTTGTTGAGTAAAAACCCTAATTGTGCATATAAAACTCCTATGAGATAATACCGCAAATACAAATCTGCACTATATCTTTACTTGTGATTGTATAGGTTATTTCCTAGTTCCTAGGAGTAGTAGTAGGTTTTTTGCTCACAAATATTTATTATTGTTTTTTTTATTATAATTATATTATTACTTTGTACCAAAAAAAACATATTACTTTTTTTTTTAATATAAAACATTATTACTTATTGGTACATCGAGTCGGTTTGGTTTAGTTTTTTAGAGAGAGAAAATTCAATCCAATATAAATAGTACAGTTTCTTACATGCTACATATGTTGTGGTTAACATTGTTAGTCTTTGATGGATGGAAATGACTAATGTGGTATCAATTAAGCAAATGAAAGGATATATGCAACATTTTTTAAATAAGGGATCAACATGAACACTAAACTAAAGATAAAGGAGCAAAAAGGTCTTACATGCTACATATGTTATGGTTAACATTGTTATTATTTTTCCTTAAAAAAAACATTGTTATTATTTTTAGAGATTGACCTATGTTATTTTATTTCAAACATCACAAATACAATACCAAGTCTTTATTACTTCCTCCGTTCTTTTTTAAGTGTCTTTTTCGGGTGAATTTTTCGTTTCTATTTAACTGTTTTTTTGGTATTTTAAAGGTACGATTTGTCAATTTTACCCTTTGTGAATTACTCTTATCTTTTTCAATAAAACTAATTAATGCTATCTATTTGGAAAACTAAAGTTTGTTTTTTTAAAACAAAGTTTGTGTTTTTTTTAACAAAGTTTGTTTCTTGATATCTTCAAATTTAAATGAAATTTTGTTACAATGGTTCCAAGAAGAGTTAAAATTCTATAAATAAGATGAGTGGTCATTGTTAAAAATTTCAAGTGTAAAGTAAAAGAACAGATTTAAGAGAAGAAAAATAAAAGACTTTATGAATGTTCAAAAGGAAGAAAAAGTGGAAGACTCATTGAAACTGCTGATGAGAGGTGAAGAGAGGGCCATAGTTGAAGATTCATTTGATAAGATACAAGAACAAGATGACAATGAAGAAGAAGAAGAAGTTTTATCTTTTTATATTGACTTAAAATAAATAAAAAAATGTGTACAATATTTAGAACATTGACAATTGTTTGTTATGAGAGAGAAAGAGAATGCGTATAAAATAAGAATTTGTTGGAGAAAAAGATAATAACCGACAACTGTTTGTTACGAGAGAAAGATAACATATTAAATTTATTGGAAAGATAAAATGTGTGCAAAAAATAGGAATTTATTGGTGGATTATAATAAGGGTATAATAGGAAGAAAATGTGTAAAAATACACTTTGCTATCCTGATGTTAATTTTCTAAAAAGACACTTAAAAAGGAACGGAGGGAGTATAAGAATATTTAATAGAAATTACAAGAATTAAGAAAAGTAGGTCCATTCATTACTAGATTTGCATCAAATATTTCTGTTAAAAATATATTTGCATCAAATATTCCTGTTAAAAATATATTTACATAAAACCTTCATTCATACGGTACAAAAATACATTTACTATCTATAAACTAGCGAAAAGACGGACACTCACGTGCCCGTCTTTCCGCTCTTTTTACTGTGCTATAATTTGAAAATTATGAATTATATTTTTTTTATGAAATTTTGATTTTGATTAAAACTAAAAATATAAATGTTTGTTGCTTTCTAGTTATAACGAATTAAATTAAACATGATTATCTATTTCAATAACACGAACAATATAACAAAAAACATATAATCTAAATTCTTTTTTTTTATGGCACCAACAACAATCTTTTTTATTGAAAAAATTGTTTAAGGGTATAATTGAGATAATAAAAAAGTAAGTATAAATATATTCATCTAGTTTGTTACACATTTTAAATGATAAAGGAAAAAATAATCAGACATATATACATTCATATCATGTTTGGTTTTTAATATTTACATTTATTTTTATCAATTTGTTGCATGAGTTATTTGTATTGAAAATTGGGGGCATTTTTGGAAAGAAAAAGTCAGTCCAAAAGTGTTGAAGGAGTTGTTTTCTTTATATATAGTATATATATATTTTCAGCTACAATCTTCTGGAAGCACAATATATTTAAAACAAATCATTTATATTTTTAGCAACAATATTTTTCATCCATCAAATTATATGGTCAAATCGTTATAGTAACTCGGGCATGAGGTGGAAGTCTAAGGGTCCGTTTGGTTCGAGAGTTTTGGAGGGGGAGGGGAGATTTTTAATTTGAAGTGTTTGGTTCAATTTTTAGAAGGGGGGGGGGGAGATGAGCAAATTTTATTGCAATTTCAAAATTATCCTTATATTAATTTAAAATCTCAGCTAGGAACAATTTAAAACGACGTATGAAAAGAAAACTGTCAGCTAGAAAAAATGTTTTAAATATATTTTTTCTATGCACTGTTACCTTAATCGACGTATGAGGTCAACCTTTGCTGACAGTGCGTTTTGAAGCAAAAAATTCAGATATTCATTAGGTATGGATGATTTGTGCGTTTGTACTTTCAGTGACTTCAAGTTACACAAGGAAGGAAACTCAGCCTTCAACGTGGTAGGAACTGAGTCGAGAATCTAATCAATGAGGGATGACTATGAATGAGAATCAATTTAACACAAGTCATACTCTTCGACAAAATTTATAACTGAAAAAACAAGCATATTAACAAAAAAGTTGTCGTAGTAAAAAACGAAACCAACCAAACATGCCATAAAGTACCTGAAGAGTAGTTGAGTTGATTGTCAATGATTCGATATTAGCAAGCTCAACCAACCAGTTGTATATAATCAATGAATTCTTTGCAGATTGGAACAAACTTATTACAACTATAGTTGCATGTTTAACAGAAGATAGATTGCTCTTCCTCCCACAAAGTTGCTGGACAGAGGGAATACCCTTGTAAACAAAGGTACAGAGATTTGGAGTGTATAACTCGAACTTGCAAAAGCGTAAGTCCCAGGAGCCGTAGTCTATTGTTAAATTGGTGAGTGTGGCACTCGATATGCAAAGGTTTTGTTTATCAAGAACGCGACAATTTTGAACAAACAAGTTATTCAACCTCTTAAATGCTGAAAAAGGCTCAACACGGCCATCATCGTCCAAACCAAAGTCAAAGGACCCTAAAAACAGGTAGGTTAATGCTGGAAAATTCAAAGAATTTGGAAATTATGTTCGTTGAGGAAAAGCAAGAGAAATGTGAAGTGATGTTAAAGTGTCACATGAAAAGAAGTAAGACCAATTGTATTGAATACTTCTAACATTGATTCGTACTCGCTTGACATTATGTGAAAAAGAGTATCTGACAATCCATTCGAGATGACTTTGATACCCACCAAGATGCTCCTCACAAAAATCAAGAACTTCCAGTGGGGTTGAGTGATCACGTGTACCAAAAAATCGATGAAAGAAATATTCGAAATCTCTGAGATTCTTAAAGTGTGAATAACGTATTATAAGGCTCGGAAGACGCTTCCATATATTCTTCCATCTTTTGGAGAAAATAAAAGTTTGAACTGCGTATTTGGTGTTCAAAGAAGAGAGTATTTGAAGTAAAACACAATCAGGTAAATCACTTAATTTGTCGGTATTATCATCGCCGTTATATTGTTTTCGGATTTCTTGCAGTAGAAGAACACCCAGTAGTTCCAGAATGTTACCTCAGCCATCGACATGAGATTCATATTGATTTGAGTAAAAACCAATTATTATCTAATATATACTGATTGTTGTTTAATTAGCATAGACGTCAATGTAATAGAATTAGTATCAGTCAACTATGATATTAAATTGTCTTAATTGTCAATTTTAATTGACTTAACATTCTAGCTAGCTGTCATGTTTTTGGTCTTGTATAAAGATAACACTTTGTAATTGTTTTTCGATACTGTGAATAATATACAGAAAATTCGCAAATGCATATTGTTTTCTGTTCCAATGGTTCCTTGAATATTAACATGGTATTAGTCGCAATTTTTCTTCGCTTCCGCCGTTGATTAATACTTTTCTGTTTTTCTACCATTGTTATACCTTGTGATTCTTGCTTTTCTCTATTGCATTTTTCTGTCGTAGTCCATTTCTCTGTCATAGTTATGGCATTTCCTAATTACACAGATTACCTCACCAATGCTTCAAATCCTTTTTACCTTCATCCTAATGAAAATCCTTCTGTGGTTCTTGTAACTCCATTATTGGACAACAAGAATTATCACAATTGGGCATGATTAATGCACATTGCGTTAATTTCTAAGAACAAAGAACAATTTATTGACGGCACTTTTCCGAAGCCGCCAAAGAACGATCCAATGCTTGCACAATGGATACGATGCAACAATATGGTCCTTGCATGGTTTCATCGTTCTGTTTCTGAGTCTATTGCAAAATCTATTCTCTCTATTTCTACTGCCTCTGGAGTTTGGTTTGATCTGAAGAATCGCTTCTCTCAAGGTGACATCTTCAGAATTTCTGACATTTAAGAGGAATTGTATCGATTCCGTCAAGGTAACCTTGATGTATCTGATTACTTTACTGGTGTAAGAGTTTATTGGGATGAATTAAAGGATTATCGTCCAATTTCTTATTGTAAGTGCTCTATTGCATGTTCGTGTGGTGGATATGCATCCATGAAACAATTTCGTGAGCACGACTATGTCATTCGGTTTCTCAAGGGATTGAATGATCATTTTACACACACCAAATCACAGATAATGGCCATGGATCCTTTACCAACTGTTAGCAAAGCATTTTCCTTAGTTTTGCAACAAGAAAGGGAATTACTTGGTAATGGATCCAATGCTTTTGAAACTTATGAGAATGTTACAGCTTTAGCTGTCAATGCTCCTAAAAATGCATCCACCAATGGTTCCCACTCAAATAGATGGAATTCGACTAATTTTGTTAATCCTAGCAATTTTAGTGGCAACAATGCTCCCCATGGTCAAGGTAGAGGTAATAATTTCTATGCTGACAAGGGTTCAACCGGTCATAATCGTGTATGCACTCATTGTGGCAGAAGCAACCACACCATTGATACGTGTTTTCTCCTTTATGGATTTCCTCCTGGTTATAAACCTAAGGGTAAAAGCCAAGCCAATTCTGCTCAAACTGCAGCTCCTAATACCCAACAGAACCATGCTCATGCTGCATAACAATAACCTTCTCAGCAAGCTCATCAATTCAGTGGCTTCACACAAGAACAATTTCAAGGCATTTTGACTTTAATTCAGCAGTCCCAACCATCACATTCAACTTCTAAATCAGAAGTACATCAGTCCAATTCAGTAATGACACACCCTTTTGCTTTCAATTGTGATTCGAACAAGACAAATGGTAAGAACTTTTTTGTTTGGTTACTTGACACGGGTGCAACTGATCAAATTTCCTCCAATTTCCAATCATTTACTAGTTTCCAATCCATTAAACCTGTTCTTGTGTCACTGCCCGATGGCAATACAAATTTTGCTTCTATTTCAGGCACTGTGCAACTTACACCTACACTGGTTCTGCATAATGTTTTGTACATTCTTGATTTTAGTGTTAATCTTGTCTCTGTTGCAAAATTAATCAGTACCAATAACTGTTACCTTCAATTTACTGATCGTGTGTGTCACATTGTGCAGAACACTTCCAAGAAGACGATTGGTACAGCTAGTCTTGTTGGAGGATTGTATGTGATTGCAGCTGGTCCATCCTTAGCCAATAATCATTCTTGTAATTCTGTTCTTAATGATTGTTTTGATGTATGGCACATGAGATTAGGCCATGTTTCTAGTTCAGGCATGTCTATCATTTCTAAGCAATTTCCTTTCATTCCTTGTATCAAAAATGCTCCACCATGTGATGCTTGTCATTATGCTAAACAAAAGAAATTGCCTTTTTCTCATAGTTCAATAAAATCTTCAGCCCCTTTTGACTTGTTACATATTGACTTACGGGGGCCTTATTCAACCCCTTCTTTTCTAGGACACAAGTATTTTCTTACTCTTGTGGATGACTTTTCTAGATTCACTTGGGTAATATTTCTTAAAACAAAAGATGAAACTCAAAAACACTTGAAACACTTCATTGCTTATGTTGAAAATCAATTTCATACTACTTTAAAATGTCTCAGATCTGACAATGGTAGTGAGTTCATTGCTATGACTTCTTTTCTCTTATCAAAAGGTATTCTTCATCACAAAACTTGTGTTGAAACCCCCCAACAAAATGGGGTGGTTGAAAGAAAGCATCAACATATTTTAAACGTTGCTAGATCCCTGTCTTTTCAATCTCATGTTCCCATTACTATGTGGAATTTTACTGTACAACATGTTGTTCATATCATTAATAGGATCCCATCACATTTGTTGAAATTTAAGTCTCCTTTTGAGTTAGTGCATAGGACACGACCTTCTATAATTCACTTAAAGGTTTTTGGTTGTTTAGCGTATGCTACTACTTTGCAAGCACATCGCACAAAATTCAATCATAGAGCTAGAAAAACTATCTTTCTTGGCTTTAAAGAGGGGACCAAGGGATCAATCTTGTATGATCTCAATTCCAATGAATTGTTTGTCTCTAGAAATGTTATTTTTTATGAGAATCATTTTCCCTTCACTCCTGTTACCAAACCACCTACCATCCCTCCTACATCTTACCCTATTGATCTTGATGATCCTCTAATAGATGTGTCCCCTTATCTTGCTTTTGCACCTGAATTTCAACTTGCTCCTGCACGTCCTTCTCAGTCTGTTTCTGCCCCTACAGTTCAGCATGAAATTCCTGTTGTTGATTCTATTTCTGAACCTACTATTAGAAAATCTACTAGAACCAGTCAGCCTCCTGGTTACCTTGCTGATTATCATTGCAATCTTCCATCCAAGAGCTGCTCCAATGTGTCTTAAGGTATTTCTTCATATCCCCTTTCTTCTTTTCTTTCATATGATAATTGTTCACCCAATTACACACATTTTTGTTGCACCATTTCTTCCATGTCTGAACCCAAAACATTTACTCAAGCAAACAAATTTGAATGTTGGAAGGAAGCCATGGCTACTGAATTGCATGCCCTTGCTAAGAATTATACTTGGAGTGTGGTTACTCTTCCTCATGGTAAAGTTCTCATTGGTTGCAAGTGGGTTTACAAGATAAAGTATCGTGCTAATGGATCAATTGAAAAGTATAAGGCTAGGTTAGTTGCTCAAGGCTACACCCAAATGGAAGGTGTAGACTACTTTGACACTTTTTCCCTGTTGCAAAGCTGACAACTGTTCAGTTCTTCTTTCCTTAGCTGCTATCAAAGGTTGGCATCTTGAGCAATTAGATGTCAACAATGCATTTTTGCATGGTGACCTTCATGAGGAGGTATATATGGTTTTACCTCCTGGTTATCCCACCACTAATTCGTCTCAAATTTGCAAGTTGAACAAGTCCCTTTATGGCCTAAAACAAGCTAGCAGGCAATGGTACTTCAAGCTATCAACAACCTTGATCTCTTTCGGTTATATTCAATCATTGGCAGATTATTCTCTATTTGTGAAAGTTTCTGATGCTTCATTTACTGCATTACTTGTCTATGTTGATGATATAGTCTTGACAGGCAATTGCATCTCTGAAATACAATCTGTCAAAACCTTTTTGGATAAACAATTTTGCATAAAAGACCTTGGTCAGTTGAGGTTCTTTTTGGGATTTGAAATAGATAGATCAAAATCTGGAATTTTACTCAACCAAAGGAAATATACTTTGGAACTTTTAGAAGATGCAGGAACCCTTGGATCAAAGCTAGCTGCAACTCCATTTGATCCTTCTACAAAACTTGAAGCTACCAATGGGACTCCTTTCACTTATGCGTCTTCTTATAGGAGGTTAATTGGAAGACTCTTGTATGTAACTAATACTAGGCCCGACATCTCATATTCAGTTCAACATTTAAGCCAATTTGTCTCAAATCCCACGGTTCTTCATTATCAAGCAGCTCAAAGAATTCTCAAATATCTTAAATCTTCTCCTGCAAAAGGCCTGTTCTTTTCTGCCTCTAGTGAACTCAAGCTGCATGGCTTTGCAGATTCGGATTGGGTATGTTGTCCTGATACCAGAAGGTCAGTAACTGGTTAATGTGTGCTTTTGGGTTCTTCACTTATTTCTTGGAAGTCCAAGAAACAAAGTACTGTCTCCCGATCTTCAACAGAGTCTGAATATAGAGCTCTAGCTCACTTGACATGTGAACTACAATGGCTGAATTACTTGTTTCATGACCTGCAAGTTAATTTTTCAAAACCGACTTCTGTTTATTGTGATAACCGATCAGCTATATACTTGGCTCACAATCCAACTTTTCATGAAAGAAGTAAGCATATAGAGTTGGATTGCCATGTTGTCAAAGAAAAGATCAATTCTAAGTTAAGTCATTTGCTTCCTGTGTCATCAGCTTCTCAACTAGCAGACATATTCACCAAACCTCTACACTCTACATCCTTTCAATCTATACTATCCAAGTTGCAACTTTGTGATATTCATGCTTCACCATGTCCAACTTGAGAGGGGTGTTATCTATTATTTATTGATTGTTGTTTAATTAGCATAGAGGTCAATGTAATAGAATTAGTATCAGTCAACTATGACATTAAATTGTCTTAATTGTCAATTTTAATTGAATTAACATTCTAGCTAGCTGTCATGGTTTTGGTCTTGTATAAAGATAACACATTGTAATTGGTTTTACATACTGTGAATAATATACAGAAAATTCTCAAATGCATATTGTTCTTTGTTCCGATGGTTCCTTGAATATTAACAATATGTACAACATACAAACTACATCTAAAGATATGTACACCCTCCAGTCATTATTATAAGAAAAATTTTGTATTTTAAATTCATTCAATTAATTATGTATATGATCTTTATTATATACCACATACATCATTTAATAAATGAATATAAAATACAAAATTTTGCTTATAATAGTGACCAGAAGGTGTATCTGTGTTTTGTCTTAAATAAAAGAAATCAATTTTAAAAAAATTGTTGAGGTCTTGAGGATTAACATGGAATCAATAATTCAATTAATATTAATAGTATATATTACAATGCAAACGACAATAATAACAAGTTACTACATACTTTTTTCTTTGAATAAGAATATTTTATTAACTAATGCATATTTATTTTTAATATAGTATTATGCATGACGACACTTTTTCTTGTTTTGACTCTCCAATTTACATCTACAACACAAGATAAAACTAATTTGTTGTTAGATTTGGAGTAATGAAAAAGTTGTTAGACTCGCTTAAACAAAAGTTGTTAGATTCTTTATGAAGGATTGTTAGATTTATAATATTAAATATAAATATATATATTTTATTTTCAGCAGTGATATTTGAACAACCATTTTTGACAATTATGATGACAACTTCTTTTTTGTCTCTTTCTATTGGTCAAAAACAATGGAGAGAAAAAAAGAAAGAGAGAGAATAAAAACATATGTGAGTATGAAAGAAAGGGTTGTCAAAAAATTGTTACAAAATGGTTATACAAATATCATTTCTCTTTTATTTTTCTGATATGGAATATAAATATATGAGTTGGTGTCAACGAATTCATTGACACAAAATCTTAATCATTCATTTCTCTTTAATAGTTATTCATCAAAATCCTAATATGGACCTTCAATATTTCATATCTCCTTTCCAAAATATCCTCTTGTTTCCTACACGAGACCCTTCTTCTTCTGAATGATACATCAAAAAGAATCATTTTATGGTTGTTAAATTGTTTTATGTTTATCCTTCACCTGAATAAGCATTAGCTAGCATCTAATTTGTTTTTTACATAAACCTTGAATCTGAGTTTAACACATTGTGTGCCACAATTTAGTAACCTAACTATTTTAATGATAATTTTTTTCTAAAGAAATTTCTACCTCCAACAATGGCAAATGATGGAAACATCATGGATGATAAAAGCAAAAAACGGAAGAAAAAAAAAATAAAATAAAGAACAATAAGAGGTTGGAAACATGAGACTTGAAGAATGTGAATGAAATTGATGAGAGAGAATATAGTAAATAATCTTATAACTGAAATATAAAATATTGAATGCCCACGAATGAACAGTTAAAATTTGATGTCAATACAACTGATATTGACGGTTCTATTCAACATTGAGTAGTGATATTTGAACAACCATTTTTAATAATTATCTTGACAATTTCTTTTTCCTCTCTTTCTATTGATCAAAACAATGAAATGAAAAGAGAAAAAAAAAAAAAAAGAATAAAAACATAATATGAATATAAAAGAGAAAGTTGCCAAAAAGTTATCACGAGATGGCGTACAAATATCATTTCTCATTCGACATATATCAAAGAAAATGTCGTTTATCCATTCAATATTGACCACGGTGTATTGCAACACAATAAAATAACACATAAATCTGACGTGTGATAGATTAGAATTAGGCATAAAGAAGATTCCACGTATAACCCATCAATTTTCCCCAGTAGCCACCACCACCCACATGACCACGTTCCTGTATGTAAAACAAACATTATAAATATCACACCATTATTCCCTAACCTTCATCATCTCCGTTCATATTCATCACCACAATCATCTTCTTCATCCAAAAACAGCAATGGAAACCGCTACCACCCTCACCGGATTACTCCAATCCGTCGCTGAAAAATTCCCCTCCCGTCGTGCCATCTCCGTCGCCGGAAAATTCGACCTCACCCATTCCCACCTCCATGAATTAGTCGAATCTGCAGCTAATCATCTCATCTCCGCTGGAATCAAACCCAACGATGTCGTCGCTCTCACCTTCCCCAACACCATCGAGGTTCTCATAATCTAATAGATTCTCTTATTTTTATTCAATTTTTGTATTTTTTTTTTCTTTCTAATTTTGCTTTTATGACTCAATTTAATATTTATAAATTTCTCGTAATCCAATTTAATCTCTTAAATATAATACCCATGGAGACTGAAAGACAAATCAAACATATCCGCCTATCAGTGTTCGTGTTGTGTCTGATATGATGTGCTTCATAGGTTGCGAGAAATTTGTGAGGCAGAAAAATTTGGTCTTTAATCTTATAAGTTATTTTTGTAAGTCATATATTTTGAATTTTGTTGTTTCAGTATGTTATCATGTTCCTTGCCGTGATTCGAGTTCGAGCCACGGCAGCACCATTAAACGCAGCATACACATCAGAAGAGTTCGAGTTTTATCTCTCCGACTCAGAATCAAAGCTTCTCTTAACACCATTAGAAGGCAACAACCCTGCTCAAACCGCAGCTTCAAAGCTCAACATTCCACTCGCTACAGTTTCCTTCAATAAAACCGAAGAAGAAACAAAACTTTCAATCTCGCTGAATCAAACCGAGTCAGCAAACTCGGTTTCAGAACTCATCAACGAACCATCCGACGTGGCACTTTTTCTCCACACATCAGGAACCACGAGTCGGCCTAAGGGGGTCCCACTGAGTCAACACAATTTAGTTTCATCGGTTCGTAACATTGAATCGGTTTACCGGCTCAGTGAGTTGGATTCGACGGTGATTGTTCTTCCGCTTTTTCATGTTCATGGGTTGATTGCTGGGTTGCTGAGTTCACTCGGTGCCGGAGGTGCGGTGGCGTTGCCGGCGGCGGGGAGATTCTCTGCATCGACGTTTTGGAAGGATATGATTCATTATAATGCCACGTGGTACACAGCGGTTCCTACCATACACCAGATTATATTGGACCGCCATCAAAGTAACCCGGAACCGGTTTACCCGAAACTCCGGTTCATTCGTAGCTGTAGTGCTTCGTTGGCTCCGGTTATTCTAGGTTGGTGTTATTCTTTCAAGTTTTATTCGTGTCAATATTTGCTACATTACTACTGCATTATAGTTGGACCAAGATCCTGTAGTTTTTAAATTGGTTAAACCAAGTTGCATGGGCACCAGTGGCAAGGAACTCCTTCCAAGGTGTATATAGAGAATACTAGGTAGAACAACGTTTAATCAGTGCGTATACCTCTACGCATGAGCCGGATTAGTCGTTCATCTTTAGTGGATCGAAAACCAGTGTAAAAGCAAGAAAAAAAAATTGGTTATTGATAAAAAAATAGAGTAAAAATGAAACTACTAACACATATTTTAATACAAATTTTTCGATGCATTCATTTTGATTAATTAAAATGTAAATGAATATCACCAAATTATTAACAAACTTTTCGATGCATTCTTTTGATTAACATAAATTTTAACTAATGTGCTAGGAAGTAAATGTTAAACTGTGTGTTAGAAATATACTAAAGTCATTCAAATCACTATAACTTAGTGTCAACCAATTATTTTCCCTTTATGACTTGGTATTAATAGCAAAATTGATAATGTGGTATTGGTATTAATCATGACAATATGATGTTTCATGAATGAGTAAGACTTGTATAGATAGGGACGCCTTATGGCTAGCTGCTACTTTGTTACCACAACCCCTCGCTAGTTTTGATCAATAAAATAAAAAATAACAACTATATACCAGTACTATACTACTTAACAAAGAAAAAGGAATAATAAAAAAAAAATTATACAATCATTTTGTGACAACGTTTTCTTTTATATTCACATAATGTTATATTTTTTTATTCTTTTTATAATTTTTTATCAATTTAAAAAGATTAAAAAAAGTTATCACAAAAGTTGTTATCAAATTGTTGTAAGAATATCATTACTCAATGGTAAAAGGTCCACACTTATTAAACTATAGAGAAAAAAATATTTCATCTTAGTTAAAACAATTTATTTTTGTCAAATTCCCAAATTGCATTGCAAACCCTATAGACAGGTAAATAATCACACAAGAAACCGTTATTCCCGTTTGTATATTTACTTTTAGAGTTGTTAATGATTTTTTTTTTTGGCAAGTGCATTATTTGAAAAAGTTTTCTCTGTGAGTATTATCAAGAATTTGATGTAAAATCAAATGTGAGAAGAATAGTCAATATGTTTAAAAGTTTGAAAAATCATGTAGAATAAATTATGATGTACATTTATGATTTACAAAAATATATATGTATGTTGTTTATACTACTTAAAATTTATGGGATTGTATTCACCAAACAAAAAAATTCATGGGATATCACGGGAAGAATTAACTAGTCTAAGTAAGTAACTAATAATTGTATTTGATACTAGGTCGTTTGGAGGAAGCATTTGGGGCACCCGTTTTGGAAGCTTATGCCATGACTGAGGCTACTCATTTGATGTGTTCAAATCCTTTGCCAGAACATGGGCCTCACAAAGCTGGATCGGTCGGAAAACCTGTGGGTCAAGAAATGGCTATTTTGGATGAATCGGGCCGGGTTTTGGAGGCCGATGTTAATGGTGAGGTTTGTATTAAGGGAGAAAATGTTACAAAAGGGTATAAGAACAATGAAGAAGCTAATAAATCAGCATTTTTGTTTGGTTGGTTTCATACTGGTGATATTGGTTACTTTGATTCTGATGGGTATTTGCATCTTGTGGGTCGGATTAAGGAGCTCATCAACAGAGGAGGTATTGTACTTATATGTTTTTTGGCTTATTATATACATTATTTTATTTCGGTTTTCAAATAATGATGTTTGATTTTAAAATAGATTGTCTTTTAATATTTTATTTTAATAGAAAACATTGATTTTTAGTTTTGGCATGATTTTAAAAAGAAAAAAAAAATTAAGATAATGTAGAAAGATCATTGATATATTTCTTTCATGTACGTTAATAAATCATGTAGTCGCTACATTTAATTTATTTTTTGGGTTGTTTTTCTCTCCACAACCCTTAACACTATATCCCTCCAATCTTTCTCTTAAACTTTTTACACTAAATGCAAGATTCTATCATTCATATGAAACTGCGGAGAATTCTGGTCGATGTTTCTTTAATTGAAATTTGAACCACGTCTGAATTGAGGATAATAAATTGATCACTAACTCAATACAGTAGAAATGCGAATTTTTTTTAGAGGATATAACAGATAAACTAATTTAACTATAATTTAAACATACTAAGGATTAATATGATATAATTTTTTCATCAGTCTAAATTGGCTGCGGGAAAATTGTCAGGAACAAAAGTAGGTACTCACTTCTTTCAACAAAAAAAAAGTAGGTGCTCATTCTTATTTTATATTGTTTATTTTGCCACTGTACATAGCACATAACTTAATTAATAATATCTGCATGCTACTTCTTTTTTTGAGGAATATCAGCATGTTACATAAATAATCGTTATAAGAAATAATTTACAATATTAAAATAACGTGTCATGAAGACTATTAAGTATTAACGGTGCCGACGTTAATTGGGCTGACTGTGTATCCAATGTGTCACGAATAATAGATTGAAAGTGATGTTTTTAAGTTTTGATTTTATAGACACGTTGGAGAAGACGTGGGGTTCTAAACAAGGAACCCACTAAGCAATCAATTGTTCTATGTTTTTTATAAATAGTTTAATGATTGAAAATTTATCGGATGGCAATCCGAAATTTGAACCCTTACTGTGAGCTATGTTTATTAGGGGGCTTTGAATGATATACTGTACTGGTGAAAACAAAGCTGTTGTACTATGGATTTACCATGCATTCACACAGCATGTTGTTTTGGAAACTGTTGTCACTTGAATTTTGTTATCGTGTTGATCGTCGATCTGTTTATCAAATTTAAACCTTAATTATTCATTTGCAATGTTTACTTTTCACATTCTTTGTGGCTTGGTTTTGCACTGCATTTTTTTAGAATAGATTATGATTGGTCCACTTGATATATGATTTATCATTATCTATTTCGGTTTATGTTTTACCTAAGCCAAGTCTAATGTCTTCATCTTTGTATCACTTTATTTTTATTTAATATATTTTTTCTTCAGTTAAAAAAAGACAGCATATTTCATTTACTTTATCTTACAAATCAATGTTTTTTCAAAAAATCTGTATTTTATTTCGTTTATTCACAATTTATTTATTCTTCAACTCTAGAAAATTTCTAATTGAGGATGTTTTAATTTTTGTCTTATCAATTTTCCAGGAGAGAAAATATCACCAATTGAAGTGGATGCTGTCCTTCTGGCACATCCAGACGTAGCTCAGGCAGTTGCTTTCGGAGTGCCAGATCAGAAATACGGCGAAGAGGTTTGTCTTTTTCTCATTTTAATGTTTATTCTCACATGTTTACATCTTCATTTAATTCAACTATACCACAGACGTTGTCACATGCACCATTGAATCACTGTTATAAAGAAAAATCTAACAAATTAATATTTTAGATTCATTTATAAAATATTGTATGTGATATAAAGGCTATATATATATTATTAATCTAATGAATTTAAAATGTAAATTTTTGCTTATAATCACTAAAATGTAAGTGTTATATTATTATTACTTTTTTGACAGTCTCACCAATTATTTATCTAGTAGTAAAGGTTGCCAATGCATTTTCTAACACCTTTTATAGGTGAAAATATATTTTTGGTCCACCAAGTCATTTTTATGTTTTATTTTGGTCCTTTAAATTTTTATTTGTTTTACTTTGGTCTATTAAGTAGTTTAAGTTTGATACTTTATTCCCTTCAATTACAAACATAAAATACTACACTCCATTATTACAAACATTAGACACTAGAAAAGATGACCAAAATGTCTCATTTGCAACTTAAGGATAAAAGTGTCTAAAGTTAGTAATTTAATTTACCAAAGTGTGTAAGCTTTGCAATTTAATAGATTAAAATGAACAGAAAAAAAAACATAAGAGACCAAAGTGTCTAACATTTGTAATTTAAAGGATCAAAATAAAATGTAAAAAAGTTAAGGGACCAAAATGAAAATTTAAAAATAATTTAAGGGAAAAAAAGTGTAATTTAGCCCATTTTTCTAAAAAAAAAAAATTTTGAATTTTAATTAATAGAAATTTGTTGTTCTTACGAATTTTAACCAATAGAAATTTGTTTTTTTTTAATAATTTAAAAGAAAATAGGTTTAATAGAGTGATAAAATTGTTTTTTTTAATAAGATTTGTCAAAAAAATAATGTATGCTACTACCATTTAATAACATAAATAAGATTTGGTGCCATAAAAATTACAATAGTTAACAATCCCAGATTGTTATATATAAAAAATGAATGATTATATATAAAAAATGAATGATTGAGATTTTGAATTTCTTTTTTTTTGAAGGAAGATTTTGAATTTCTTATTAGCTAAACTTAGAGTGTGAACCATTCGATCTCCATCCAACTTTGAACAATTGACTAGAGTGAATCTGGTCCTACTATTTCTAGTTTTTCTTTTTTTTGTTTTGTTTGATTGATATCATTTCATTTATTGTAATTATTGATCACCATGAAATTTTGTCCCAAGTCCCCAATAGATATCACATCAAAGGTACTCATAATTTACAAGAATAGTCGCGAGCAAACTTTGTTTCAGTCATTACATATAGTACAGATGTTACTATTATTTTCTGCATGAGTGAGGCCCTACATTTACCTAAAAGCTAAATTGATCTCATGGTTCTTGTGGTACTGAATTTTTTACATTCATCACTCAAATGTCATACACACTTTGCTTGCGTTTGATTATATAGTAAAGAAAATGATTTTGATTCATTTAATTTTAGTTAAAAGTTAGTTTAATATAAAATGATTCATATTTGCATACGTTAACATAAAGTGAGTATTAACATAAAGTGAGTATTTGTAAAAAAAAAACATGAAAGTGAGTAAACACAATAAAATTAAGGTAAAAGCTAAAAAAATTTACTCCAAATTTATAATCAATTCCAAAGATAAAATTAATTTTAATTTATAATCAATTTTTGACTGTCGTGAAAGTGCACCAAACATGCAATGAGCCTTGTATTTACAAGTTGTGGCGTACAAGAAAACTTTTCTGGTCGACAATATTACATCCTTATTAATGATAATAACTTCAAAAGCATTTAGGTTATTATTGAAATCATATTTTATAAATCTCTTTGATGTCTTTCTTATTAAGGAAAACATGTTACCTAGCATCAACTCACAACCCATATGTGTTTGAGTGATTCTCAATCCAATGACAAATAAAAATGTTCTATATTGTTTTCAGTATTATGAAAATGTACTTGAAAAATTCAATATTTTCGAATTTTAATAATTAGTTTAGAATTTAATTGTTATTTATTGTCAGGTTAATGATTTTTAATATCGTCAATTATAATCATTGAAAGTGTTTGACTTCAATTATATTCTTTTTACTTGTATCAAAATTAAACTTTTTGTTTTAACCGCAAAAAGAAAAATTGACTAAATAAGGGCAATGAAAAGATTTCAAAAATGTTGTTGATTTTTTTTTCTTTTTTGCGAATCACAAATTTGCGAATAATTATTATACTTCCTTCAGTCACATTTACAAACAGAAAACTACTTTTCAGATTCATTAAATACCTGATGTATTTGGTATATATTATATTTAGAGTATGCTTATAACAAACATATATTAACTTTTTGAAAATTATGCTGTTAATATGTTTTACCTTTGAACAGATACATTGTGCAATCATTCCAAGAGAAGGATCAAACATTGATGCTGAAGAGGTGCTAAAATATTGCAAGAAGAATCTCACATCTTTTAAAGTTCCCAAAAAGGTTTTCATTACTGATTCTTTACCCAAGACAGCCACTGGCAAGATTTTACGTCGTCTTGTGGCAGAACACTTTGTCTCTCAAGCTTGAGTCATGAAGTCCCTAGCTTTGGAAGCTTATATATTTGATCAATAAAGGGATGGAGGGAAACTTGGCATATAAGAGGAAAAAATTAATGCAACATGTTATTCTTAATTATACTATGTTAAGAGGTAGATTTTGATGATTATTGTGAAGTGGGAAACAATGCAATGTTTAAAGAATACTAGATTGTAGACCCGTGCATCGCACGGGTCTTGTGGGCTAAAATCATTTCGTAATGTTTTTTGTTTTGGTGGTGTAGTTATAATGTAAATTTGAAAATACTTAATACCCAATGAATGTTTCAATAATCAAGGATTATTTTCAGCTTAACAGAACTGTGATAAATGGGACACAAAATGCTTGCAATCAACAAACTTTTCAATGTCAACTTCATACAAATTAAAACAACTTCTGAATGGTAAAAAAACTTACGTAAACAACTTTAAAAATATTGCAAAATGATCTGAAAGTTGAGACATTATGTGGCATTATCATACTTGAGCTTGGAGCATTTTCTTTTGACATTGTTTTCAAAAGAACAATGAACATAGTATCAAATGTTGCACGAAATACCAAATGTTGTTGGATAAACACAGCTGCACCATTCTTAAAAGTTATGTGGTGTTATAGTTTTGTGGTAAAAAAAAGAGATAAACTTTTAAAAAGTTAAGCCGCATAAACTTATTTTAACTTGTACAAAAAAACTATTATATTGATTGTAATACTCATTGTTGTAAGTCCAATCCAAAATCATCCTCGTCTCTGAGCAACTTGTGAATAAATGGCTTGTGGTTTCAATTTCGTCGAAGCATAAAACGCAGCATATTTGATGCACATCGCGAATAACGCCTCTACTCCACAATTCCACCCTCGTTGGTAACCTGTCTTGAAGCAATCTCCCTCCAAACATACTGATCTTTGATGGCACAACAGTTTCCACATTTGTTGCACAGCTGAGATGAAATCATCGTCATAATTGTCGCATGCCTGCAAGCTGCACACAACAGGTAGAAGCCTCTAACAGTGAATCCGAAACCTGCCTCTTGTTTCCAACAGAACGCATCTGCTACATCAGTCTGCAAGTGCACGCATGACAGTTTCATCAACAACTCTGCTTAAATCCGTTCTCTGTCTAGTTCAGAACACGCTGCCAGCTCCATCTCAAATCTTCCGCGCTTCCTTCCTGGTTTCTATTTTTAGCTATTGTAATAAAAAAGGATTTGATTTAATTAGGATTAGGATCAGGCGTAAACAAAGGATCTGATTAAATTTGCATACAATAGAAGGTCAAGGCATTGTTCTAATAAAGTTTGAAGCCAGAAATTTAGGACATGATGGGGTTGATATGCTATGCGTGGAGCCAATAATTATATAATCTAACTAAGAAGCACGGTTTCAATAATTTGAGAAAAGCAAGTAACAAACATTAAATAAGAATGCAAATTATCTCTGCATTTCAGCAGTAAGTTAAACTTCCCAACACAATGATTTAAGCTATAAGATCTCAAAGAATGACCTTCGTTTACCCTTATCAATCATCTTGAGAACCAAGTAAGCACAATATTTAAAATTAAAATATCGGCAAGTATTTGAAATTAAAATAAGTGAACAGATTATAGTTTACACCTTAGATGATAAACTCATAGTTCCAAACTATTCTAATTCAACCTGTAAGCATTTTCCAGTCTAAACCCAAAAATAAAAAACAACACCAACGATTATAAGGGTTTCGTTGAAAGTGTGCGTCAAAATATTGCAACAAACCCAATCTTTCGCATAGTTATGACTCATTGCAGAATTCAGATTTCGAGCTTTATATCCAGTCCTAACCAAGCAAGGTCGATAGACTATGTTAATTCCCTTTTGGCTACACTTAGAGACCTCATCCTTAATTAACCATTGTATGCTCTCATCATCAGAACCATCAAGTGAACAAATCCATAAACAATCCTTTGACTAATCAATTCGACAGACTGTAGAAATTAACAACTCATACATCTGCATAAAGCCAATTTGCGCAAAATGGACAAAAGATAAATTCCATATGGCTTAATTGCACTTTTCCTCTATCTTTTGCTAATTGTGCGATTTTGCACCCCCTCTTTTTTTTGAGCGATTTTGCACCTCATCTTTTTCCAATTGTGTATTGTTCAAAATCATCATTAAAAGAGGGGAAAGGGGGCAAAAGTGCAATTAAACACAAGAAGTTCAATCTAACCAAAAAAGGGGCAAAAAGATTGCAAAATCGCTCAAAAAAAAAGAAGGGGGTGCAAAATTGCACAATTAGCAAAATATAGGGGAAAAAGTGCAATTAAGCCATTCCATATATTGTCAATGTCATTGATTGATAATAATAGTTCAAAATTCACAAAACAATTCAACATAAAATTGAAACTCGTCTACTACAGATATGATAAAATGTATCTTCTTTAATTATTAAGAGTCTCTTCAAGCAAAAATGGTGACAAATAAACAAAAGCCCACCAATTATTTTTTCAACATTATGAGGTATTGAAACTACCAACAACTGAAATATTGTCAGCTACAAATCAAGACATTATACTTAAAAAAATTTACATATTCAAGATGAATTAGTGTAATAAGCCATTCCTAATATATGCAAAAAATTCATGTGATTTGGAACTGATTTGTTCAGAGTACTGAAACATATAATAAGTTAGAAAAAGAACAAAAAACTAATATAAGCCATTTCAAATATATTGTACCATTCAATGAGATGATACTTCAAGGATGAAAAGAACAAAAAACTTAGAAAAGATAAATTATTAGTCTCATCCACAATTCAAGAACGATACATTAAGTGATTAAATACAGATATTTCTCAATCATAAAAAATGGCATACTATGTAACAACTATTAACAATCACACCCTTGAATATTTGATTTTAGAGTCAAGCCTAAACATGTGGTTAATTTCTATCATAAAGTAGTGAGGAATATTCATCGATATCAATTTCATATTGAAATCACAGTGAGTCTCACAAACATGTATATTACCTAAGGTATACTCATTAATGCAGGGTTATCTTTAAATTGGGGCTGAATGGAAACCTGAAATATGTTACTGGTCATTGACTTATGAAGCCTGAAATAAAGCAAAACGATACTACTGGTTTTCTACTTCCTCTCTAATAGAAAAAGCAAAAATGAAGAAACAATAAAAGAATAAGAGAAGCTCCAATAAAGAAAAATCAAATTCTTAATAAAAACTTTTTAGAAAGTTGCCAAATATCAGCAACATAATATAATCCAAATAACCCTATAAGTCACACACAACTAAAGTAATGATCATAGAAATGCAAGCAAATGAAAAGAAATCTAAGTAGATTAAAAAAAAAAACTACATGAACCTTATAATAGAACCTTTATTGGATTGATAAAAAGGAGCAGAAATCTAGTGCAATTGATCCAACTTGTGAGATCTTCATTGTTTGTCATCTTTTAATGAATGAAAAATCAATTGCTATTCAAAATAGAATCAAAACTAAAAATGAACAGAAAAAATAGGGGAATAAGTGAATAAAAACCTATGGAAAGTATAATCTGGCACAATGTAGAATTTGACAGAGCCTTTATTAACACTTCAAAAATCATGTTAAAACTGCTAGAAACATAAAAAAATGACACAATTAACACATAACCACAACACACATAATTCAAATCGGGGAGAAAAAAACTCACAACCCAGATCGATGATTCTAGCTTGTAGAACTGCGGTTTTGAGGTGGAGAGAGAACCGTAAAAACGAATTTGAAAAAGAGAGAGCAACCTAAATACTTGAACCCCAAATATCAATTTCAATTTCAAATCTGTTGTGCAGGAGAGAATTTGGAAGTATTGAGGGTTCTAGGCAGAGAGTGCGACGGAAAAAGTGTTCTATGACAGAGAGAGAGTGTAGATGGGTCAATGATTCTGATAATTGGAAATGGAAAATGGTTTCCATATGGCAAAGGAATTAATTATCTAGCATGGGAAATGTTTCTATTGGGACAGAGAATAAGGCAAAGAAATTCATGGGAAAATGAGGTGCTATTAATGATAATAGAAAGGACTCCCAACATCAGTAAAGGCACGCAGAATGTACATTTGTATTGTATTCTTGACAAAAGTAGATCATAGTTTTGTTTGCCAAAAAAACAACTGGGTTTAGATATTTAGAATGGTTAATCCAGCACATTATTGAGTGGATTTCCATTAATGGAAAGTTTCTTATTGCTGGTGTAGTAGGCTAGTGAGTAATAAGCACACCACTTTTGTACTTCATGCTTTTCGAGTCTTTACTAACTGCTTGTCACAGACTTAGGATTCAGTCCCCGAAACTAAAAACATATCTCTCATTTTCAGATTTGCATATGGCTTGCCTACTATTAGACACTGATGAATATTGAGGTCACTATCCAAGGATTATATTTAACTAAAGTGTTTGTGGCAGTAAGTGGCAAAATATAGTATTTCATGCTTCCAATGGCATTTTCACCAACTTATGGAGATATTTAAATACAATTTAATTCATAATGCATGCCTTGAGAAGTGTTTATTAGTATAGCTTAACCATCATATAGATATAGGGCATAAACAATATGTGACCTCAACTTCACTAACAGGACAAAGATATAGAACTTGGATAAGATTAAGACTATTTTGTGCTTCTTGACTGCCACAGATTTAATTCCAATGACTCAAAAATTGGACTAATAATTGCTACCTGAATATGGAAACAAAATTAACATTTAATTGAACTCCAATAATAACACCAACCCAACTACAAGACACTACCACTGCATAACTATGCAGATGATCACACCCAATTCCACCCAACAATGTGCATGAGTCTTAACCATAATGCACAATAATTTTCTATGAAGCTCCCCAAAAACCCTAGACTTACTCCATATCACCGACATCATACTTGATTTTCTTACTAATTGTTATTCTTAATGTACGGGATCGGCTATATCTCCTAATTCCGGGGTTACTTGCCAACCAGAGATAAAGAGGGCATCGTGGTTCCATCAATGAACAGTGGGTGAGGCCTAACCACAGCGATTGCAACTCGCTTTTGGATAATGCATCTCGGAGCCATCGGATCTGAAACAGTAAAGGTAGTGGAATTGATCGACAAACTGAGACGGTGTTGCTGTTGAAGACAGACGAAGCTCCTCGATGGGAATGGTGCATCTGCAAACACCAAAAAGTCTCCAAAAATCAGCCATAAGCAAACATCGCAAAAACAGATCAATAAATCAACAAAGCAGTTACAGTTGAATCCAGACCATGTTAAATTCAGCAATTGACGGGTGAGGCTAACAATTAACAGACTGAAACAAATCCACACTAATAATAACATAACGAGAAAAAAATACAGAGTGAACAAAACAACACCTCTCCTTTTAGGTTGCAGAAACGATTTGTTAGGCTTTATTAATATCCATGTTGATTAAGGCCTAAAATATACTCCGACAACAGAACTTGCAGCAGTCCATTTTTTTTGAATGAGCAGTCCATTTGAGAACAAACAAATATGTAATAAGATGATATATCAGGACCATGCAATAGACCTGAACTAGATTCCCATCCTGAGACGGATATTCATAATGATTTTGAGTTTTTAGTATGATTTGGAAGGTAAAGATCACTTTGGTGCTAGTGCAATAAAGATCTCAAACCAAAATAGGAGCAAAGTTGAAATTCAAAACAATATCCAAATTTGAGCTTGTGCTAAGAACTTGTATTCAGGGATTCTATCATAAAGGTACAAGATAGATTCAAAGTGTTTTACTGTTGTAAGCCAAAAGATGGATTCAAACTTGTTATATTCATATATAGTAATTTTATACACACTATTGATATTGACACAGTCATTGGAGTTGAGCAAACAAACAAAACGCCTTGACTTGGAACCAAATGTAATTGAAGAATTTGATCCACAGTTGGACCTCTCCAAATGGAAGGTAATGCAAATCACAATTATAGGACTGGTGAAGTACCAATTTTGCTAAGATACAAGACTTGTATAAACTTATTACTTCAATTAAACATTCAATATATCATATAAAACACCGCCATATACAAGAACATCAACTTTCAAAGCTCCTACCTTCTCAGGTTGGTTTGTGACTTGACTCACTAAAAAAGAGCAATGAATGAAAATATTCTTAAAACTAAATGAAGTTGATCGACAGTACCTTGCAAAGAAAATGGATAACCATATGAAGATAAAAATAAAAAAAAATCAACCATAGACACTACTCTAATATTGAAATGAACATAACAACTCATGGCTTTTGATTAAAATTAAAGTGATAGTTAGAACATTGAGTGGTCCATCTTATTTTGTATAGTTGTCAACAAAATAAATAAATCGTAGAAGTCGCATAGTTGTTTTCAAAATAACCAATTACATAATGAAAGATCATCTTACCTAGTGTTTGCATTATAGGAGACCTCTAATGATCATTTCACGAAGAAGTTTCTCCGCCTTTTCATTCTCATCTTTATGAAAGAGAGCCGGGATGATAGTTTCATACGTTACAGCATCAGGAATGATACCATTGTCCTCCATTTTTGACAACAAGACCTCTGCTTCATCAAACAGGCCTTCTTTACAAAGTCCATTGATCATAATATTATACGTCCAAGCATTTACACTATAACCCTTAATCAAAAGATCCTGGAAAACATCTTGTGCATTCTTAAGTCGTCCTCCTTTACATAGTCCATCAATAAGTATATTGTATGTGTACATACTTGGTTGAATGCCCTGGTCTTTAATTTTATTAACTAATGCAATAGCTTTGTCAATATGATGGTTTTTGCATAAAACATCTATCAAAGAATTGTAAGTTAATATGTTGGCTGGTATACCATTATTATGCATCTCATCAACAAGCTCCCAAGCATAGGGGACTCTCCCTGCTTTGCACAAACCATCAATGAGAGAATTATAAGTTACCTTATCAGGAGCAATTCCTTTGAACCGCATTTCATTA